>ERZ780190.3559-NODE-3559-length-9949-cov-2.590661_pt1 | contig 9949 bp, 9 predicted proteins | sample MGYA00510980_ERZ780190 | MGnify/ENA primary metagenome ERZ780190 (study PRJEB29588, sample SAMEA1972188) | human gut metagenome | biome: human gut; feature: human-associated habitat; material: faeces | place: Denmark | collected 2008/2010 ... | reverse complement strand
GCCATAAAAATGCGGGAAATTTATGAAAGAACCGCACACAGAGGTGACAGCTCTGTGTCAGGAAGAAAGCTGTCCGTGAAAATACGGAAATTAAGAAAAATAGAAAACCAAATGGCAGGAGAGCGGCTATGGACATGGAAAAGGTTCAGGCTGTTTTTTTATGCCATAAAATAAAAAATCAAACAGAAAAATGAGAAAAGGAGTATAAACACATGATAAAAAACAGGAATGAAACCAGTGCTGCAATGGATAAGGCACTGAAAAATCTGGAACAGGCAAAGGCAAGATATGAGGCAGAGCGCAAAAAGGAGAATGAGAAACGCAGGAAAGCACAGAACCATCATAAATATCTGATGGGCGGCATTGTTGCAAAGTATTTCCCGGAATGTTATCAGTATGAAGAAAAAGAACTGAATGTGATCTTGTCAGCGGCTCTTGCTTCGGCAGAGTGCAGGCAGGCGGTGGAAAACGTAAAAAGGATGGAGAATAATGCGGATGAGATGGAAGATGAAAAAGACAGAAACGGCGGTCACGCCGATGAAACGAAGACAAAAGAAAACAGCGGCGGATACGCCAATTCAAAAGATTTTGCGGGTGGCAGTTTTTCGCAGGGAGTGTAAGCAGTATCTCCGGGAGTATGGGTTCACCCCAGTTATGGGGTGCGCACAGATAGACCACACTCCGTATGGTCTTGTGCGCTCTCCGAGGGCACCTGCGGTGGGCGTTGCCTGCCTTGCACCAGTCAAGAGGGGAAATAACCTTTCCCCTCCGTCCGCTGCGCTTCCTACCCCTTTGTATCCTTTGCATCTGCCCGTAACCCGGAAAACACACCCGGCTTTCGTCCATCTGCAAAGGCTTTTCTTGCTGCCCTCTATTTTACGGTAAGGGAGGAACTTTGTGAGTATGCGCACGAAATATGCCAGCACAAGGTTCGGCATTGTAAAGCGGAGCAAAGGGCAGTCGGCGGTAGATGCAGCTTCTTACATCAGCAGGAGTGTTCTTGTCAGCGAGTATGACGGGAAAACGTATCGCCCGAAATACCATGAAGATTTGGTGCATTGTGAAATCAATCTCCCGGAATATGCACCGGAGGAATGGCTGGACAGGGCAGTGCTGTGGAACTCTGTGGAGCTGAATGAGAAACAGAAAAATGCCCAGCTTTGCCGGACACTGAAAGCAGCACTTCCAAATGACTGGAGCTATGAGCTGGCAGAAGAAACGGTGCGGGATTATGTGCAGCGGAATTTTGTTTCCAAAGGGATGTGTGCGGACTGGGCAATCCATGATTCTGTTAATCAAAATGGCATCCATAACCTGCATTTCCATCTTATGCTCACCCTGCGCCCGGTGGAAGAAAACGGGAAGTGGGGAGCCAAGCAGAGAAAGGAATATATCCTTGATAAAGACGGCAATAAAATCCGCAATAAGTCCGGACGGGGATTTAAGAGCAGGGCGGTAGATGTGAATGACTGGAATGAAAAAGGTAATTCCCGGAAATGGAGAAAGGATTTGACGGACACCATCAATGTGGTGAATGACCGGATCGGACTGCCGGAATACTGGGAACACCGTTCTTTTAAAGATCTGGGACTGGAGCAGGAGCCGACCAGACACTTAGGCCCGATTGCCAGTGCATTGGAGAGGAAAGGCATCTGTACCGAAAAAGGGGATGCGAACCGGGCAATCATGGAGCATAACCAGACGCTGCAAAGGGCAAGGATGTTCTATGATATTGCATGGAACAGTGTGAAAAATTTGGAGAAATGGAAACAGGAAAAAGCTGCGGAAGCTGCAAAGAATGCCGCAGAAAAGAAAGCAGGAAAAATGGCAGGAGACATCCCTGCGGCACAGGAAGGTGAAGCAGAACAGACGGCAGTTGGTTCGATACAGAAAGAAACTTCCGGTACAAAGGAAGTCAGCGTATTTGCAGCGATGAAAAATGAGGTTCTGGAAATGCTGGAACGTATTCTTGCAGCATTTGGAAGGCTTCATCTGCCGCTGATACAGGCACCGAATTTTAAAAAGGTAAGTAATCGTGCAGCACTGATGGATATTGAAAACGTGCGGAGGTTCGTGGAAGAAAAAGGCATTGACAGCTTTGAAGCACTGGAAACCTTTGCAGTACAGCAAGAAGCTTCCAAGAAAGAAGCAGAGGAAATCTGCAACAGAGATGGAAGGGAAATCCGGCGGTTAAAGGAACTGTCAGAGGCTTATGCCGCCTATGCTCCATACATTCCCATCCGTAATGAATATCTGCAGAAGAAAGGAATCGCACAGGCAGTTTATCACAGCCAGCATAAGAAAGAACTGGAAACGGCGAAAGAACTCCGTATTCCGGTCTATGAACTTCTTCGGGAAGGAGAAAAATTCACACCGAAAAAGTGGGAAACACAGATCAAAGAGCTGACACAGGAATACGAGAAACAGTCCAGACGTTACGGTAGGAGTACCGTCAATCTTGCCTATGTGGAGCTGCTTCGTCATAACCGGAAGATGGATGAGCGGGATCAGAAGAACAAAGACCAGTCCCAGAGCCGACAGTATGAAAAAATGGACAGGGGGCAGAAGCAAAAGAAGAAACATCAGGAAATGGAACTTTAGATTTATACATCGTTAAGGAAAATCTGCCGGGATGTTTCCCGGCAGGCAGAAAGGAGATTGCAATGAGTAAAGATTGCAGGACTACGAAAAACAGAAACAATAGTTTGACAGTTGGTGTGCTGGCAGGGATAATCCTCTGCCAGCATTGGTATTTATGGAGGGATTTTATGCAGAGAAAAGCAGGGAACCGCCGGAGAGAACCCATCCGCTATGTGGTGGAACACGTTTATTCCGGCAAGGAGAGCATGGAAAAGGTACTGACTGCCGTTAGTGAAGAAGCGGCGAAACAGAATGTAAAGGAGAAACTGGAAAATCAGAAAAAGGTGGGATGAGAAAAGATGCAGATTTCACCGGAAAAATAAAATCAGCAGTTGCAGGAGGTGGCAGGAATCGCTATAATAAAGACAGCGTATTTCTGTCACTGGATATTGAAGAAACCACAGGAGGTCAATATGCAGACAACAGAAATCAGAGAAACATGGACAGCACTTTATGCAAGATTATCATTGGATGACGGCAATGTGGGCGAGAGCATGAGCATCCAGAGCCAGAAGGCGATCCTTACAAGAAAAGCAGAAGAACTGGGAATTTATAATTATCGGTTTTATGTAGATGATGGTTATTCCGGTACGAATTTCAACCGTCCGTCCTTTCAACAGATGATAGCGGACATCGAAGCAGGAAAAGTTACCTGTGTGATCACGAAAGATCTTTCAAGGCTAGGCAGGAACTATCTGGAGAGTGGCGCTTATATTGAGGTATTTTTCCCAAAACATCAGGTACGGTATATCGCCGTCAATGACGGTGTGGATTCTGCAAACAGCGGGGAGATGGATATTACCCCGTTTAAGAACATTCTTAATGAGTTTTATTCAAGGGATGTTTCTAAAAAGGTGAAGTCAGGTAAGTACATCCGGGCAAGCCAGGGAAAATTCATGGGAACACACGCACCATTCGGGTATCAGAAAGACCCGGAGGATAAAAACCACCTGATTGCTGATGAAGAAACCGCACCAACCGTCCGTTATATTTTCCAGCTTGCACTTCAGGGAATGGGAAACAATAAAATCGGGAAAATCCTTTATGAACAGAAAATCCCAAAGCCGGCATATTATAAACCGGAATATTTTGGAAAGTTTCTGGTAAAAGAAGATGATGCCTATAACTGGAAACAGGAAACCGTTATCCGGATTTTACGCAACCCGCTTTACAAAGGCTATTTCTGGGTGCAGAAATATGATAAAAAGCATTTCAAGCAGGAAACAAGGGGTTATATCCCCATGAGTGAGCGAACCATTATTCCCAGTGACCATGAGGCACTTGTTGATGAACACACATGGGATACGGTGCAGGAAATTCTTGACCGCCATACGAAAGTCAAGCCCTGTACTTCCGGGTATGAGAATAAGTTCCGGGGCATTTTAAAATGTGCCGACTGCGGAAGTACCCTGATGGTGCATACCGATGGCAGGAATAAAGAGAAGCCAGTCATCGAACGGACTTTTTATCAGTGCCGCATCTACCGTGTGAGGGGAACCGGGTTCTGCAGCCAGCACCGCATCAATGCGGACGATCTGGAGAAACTTGTACTTGCGGACATCCAGACCCATGCAAAAAAGGTCATAAAAAACCGGGAGAAATTCATGCGGAAGGTACTGGGGCAGATGGATATGACAGCGGCGAATAACCGGGAAAATATCCAGAAAAAGCTGGAGAAACTGGAGAAAAAGCTCCTCGAATCGGACAGACAGTTCATCAAGCTGTATGAGGATTTTACAAAGCAGCTTGTGTCAGAACAGCAGTTCCGGATGTTGTCCACCCATTTTGAACAGGAAAAGAAAGAAACAACCGAAGAAATTGAAAAACTGAAAACTACGGCTGACAATCTGAAGGACAGCACCTGCAAAGCGGAACAGCTTGCCAATGAAATGGCAGAATGTGCAGAGATCAAAGAGCTGACCACAGCCATAGTAAACCGTCTTATCGAAAAGATTGAGGTATCTGAACCTCAGACCATCGACGGAGAGAAAGTCCAGAATATCAGGATTTTCTACAAGTTCGTTGGAGAAATCAATTAAATTTCCATAATGTACCTATAATTCAAGAGCCATTGAACTTGCACCGGAAGGAACAGGATATCGTGCAAAGTCCAGATTTGCACGGTTTTATAATATTCCGGAACTGATGAATATGTTCAAGGAGATTGCAGATATCAAGACTTCCGATCAGTTAAAGCTTCCTGTGCCGGAAGCGGAATATGAAACAGTGGTGCTGAAACCAACAGAACAGCAGAAAGAAATCGTAGAAAGTCTGGGAGAACGTGCAGAGGTTGTCAGAAACGGTGGGGTAGATGCCTCGGTTGATAATATGCTGAAAATTACCAATGATGGAAGAAAGTTAGCATTGGATCAGCGTTTGGTGAATGAATTATTGCCAGATAATCCGGAAAGCAAAATAGCAGTCTGTGCAGAGAAAAGCTATGAAATCTGGAAAGATACAGCAGCACAGAAATCCGCACAGTTGATTTTCTGTGATTTGAGTACACCGAAAGGCGATGGCAGTTTTAATGTTTATGATGACTTGAAGCAGAAACTGATAGAGAAAGGTGTGAAGGAGAGACGAGAACAGCAGGTAGCAGAGAAAAATGAGAGCAGAGAAGCTGTGCCAAGAACTGGCGGTGAAGCAAATATAGCAGTTAAGGATGCGGGGAAAGCTGAAAGAAAGGCAATAACAGGAAAAGAGAAGAAACCGTCGATCCATGAACGCTTGGAAATCAATGTAGGTCATGGAGATTATTGTGACCTCCGGCTTTTTGTAAATTGTTAAAAGAATTATATTGTTATATGATTTCGTAAGTGATATACTTAAACATAAGGAAAACCGTGTGAAATTACAGTTTGCTTTTTGCACGGTTTCTTTTATATATAGTAGTTAGTTAAAACTAACAACAGAACGATGTGAAAGTACTTTTGACTATACAGAAAGGAATACATAATGCTAATGAATGTTTTTGAAGGTATACTGATTCCATTTGTTGGAACAACGCTAGGTGCAGCATGCGTGTTTTTTATGAGAAAAACACTTAGCAAGTTACTGCAACGTGCACTTGCAGGGTTTGCAGCAGGTATAATGGTTGCTGCTTCAATCTGGAGTCTTCTGATTCCGGCAATTGAACAATCTGAGAATATGGGAACTTTATCGTTTGTTCCGGCAGTTGTTGGGTTCTGGATTGGTATATTGTTTTTACTCGCACTTGATCATTTGATTCCACATCTTCATGTTGGAAGTGATCAGGCAGAGGGACCGAAAAGCAAACTTGGCCGTACTACGATGATGGTGTTGGCAGTTACATTACATAATATCCCTGAAGGTATGGCAGTTGGTGTAATGTATGCAGGATTTCTTGCTGAAAATGCACAGATTACAGCAACAAGTGCACTTGCTTTATCACTTGGAATTGCTATCCAGAATTTTCCAGAAGGAGCGATTATATCCATGCCGCTTAGGGCAGAGGGTGAAAGTAAGAGAAAGGCATTTCTGGGAGGTGTACTTTCAGGAGTCGTTGAACCGATTGGAGCAGTAATGACGATTCTTGTCGCACAGCTGGTAATCCCGGTATTACCATATTTACTCAGCTTTGCAGCAGGAGCTATGTTATATGTCGTGGTTGAAGAACTAATTCCGGAAATGTCTCAGGGACAGCACTCGAATATCGGTACGCTTTTCTTTGCACTTGGATTTAGTTTGATGATGATCTTGGATGTGGCACTGGGGTAAGAGGAGAGGAATGATTCTTATGAGAATATTGATTTATGGTGCTGGTGTGATTGGATCCTTGTATGCGGCTTTATTTGCAGAAGCCGGTTATGATACAAATATTTATGCCAGAGGTAAAAGACTTGAGGCTTTAAGAAATAATGGATTGCAATATAAGAAAAATCAGGAAGTAATAAAGGCAGAGATTAGGATTCTTGGAGAACTACCAAACGATGATATTTATGATTTTGTCTTGCTTACTGTCCGGGAAAACCAGCTGTATGAAGCACTTACTGAATTGAAAAATAATAAAAGTAATACGATTGTTACAATGATAAATTCACTGGACAGTTACAATAAATGGGAAGACATTGTCGGAAAAGGAAGAATATTACCGGCTTTTCCAGGAGCAGGCGGAAGTATAAATGATGATGGTATCCTTGATGCAGCACTTACTCCAAGGTTGATTCAGCCGACAACATTTGCAGAAATATCAGGAAATAAATCCGAAAGAACTAAGCAGTTTTCAGAGATATTGAGGCATGCTCATATACCATACCAGAAAGTAACGGATATGCATCTATGGCAGCTTTGTCATCTTGCTATGGTGGTACCGATTGCGGATGCGTATTATGAATCAGACAATCCGGAGAAAGTAGAAAAAGAATGGAAAATCATGAGGAAAACAGCAGAAAGGCTGAAAAGAAATTTTAATTTTTTGCGAAAACAAAAGGGTAAACTGTCACCATGGAAAATGAATATTTTTCGCTTTTTACCATTGTCATTTCTGACGATTATGCTGGCAGTTACATTTGGAAGCAGTTTTGGAGATAAATTTATGTATCAACATGCTATGAAGGCACCAGATGAAATGAGGGAATTGCATAAGCAGTTTTATGCTTATATGAAAAGAATGAAGAAATGCGGATGCAAGGCGAAAAAGGTACAGTGATTGGAGAAAAAGCATGAAAAATGAAGAATATAAAAAATTGTCAATTAAAGAGTTTACAAAAGCAGCAGGAAGATATGAAAGTAACCATGCTGGTATTTACGAAATGTGCAAGAAAGATTATCCGGATATTCTGGAAGAATTAGAGAAGGAGCCATTTAGAGATTTATTAGATGCAGGCTGCGGGCCTGCTCCGATGATTTCTTTATTAGCAGAAAAATATCCAGACCGGCATTATACAGGACTGGATCTGACTCCGGCAATGATTGAACAGGCAAAAAAATTTGATATGATTTTATAAAAGGGGGCATAGATGTGGTTGAAATGATAGGCGGCTCCATAGTAGATGAGATGGAAAAAGACAATTTATTTGAAAAGGAAAAGGAAATGAAAGAACATTATGTATATGCATTGACACAAATCGGGCAATTCATTTTGCATTGCAATTCTTCATCAGCCTAAAAGACCTAAAAAATAAAAAGGCATTAAATAACAATTTATTAAGACAATTATTTTGAATAGATATTTAAGTGATTGTCCATACATAAGGTTGGTACTATTTAATGAAAAAGATATCTATATTGTGCTGAATGAGCACAATATAGATATTTTTTTATTGATATTTTTCTTGCTTTTACGGAGCCGGTATGGTTTAATATGATTAGTATGTTAAAAAAATATCAAAAGGCGGTAATGTGATATGAGCAGCATGAGAGGGATCGATACTCCGGTAAGACAGCGGAGAAGAAGGGTGTTTAAGGAAGTGGCCAATCTGGCTTACAATTCCAAGAATCTGAAGGATGATATGGAGGCGCTGCCTAATAAGATCGTAGACTATGAAGAGTCGGAGTTTTGGGAGAGCGTCTATCGTGACAGAGCGATCATCCGTGAGCGCATCCGTCTGGCCATGGGTATGAGCTTACGCCCGGAGAACCGCGAGCATCCCGGACATCTGACACAGGGACTTGAAGAGAGCAATATTGATGAAAAATATTATGAACCCCCTCTGATGCAGGTCATTCCTTCGGCATGCAATGCCTGCCCGGAGAACCGTTACGAGGTGACCAGCTCCTGTATGGGATGTCTGGCGCATCCCTGTCAGAGTGTCTGTCCCAAGGGCGCGATCTCTATGAAAAACGGCAAGTCTGTTATTGATCAGGAGAAATGCATTAAGTGCGGAAAATGTCGTGAAATCTGCCCTTATGATGCAATTTGTCATAAAGAGCGTCCCTGTAAGGCTGCCTGCGGTATTGGAGCCATTACATCTGACCATGTGGGAAGAGCTGTAATCGACAATGAGAAATGTGTATCCTGTGGTCAGTGTATGGTAAGCTGCCCCTTTGGTGCCATTGCTGACAAGTCCCAGATATTCCAGCTGATCCGTGCCATGCAGTCCGGCCGCACGATCATTGCACAGGTGGCACCTGCTTTTGCTGGACAGTTTGGTCCCAAGGTAACGCCGGAGATGTTCAAGACAGCACTGAAGGAACTGGGATTTGCGGATGTATATGAAACTGCTCTGGGTGCGGATATGGGATGTATGGCGGAAGCAGAGCATTATGTAAAGGAAGTAGCCACAGGTAAGCAACAGTTTGCGCTGACTTCCTGCTGTCCTTCCTGGTCCGTGATGGCGAAGAATCTGTTCCCGGAGACCATTGACAAGATCAGCAACGAGCTGACTCCTATGGTAGCCACCGCCCGTCTGATCAAACAGGAGCATCCGGATGCTTCCGTGGTATTCATCGGACCCTGTGCTTCCAAGAAGCTGGAAGCCAGCAGACGTACCGTTCGATCCGATGTGGACTTTGTCATCACTTTTGAAGAACTTACCGGTATGTTCGAGGCCAAGGGAATTCTGCTGGACGAGATCAAGGCCATGGACGAGATGAAGGATGCCACCTCCGCCGGAAGAGGTTATGGTGTGGCAGGCGGCGTTGCCAATGCCATCAAGGACTGCATCGAGAAATACTATCCCGGTACACCGGTCAATATCCAGCATGCGGAGAGCCTGGCAGAATGTAAGAAAGCCTTGCTCCTTGCCAAGGCCGGCAAGATGAACGGTTGCCTGATCGAGGGCATGGCCTGCCCCGGAGGCTGTATCGCCGGAGCCGGCACCAACATCGCCATCCCCGTAGCTGCCAGAGCCGTGGACAAGTTCAAGAACGAAGCTGAGAAGAAAGTGCCTGATGAAAGTGTGGATCAGGAAATGGTGGAACTGGAAAAAGAATAAACACTGCAACAGAACAGATATATCCCGAAAACGAAACCGTCACATTACCGTGGCGGTTTTGTTGCGCGCATAGAGATAAAATTAGAGAAACTATTCAGAATAGTTACAATTATACTCCATATAAAGGTCTGTTGTAAATAAAGCCGGTAAATAGAATAAAATTCTAATACCGGCTTTTTGAATACTTTCTGTGCTTCCCTCACCAAGCAAATCCATAACTTCATCTAATGCTTTTGTCTGATACTCTGCCTTAGCAGCCTCTTTCGTAGCATCCGATAAGTTTTTCTTTGCCTGTTCAAGTTGTTCGTTTGCCTTGGTTCTTTCCTTTGTGCTTCCGTTTTCAGTTGCAATATAGTTCTCTAATGCTTTATTGTACTGTTTCTGGGCTTTTGTCAAATCTGCCTGTATTTCAG
>ERZ780190.3557-NODE-3557-length-9951-cov-19.154608_pt1 | contig 9951 bp, 8 predicted proteins | sample MGYA00510980_ERZ780190 | MGnify/ENA primary metagenome ERZ780190 (study PRJEB29588, sample SAMEA1972188) | human gut metagenome | biome: human gut; feature: human-associated habitat; material: faeces | place: Denmark | collected 2008/2010 ... | reverse complement strand
TTGGACGGTCGCTTACAACACTGCGAAGCCTGGTCCCCAAGCCGCCGGCTAATAAGATTGCCTGCATTTTAATCTCCTGTTCTGTGTTTCCCTTTTTCGCACTGCTCATTGCTATCGCGACTATTTAGCCTCGTCAAGATCCTGTGTCTGCTTCCAGCCCATCTTTGCTCTTAACTCGCGGCCTGTCTTAGCTGCAAGTGTATCAGCGTGTGCTGCTCTTGCTGCGTTGAACATGGTTCTGCCAACCTGGTTCTCAAGGATCCAGTTCTTAGCGAATGTACCATCCTGGATCTCTGTTAATACCTGCTTCATAGCCTTCTTAGCTTCGTCGCCGATGATTCTCTTACCGCTTACATAGTCACCATACTCAGCAGTATCGGAAATGGAGTATCTCATTCCCTCGAAACCAGCGTTGAAGATCAGGTCTACGATCAGTTTCATCTCGTGGATGCACTCGAAGTATGCGTTCTCCGGCTTGTAACCAGCTTCTACAAGTGTGTTGAAACCAGCTTCCATTAATGCGCAAACGCCGCCGCAGAGAACTGCCTGCTCACCGAAAAGGTCTGTCTCTGTCTCGGTACGGAATGTTGTCTCAAGAACACCAGCTCTTGCTCCGCCGATACCAAGTGCATATGCTAATGCAAGATCCTGTGCTTTTCCTGTTGCATCCTGCTCAACAGCGATCAGACAAGGTGTTCCTTTTCCAACCTGATACTCAGAACGTACGGTATGTCCCGGAGCTTTTGGAGCGATCATGGTAACATCTACATCCTTTGGAGGTACGATACATCCGAAATGAATATTGAAACCATGTGCGAACATTAACATGTTGCCTGCCTCAAGGTTTGGCTCGATATCTTTTTTGTACATATCTGCCTGTTTCTCATCGTTGATTAAGATCATGATGATGTCGGCTTTCTTTGCTGCCTCTGCTGTTGTATATACTTCAAATCCCTGTTTCTCAGCTTTTGCCCAGGATTTGCTTCCCTCATAAAGACCAATGATAACATGGCATCCTGAATCTTTTAAGTTTAATGCATGTGCATGTCCCTGACTGCCGTAGCCGATGATTGCGATCGTCTTTCCGTCTAACAGTGAAAGGTTACAGTCTTCCTGATAAAATATTTTTGCTGCCATAATTAATTTCCTCCAATTTTGGTTTCTTAATAAAAAATATGTATTTGCATATTCTTATCTGCTTATTTTGTTATAATGATACTCTTTTGCCGTCTTCGTCTAACATAACGACATCGGAAATGCCTCTCGACAATCCGGTCAGTCCGGTTCGCGCAAGTTCTAAAATCTCATATCCGGACAGAAGATCTAAAAATGCATCCAGCTTGTCCTGATGGCCTGTCAATTCGATCACCATCGAATCGTGGGTTACATCCACAACTTTTCCATGAAAGATCTCGGTTACATTTAAGATTGGCTGACGTTCTGTATCTTTCGCACGAATCTTTACTAAGATCAGCTCTCTCGTCACGGATGAACCATTTTCAAGTTTTTTGATGTCTACAACATCTTCCAGCTTCGCAAGCTGTTTTTCAATCTGCTCTAAGATCTGTTCATCGCCGGTCGCGACGATCGTAATCCTTGTATATCTCGGATCTGCGGTCACGCCGGAAGAAAAACTGTCAATGTTGTAACCTCTTCTGCTGAAAAGTCCTGAAATATGACTTGTCACGCCCGGGTTATTCTCCACTAATAGAGATAATACCTGTTTTCTCATTCTGCATCTCCAATAGTTTAATACTTTAATCACACATCACACTAAAGCTATGATATCACATCGAAATATTTTGTCAATAAACAATTTTTCATCTGCCCGAAATCATAGTCGATTTTCAGAAAAATTTTGCGGTAATAATCCATATGACCGCTGCTGCCACAAACCAGATGCCAATCTGCCGTATCCTTTTTTCTGCATTCAGATCACCTCTCTGGTCTTTTCTCGTGCACGCCCCCGGCACAACTGTCATAAGAAGTCCTGTCAAAAGTAATACCATTCGAATCAGTAACATTTTAAGCTCCTTCGTGTGGGATCAGATCATGATCTCCGTGTTTTCCTTGCTCTTTTCAATGACATGGTTCAGTTTACGGAACGGTATCGCAATAAGAAGTCCAATGACCAGCGAAACGACCAGATAAATTGCAAGTTTTCCAACATAGATCCAGTAGTTCATCTGATAAATTCCACCGATTGTCTCTCTCATGGCATTCATTCCATACGGGAATGGCAGATATTTATAAAGTGACTGGTATACCTGCGGTAATGTCTCAATCGGGAATGTTCCGCCCGCACCGGCAACCTGGATAACCATAACAACGATTGCAAGTGCCTCACCGACATTTCCAAATGCAACGGTAAGCGAGTAAATAAACAGCGTAAATACAAAACTGCTGACTGCTCCGGCAAGCCAGAACAGGAATGGATTATGACACTGTATCCGCACATAAAACAAATCTCCAAGCACCGTGATCAGTGTCTGTGTCTGCCCTATCAGGAAAAACAGGATATAGCGCCCGAAATATGCCTGATATGGTTTTATATCCGTGATGCCCTCTTCCGGTTCTACTTTCACATGAATAATCGCAACCAGAATCAGTGCACCTACCCACAATGCCAGAATCGTATAAAACGGAGCCATGGCAGAGCCATAATTTTCAATCTCATAAATTCCGACAGTGTCAAGATTTACCGGAGAAGAGATGAAACTGCCCAACTGCTGTGGATCTGTCTCTAATATCTCCATAAACTGTTGATACTGTTCATCCTGTCTCAATGTGGTGAAATCCGCGATGATCTGCGTCAGTTTATTATATAACTCCTGCGCCATTTCTAAAGAATCATATAAATCTGCACTTCCCCTTGAGAGCGTGTCCTCGTATTTTGACAGCACCTTTTCCACATCGCCAAAATCCGCATTGATTCCGTTTAAAATCGATGTCGTTGCGATCATGGAATTCTGCATTGCATTCATCGTGGAATCAAGCTGTGGTTTTACGGTATACTCAAACGTATGCTGCAGCGCATCCAGAGCCGTCTTACAATTTTCAATCTCGGTTGTAATCTGTCCTTTTAAGGTATTGATATCCTCCGCTGTGGCAGTTCCGTTTTCTGCAAGTCCGTTCAGTTCAAGTTCAATCATCTTTAACTGGTCACGCACACCCTGGATCTGCATTCTTGTCTCGTCATCTGCTGGCCCCTCCCAGCTTGAAACCGAGTCATTAAACATTTTTTCCAGATAAGGCACTACGGATATTGTCGCATTCAGTCCGTTTCCTGCCGCATCTTCGTATTTTCCCAGTTTTTCCATGTCATTTTGTATCACCATGGACACATTATTCAGGCTGTTCTCAACCAGATCAAAACTGTATGTAACCATCTGGGTAACCGTATCCGTCGTTGCATTTCCGGCAAGTATCAGACTTTCCATGCTGTTTACCGTGTCCTGACCTGTAGAAACCATGGAATCAAGTCCCGGAAGCATGACCTGGCTTGTTGCGACGATACTCTGTGCAGAATTTAAAATACTTGCAAATGAATTTAAGATGTTGATGTAGCTCTGCAGATCACCGCTTACATCGTTTAACCGCTGCGTAATTGTATCCGCAAGTGAACCTCCGTCAACATCGTTTCCCGCAACTGCATCCCCGACCTGCATCATTGCCTCCGCAAGTGTGCTCACGAAGCTTGCATTCACCTGTTCCTGAACAGACGTTTTGGCTTTTGAGGTAATCTTCGGCGCTATCGCATTTTTCTTTTCATTTTCATAATAAATAATATCCGGGTGTTCGATCTGTCCACCAAGGAAGCTGATCATCTCCTCCGTAAAATCATCCGGAATCACAAGAGCCGCATAATATTCACCGCTGTATACACCATCCACCGCCTCGTCGGATGTCTCAGTAAATACCCATCCCATAACCTTGTTTTCCTGTAACGCTTCAACAACGGATGAACCGATATTGACAGAAATACCCGCCACCGTTACACCTTCATCTTCTGATACCACTGCAACCTTCAGGTTTGAAGTCGAACTTTCACCATACGGATCCCAGTTTGAAAATATATTAAACCATGCATAGAGGCATGGAATCACACAAAGTCCCATGATAACCACAACCGCAACCACGTTCTGGAAAATCCGTTTCACATCGGAGATAAAGATTTTAAATATATTTTTCATTCTGTTTTCTCCTTTGTATCACTCTCTGTTATTTTGGGTATCTCTGCCTCGGAATTAAACTTTTCATCTAATTTCTGAATGGCATTCTTAATATTTTCCTCTACTTCGTCAAGCTGTTTTCCCATAAGAACATCCACAGCTTTATCCTCTTCATCCCGCAGTTCGTTTAGCTTCTCCTGCAGGTTATAATCTACATACTCTACAAGGATCAGATAAGTTGCAAGTGCAAATAATGATACGATCCATAAAATCAGGAAAACCACCTTGTTACTGTCTGTCCAGAATAACAGGATCAAAAATATAGGCGGAATGATCGCAATACATTTGAGTCCGATCTTGATCCGTTTCTGATTCTGCAAATGGATATTCTGTTCATATGCAACGAGTTTTCCATACATTTCCTCGTATCTGCTTTTTTCTTCCATTCTTCTCTCTCCAATTCTGCTATCTATAAAAAAGACTTGCTTTTCACGCTTTGCTTCCGCTACATCATTTTTGTATCTTCCATTCGTTTTTCCACAAAGTGATTCAGTTTCACAAACGGAATACGGATTACAAGTCCGATCAGAAGTCCAACTACCGCAAAGATCATCAGTTCCGCCAGATTCTTCATATAATCGCTTCCATACATACCACCGATCGTCTCACGCATGGCATTGATCGCATATGGGAACGGGAAAAATATGTAGATATTCCGGTAAACTGCCGGTAAAAGTTCAATTGGGAACGTTCCGCCGGATCCCGCAATCTGAATTACCATGATCACAACCGCAAGTGCCTTACCCACATCACCGAATGAAAGGGCAAGTGAATAGATCAATAGTGTAAATGTAACGCTGGCAAGCGATGCCACCAGCCAGAACCACCCCGGATATAAAATCTGACAATGCAGGATATAGATATCTCCTAATACAATGATCAGTGCCTGTAACTGTCCCATCACAAAAAACAGCAGATATCTTCCAAAAAAGAGCTGATAGGATTTTACATTTTTCAGATTTTTCGGTTCTGCCTTCACCTTGATCAGCGCGACGAGAATCGTTCCTCCAACCCAGATCGCAAGAATCGTGTAAAACGGAGTCATTGCCGAGCCATAGTTTGGAATCGGATAAACCTCCTCTGTCGTAACCAGCACCGGCTGGGAGAAAAACTCACCATATCCTTCCGGATCGCCCTTCATGAACTCCATAAATGCCTGTACTTTTTCATCATCCTCAACCGAATTTAACCGGTCTAACAGCTTCGTTAATTTTTCACTCACACCATCGATAACCGTCTGAATCTGTTCTAAACTGTCATTTGCTCCTGTAGCGGTCGTCTCAATGCCGGAAAATACAGAACTCATATCTCCTAACGTGTCATCTAGTCTTGTCAGAATATCTGATACATTGTTCAACATCTGACTCATGCTGTCGATCACATTATCTAACTGTGGAACCAGGCTTGTCGTATACATTTCCTGCATATTTGTGATTGCCTGTGAACAGGTGGTGAGAACCTGCGTCATATCCGACAACGATTTGTTGATTGCATCCGCAACCATACTGCCAGATACCTGTGTATTGATTGTATCCGTCTGGGAATCTCCGGAGAATCCCATTGCGATCTGATTAATGCTGCTGATCGCTTTTTCAATATCTGTTGCCCCGCCATTGATCGATTCAATCGTCTCAATGATTTTCTGAATGACGGTACGGTCTGCATCCGACACGCTATCTTCAACGACCACTTTTTTTAAATGTTCCTGCAAACGGTTCAGTTCCCGCTGCAGTTCCACTGCATCCAGTGCTGCCTGATTCAGACTGTCTGCCGTCTGCTGTGCATCCCCGGCAAGATTCGTCGCATTGATACTCCCCTGAATTTTATTCATAGAATCATTGATGCTTGTCATGGTCTGGTTCACATTTTCACTGAATGATTTTAAGGATGTCTTTGTATCATCCAGGCTGCTTCTCGCCGTACCAAAACTCTTTGCACCGTCGGATACCTTGTCACTGAGTCCCGGGATGCTGCCTTTCGCCTCTGCAACTGCCTGGGAAAGTTCCGAATTTCCGGCAATGAACGTATCGATCATTTTACTGTAACCGATCAGATTTTCATTCAGATTTTCCAGTTTATTCTGAAAATAAGCAAACTTATCGTTCTCTTCCATCTGTTCGGAAATATGATTTGTCTGCTCAAATATATTGCTTGTAAGTACTTCTATGAACTGCTCATTGATGCTCTGTTTTAAGGTGGACACCGCAGAATCCGTAATCTTTGTCGCCACGGCATTCTTTTTTTCATTTTCATAATAAGAGATGGTCGGTCCCTTAAAATCTTCACGAAATACATTATACATACTGTATGTAAAGTCAGAGCTGATGATGACCGCTGCATAATATTCGCCGCTGTATACACCCTCTAAAGCCGCATCTTTTGTATCTGTAAACACCCATCCGATCTTATCATTTTCCTTCAAACTCTCAATGACCGAATCGCCCATATTAACAGTAGTTCCGTCATCCATCTGGTAACCTGTATCCTCTGTGGCTACTGCAATCTTGATATTTTTGGTATTTGCGTACGGATCCCAGTTTGAGTATATATTAAACCACGCATACAACGAAGGTATGATACAAAGACCGATCGCGATCACCAGCGCAAAAGGATTCCGCACCAGTCTCTTCATATCTCCGCTAAAAATACGCCATATATTTTTCATGCCTCACAAGCTCCTTAACTCATCCATATTCTTTCATAGAGCAAAAGTCCCTATTATCGGGGAGATTATACCATCCGAAATATTGATTGTCAAATTTACCCAGCTGTCCTTTTCACTCTGTATCCCCAAATATTTCGCCATCCATTTCAAAAATATACTGCATGTGAACTTCCGTTCCATCCTCAAATAAAAGTCTGCGCAGATAAGTATCTATTTTCCGTATCCTGCCACGATGCGTAACATAAGCCCCACCGGCTTTCTTTTCATCCGGCACAAAATAAGTAACCATAATCTCCGGCTTTTCCGAAAAATATTCCTGTAAAACATGCATTTTTTCATTAAGCTGTTCTTTTTTGTCCTCATCGAGTTCTAAGAATGCTTCTGTTCGTCTTGCCGTCTCACGGATAGAGTCCTCATGCCCTGTAAGTGCTGCGAAAGGCGAAAACTGTGCAGCCCTGTCTAATAACGCCATCTGCGGATGTTTTGTTGAGACATGATGTGGCAGATGGATGATATCATCATATTTATGTGTTTCTTTTTCCTGAAATATATTTTTCCCTTTCATGCTTTATGCCCTCCGATCTGCCGGTTACGCTCCACACTGGTAGCCCCCTCCTGCAGATTCATCCCCTTTAGCATGGCATTTTTCCCATATTTCTTTTTCACACTGAGGACTGCCTCCTGCAGTTTTCTCTCTTTTTCCTTCTTTACCTTTTCTGCCTGCTTTTTCTGTTCTAATGCCGCATAATCCGTAAACAGATCAAGCTGTTCAAACGTATCTTCCTGTTTTGCCGATGATTCATCCGATAACCTGCAGGCTACCACATAGATCCGGCGGATCAGAAGATTCGGATTTACAATACGGTCATACAACTCCATCACTGCATCCATGATCTGTTTCGTGGAGGATGTCTGGTTTTTCAGATTGATCGTTCCGTGTGCGTGTTTTGGCACCCTTCTTCCATAGCGGTCAATGGTCACTTCCCCGTGATACGCATTTCTCCGTTTTGGATCCGTCAGGTTATCAATATCATAGCCGATCGTAAGCACCATCTGATCTGTGACTAAGTGCTTTTCCACCAGATCCAGCACAAGCAGATCTGTCATTTCCCGGACGATCAGTTTTCCTTTTTCAAACTCATAAGGACACTGCAGCACCTGCCCGGAACTGATGCTGTTTGTCTCCGGCTTGTACGCTTTGATCAGGTCAATCGTGGTCGGTTCATATCCCCACGCGTGGTCAATCAAAAGTTCTGCATTAATACCAAACATTTTATAAAGAAAATCTTCATTATAAAAATCCTGTTCACCGCCTAAGGAACAGCGTGCAATATCCCCCATCGTATACAGTCCTGCCGCCTCTAGTTTTTTCCGGTAACCACCACCGACTCTCCAGAAATCCGTCAGTGGTCTGTGATCCCACAGCAGTCTGCGATAACTCATTTCGTCAAGTTCTGCGATCCGCACGCCGTTTGCATCCGGCGTTACATGTTTGGCAACGATATCCATTGCAACCTTACACAGGTACAGATTCGTGCCGATGCCGGCGGTTGCTGTAACCCCTGTTTCTTTTAAAACATCCCGGATCATTTTCTCTGCCAGTTCTCTCGCACTCATCTGATATGTTTTCAGATAATGTGTTACATCCATAAATACTTCATCCACCGAATACACATGCATATCTTCCGGTGCCACATATTTTAAATAGATGTCATAGATTTGGTTACTTTTCTCCATATAAAGAGCCATGCGCGGCGGCGCTGCAATATAGGTCAGTTCCAGTGTCGGATCTTTTTTCAGTTCTTCCGCATTTGCTGATTTTCCGGTAAACACACCTCCGGCGATCCTGCTTCTCCGTTCTTTATTAATCTGCTTTACTTTCTGCACGACCTCAAATAACCTCGCACGCCCCGGAATTCCATATGCTTTCAGTGACGGTGATACTGCAAGACAGATTGTTTTCTCTGTTCTGCTCTCATCTGCGACGACAAGATTTGTCGTCAGCGGATCGCATTCCCGTTCGACACATTCTACTGATGCATAAAAAGATTTGAGATCGATTGCAATATAGATATGGGATGAATCACTCATGACCGGATGATGCCTCGCTTTCTGTTTTTCTGGTATAGATATTATTATAGCAGAAAATATGTTCGATTATCACCCTGTTTTTGAAAAATAAAAATATTTTCTTCCTGTATTCCCTTTTCAAAATACTCTTCTGCTAATATATTTGTTTTCCATACTTTGCAATATCCTCCAAAAGGTACTGATTTCGAATTTCAAATAAATTTATACAAAAAAAGAAACGGGATTCTTGCAAATACAAAAATCCCGTTTCTTTCTATGCTTTAAATTTATCTTAGAACTTACCAGCCTTATGAGCTTCCTCTACAGAAACTGCAACAGCAACTGTAGCACCAACCATAGGGTTGTTACCCATTCCGATCAGACCCATCATCTCAACGTGAGCCGGTACGGAAGAAGAACCTGCGAACTGTGCATCAGAGTGCATACGTCCCATGGTATCTGTCATACCGTAGGAAGCAGGACCTGCTGCCATGTTGTCCGGGTGAAGTGTACGTCCTGTACCACCGCCGGAAGCAACTGAGAAATATTTCTTACCCTGCTCGATACATTCTTTTTTGTATGTACCTGCAACCGGATGCTGGAAACGTGTTGGGTTTGTAGAGTTACCAGTGATGGAAACACCTACGTTCTCATGATGCATGATTGCAACACCTTCCTGAACGTCATCTGCACCGTAGCATTTTACAGTTGCGCGAAGTCCGTTGGAATATGCTTTCTCATATACAACATTTAATTTTGCAGCTTTGTAATCATACTGTGTCTCAACAAATGTGAATCCGTTGATACGGGAGATAATCTGTGCAGCATCTTTTCCAAGTCCGTTTAAGATAACACGTAATGGTTTCTGACGTACTTTGTTTGCTTTCTCAGCGATACCGATTGCACCCTCAGCTGCTGCGAATGACTCATGTCCTGCTAAGAAGCAGAAGCACTCTGTCTCTTCCTCTAATAACATTTTACCAA
>ERZ780190.3545-NODE-3545-length-9991-cov-3.163547_pt1 | contig 9991 bp, 10 predicted proteins | sample MGYA00510980_ERZ780190 | MGnify/ENA primary metagenome ERZ780190 (study PRJEB29588, sample SAMEA1972188) | human gut metagenome | biome: human gut; feature: human-associated habitat; material: faeces | place: Denmark | collected 2008/2010 ... | reverse complement strand
GCATTTTCGCAATGGTGGCCTGCATCGTCATGTCCGCCTATTTCAGCGCCACAGAAACGGCATTCTCGTCTCTGAATAAGACCCGCCTCAAGGTGTTGGCGGACAACGGAAACAAGCGGGCAGCGCTGGCGCTCAAGCTGTCCGAAGATTATGACAAGCTGATCTCCACCATCCTGATCGGCAACAATATCGTCAATATCATGGTGGCGTCCATCGGCACACTTCTGTTCGTCGGACTTTACGGCGACATCGGCGCGACGGTTTCTACGGTCGTCGTAACGATCGTTGTTTTGATTTTTGGTGAGATCACCCCCAAGAGTATTGCAAAGGACACGCCGGAACGCTTTGCCATGTTCAGTGCGCCCTTTATCCGGCTGTGGATCTGGGTGCTGACTCCGCTGAATTTTCTCTTTTCCCAGTGGAAAAAGCTGGTTTCCCGCTTCTTCAAGACAGATGACGATGCAAAAATGTCCCACGAGGAGTTGCTTCTTTTTATGGAGGACGTGGAGCAGGACGGCGGCATTGACGAAAACGAGGGCGAGCTGCTGCGCAACGCCATCGAATTTTCCGAGCAGCAGGCAAAGGACATTCTGTCTCAGCTTCTCGCTGACGGGCCGAAAGCACAGCGGGAGGTCATCGACCGGATGCAGCTTGCCGGTGTCAGCGAGAGTACGGCAAAGAAAGCCAAGGCGCTCCTTGCGATACAGTCGGTGAAGCAGGGAGCGCAGTGGTTTTGGTCTTTGCCGTGCGGCGGGGATGGTGCGAAAAGGGGCTGTGCCGGAGAGTAGGCACAGTCCTTTTTCACGCCGAAGCGCCGCTTTTAGGGAGTCAAGGGGGAACGCCTTGCCCACCACCTTGCATGCAAGGTGTAGTGGGTTACACAACAAGCTCGCCGGAAGGAAAAATCAGAGATTTTTCCGGTGCGTCGGCAGTTGTGCTGCGAGCCGCCTGAAAGCGAGCGGCACACACTGACGGCGGATGGCGGTTTGGTTTGTGAGCGAGGCAGCGAACAAAGCAAAACGGCATCTTCACAAGGCAGCTTGCTGTGTACTGACGCACCTCCGTCCTCCGCCAACCCTCGATAGAAAAACCACCCCCCCAAAAAAGGAAGGTCGGGATGCCGCAACGATACATTGTGCATTCTTACATCCTTCCTTGGAAACAGAAGAAAGGAGATTTTCACCGTGGCAAATTATGCGATCATGCGCATCGAAAAGCGCAAGCTCGGCTCGGTTGGCAGAATAGGCGATCACCACGAGCGACTGAAAGCCGAGTACAAAAGCAACCCCGACATAGACCCGTCGAGGACACATCAGAACTATCACATCGTTGAGCCGCCGTCAAAATACCGCAAGGCGGTCTTGGACAGGATCGAGGCTGTCGGCGCAAAGCGCCGGAAGGACAGCGTGGTTATGCAGGACTGCTTCGTGGGCGGCACACCGGACTGGCTGAAAGGAAAGACCGTTGAGGAGCAGAGGGAATATTTCGATTATGCCTACCGCTTCTTTGAGGACAGCTTCGGAAAAGAGAATATCATTTCGGCTGTGGTGCATTTGGATGAGGCAACTCCCCATATGCACCTTTGTTTTGTCCCCATCACGAAAAAAGGCAGACTGTCCTCCAAGGAGATCATCGGCGGGCCGAAGGGACTGGTGAATTGGCAGGACAAATTCTATGCGTATATGCACGAAAAGTACCCCGACATCACCAGAGGAACACCGGCAAGACTCACGCACCGAAAGCATATCCCGCCCTTTATGTTCAAGGTCGCCGGTGAGCTTTACGACCATTACGGCGAGATCTGCGGTGCGATCAACGACATCGGGCTGCTGAACAACGCCAAGAAGAAGGATGCTGCCATTGCCCTTATCGGCAGGTATGCGCCGGAAATGGCGCAGCTCAAGGTGCAGCTTCAAAGCACCGATAAGCACATCGCCTATTTGGAGCGTGAGCTGGACAGCGAGCGTGACATTGTTTCCGGCTACCGCAGCAGAAACTACGCACAGGAGCAGGAGCTAAAGGAGGCCAACCGCAAAATATATGAGCTGAACCAAAAGCAGCGGGAGCTTGAACGGGTGCTCTCAAAGATACCGCCCGAAGTGTTGCAGCAGTTGGCGCAGCAGGAAAAAGAAGCGAGAAAACGAAAAGCGAAAGGATGGGAAAGATAATGGATATGACAACGATTCGGCTCTCTGACTGCGTTCCCTTTGCGGATAACCCTTTTCGGGTGCAGGACGATACCGCAATGGAAATGCTGACCGAGAGCATAAAGGAAAGCGGCATTCTGATACCGATCGTCGTCCGTCCGATGGGAGAGAAATATGAGATCCTGTCGGGACACAGACGGGTCTACGCCGCTCACAAGGCGGGGCTTGAAGCCGTCCCTGCCATCGTTCGTGAGCTGACACGGGAGGAAGCGGTCATCTTTATGGTAGACGCCAACCTCCAGCGAGAGGGACTTCTGCCCTCCGAAAAGGGCTTTGCCTACAGGATGAAGCTGGAAGCAATGAAACACCAAGGGAAAACTTCTGCCCAACTTGGGCAGAAGCAGACCTCCGTGCAGAAGGTAGCCGATTCCGCTTCGGACAGCCGCACACAGGTGCAGCGGTATATCCGCCTGACCTATTTGGAAAAGCCGCTTTTGGATATGGTGGATGAGCGACGCATTGCCCTAACTCCGGCTGTGGAGCTTTCCTATTTACTGCCCGAAGAACAGCAGGAGCTGCTGGAAACCATTGAAAGCGAGGACTGCACGCCCTCTCTTTCTCAGGCGGTCAGGCTGCGGAAGCTGAGCGGTGACGGCTTGCTGACGATGGACAGGATATTTGAAATTATGACCGAAGTCAAGGGCAATCAGGTGGAGATGTTGAAGATACCGACGGACAGAGTGCGGCGGTACTTCAAGCCGGAAACCACCTACCGGCAGATGGAAGAATATATCGTCAAGGCATTGGAGCATTACGCTCTGTACCTGAAACGACAGAGAAACAGGGACAGCCGATGACGGCTGTTTTTTACGCAAAGGAGGCGCAGATAATGAGAAAAAGCAACCGACCGCTGATCGATATTCAGCGTATTCCCGTAGGGGAAAAGCCGTTGGAGGAGCTTGCGGCAGAGGTTTACGGCTGGATCTTTGATAACAGGAGCAGAGCGAAGTCATCTGCCGACACATTCGCAAATCCCGCAAACCCGCATTACAATGACGGTATCAAGATGATTTCAGGAGGAAACAAGGATGACACAGCAGCTTAAAACAACAGCTCTGTATTGCAGGCTGTCAAAGGACGATGAGCGGCAGGGCGAGAGCCTTTCCATCGAAACGCAAAAGTCGATGCTCGTCCGCTACGCACAGGAAAACGGGCTTTTGCCCTATGAAATTTATGTGGATGACGGGTATTCGGGGCTGAATTTTGAACGGCCGAGCTTTCAGCGGATGATCGATGATGTGGCTGTCGGCAAGATCGGCGTGGTCGTGGTCAAAGACCTGAGCCGTTTCGGGCGTGACCATATCGTTGTCGGGCAGTATCAGGAGATCTACTTCCCGTCCAAGAAGGTGCGGTTTATTGCTCTGAACGATGGCATTGATACCGTCAACAGCCACACGACCGATTATGCGGCGCTGAAAAATGTCATCAATGAGTTTTACAGCCGAGATACTTCAAGGAAGATCAAGGCAGCCTTTCGTGCGAGGGCAAAGGATGGCAAGTATCACGCCAAAGCCGCACCGTTCGGGTATCTCAAAGACCCGAATGACCACAATCACCTGATCCCCGACCCCGAAACCGCACCGATCGTAGCGAAGATCTATGACCTTGTGCTCAAGGGCTGGGGCAATTACCGCATTCGGGACTATCTGCGGGAAACCAAGGTGCCGGTGCCGTCGTGGTATCAGCACATCCGAGGGGTCGAGGACAAGTCCCATATGTTCCCTGATGAGGACTCCAAGTATATCTGGCGACCGGACACGCTCCGGCTGCTGATCCGCAACCGTGTGTACTGCGGGGACTGTGTTCTCTGCAAGTCGGACACGATCTTCAAGACCAAGCAGCACTTCAAAACGGATGAAAAGGAGTGGATCACGGCGGAAAACACACACGAGGCCATCGTTTCCAGAGAGATTTGGGAACGGGCGAACGAGCTGATCGCCGTCAAGCGCAGAGAATACCGAAAGACGCTGACTGGTGATTTGAATATCTTTTCGGGACTGCTCAAATGCGCAGACTGTGGCAAGGCACTCAGCCGCAGAAAATACGGCTCAAACAGCGGGCATATGATCTATGTCTGCGGAACTTATGCCACCTATGGCAGTCACAAATGCACCCAGCACAAGATTTTTGAGGAAGATCTGACGGCGGCAATGCTGGCGGATATTCAGGAGCTGTTTTCTGCCGTGACTAAGAACAAAGCACGACTTATCGACCTGCTGATAAAGGGTAAGGCAAAGAGCGAGGGCAAAACGCTGACCACCAAGGAAACGCAATACAAGCGGGTCTGCAAGCGGCTGGAGGATGTAAACCGGCTGATAGACAAGCTCTATGAGGACAGCATCTCCGGCAAGGTCAACGAAACCAACTTTGTCCGTCTGCTGGGCAAATATCAGCAGGAGCAGGAAAGCATCCTTGCCGAAAAGGAAAAGCTGCAAGGCGAGACCGCCGCTGTTCGGGAAATTCGTTCGGATGCAGAGCATTTCGCAGACCTTTTGGAGCGGTACGGCGATATATCCGAGCTGACGCCGGAGATCCTCAATATGTTGGTGGAGAAAATCGTGGTCTATGAGCCGAGAGCCGTGGACGGTGTAATGCGCCAGCAGCTTGATGTGTACTACCGCTATATCGGGGTGATCAAGCTGGTGGATTACGGCTCGACCACCTATTACAAGCACGGGGAGGTGATGAACGCCGCAAAGAAGCGGGAAAAAGTCAAAATGGAAAAGCGGATCGCCGCCGTCAAGGAGGAGGTGCAGAATGACGAGCCTGTGTCCGCTTAATTCCTTTTCAGCCGGTAAAGTGCTGCTCTCATCGGGCGGCACTTTTCTTTTGCCCCGATGTCATCTTTATGGGGGTGTCACTAATGTCAGCTTGCCGGAGGATTTCTCCAAGATCCTTGCGGTCATGCGCTCCCGCAATGTGTATGTGTCGATCATTCTGCAAAATGTAGCGGCACTCAAAGCGCTGTTTGAAAAGGAATGGGAGTCGATCCTCGGCAACTGCGATGAGTTCCTTTATCTCGGCGGCAACGAAACTTCGACCCACAAGCTGATCTCGGAATCCTATCTCGGCAAATCCACTATCGACACCAACACCTACGGAAAATCATCCGGGCGTAACGGCAATTACAGCACGAACTATCAGATCAGCGGCAGAGATCTTCTGACACCGGACGAGGTGCGTATGCTGGACAACCGTTACGCCCTTTTGTTTATCCGTGGTGAGCGCCCAGTGATGGACGAAAAATACGACATTCTGAAACACCCGAACATTGCGCTGACCGAGGACGGCGGCGCTTCCCCCTATGAACACGGCGGGACGGAAAATGCCGTTGCGACGCTCTCGTTTGCAGGTGCTGCCGCCGAAACGCTGTTTGAATTCAATGAACCCATACCCGATTATGAGCTTCTTTCCGATGAGGATATAGAGGCTCTTTTTTAATTCAAGGAGGATGAACCTATGAAGAACACCAAAAAGGCCTCAAACAAGCTGCCCGTGCCCGGCAAGGTCAGAAAGGGCGTTCGTTTCTACTGCGCCGCTGTGCTGTCAGTCGCTCTTGTGCTCGGCTTCTCCGTCACGGCCTTTGCCGCCAATGACCCGATCGCCGTCGTGAACAACCTGAGCGATTTCATTTTCGGTCTGATCCGTGCGGTCGGGCTGATCCTGCTCGGCTGGGGCATCGTGCAGGTGGGACTTTCGTTCCAGTCCCACGACCCCAGCCAGCGCAGCAACGGCTTTCTCACCCTTGCGGGCGGCATCGTCATCACCTTTGCCAAAGAAATTCTCAACCTAATCACGGGCTGAAAGGAGGCCGAAAATGGAAAAGTGCGAGTGTTATATCCACTCCCTGAAACAGGGAGAAACCCATGTGCTTGGTGAGGCAACGATTCTCAAACGCATCGGGGACAACGACTACCTTGCCGAATACAACGGCGTAAAGTGCCACGCCATATTCAATCCCTTTGCCGGGCGCTACTTTGTAGACGATGTGTACGGCGTGATTCGCAGTTCGCCCGACCGGGACAGCAGATAAATGATACGGTGCACGGGGCAGGTCGCTTTGGCCTGCCCCTATTTGCCGGAAAGGAGAAATGAATGTGAGTGATAACTGGATCGTCCAGAACCTCGAAAACGCACTTGAAACATGGAACGAAAAGCTGGCGGAGATATGGCAACTCATTACGCAGTCACCGGAACAGTTCAAGGGCGGCACGATCTGGAATGTGATCGTCGGCATCCACGGTGCGGTGCAGGCCATCGGCCTTGCGCTGCTTGTTTTGTTCTTTGTGGTGGGTGTGATGAAAACCTGCGGCTCCTTTGCGGAGTTGAAACGGCCGGAGCACGCCCTCAAAGTGTTTATCCGCTTCGCCCTTGCCAAAGCCGCCGTCACATACGGCTTAGAACTGATGACCGCTCTGTTCAACATCGTGCAGGGGCTGATCTCCACCATCATGAACGCCGCAGGTTTTGGCGCGGCGCAGGAAACCGTGCTGCCTGCCGAGATCGTGACCGCCGTAGAGGACTGCGGCTTTTTTGAAAGCATCCCATTGTGGGCAGTGACCTTGATCGGCGGGCTGTTTATCACGGTTTTGTCGTTTATCATGATCATGACCGTGTACGGCAGATTTTTCAAACTCTATCTCTACACGGCCATTGCACCGGTCCCGCTCTCGGCCTTTGCAGGCGAGCCGTCACAGAACATCGGCAAGAGCTTCATCAAAAGTTATGCCGCCGTTTGTTTAGAGGGTGCGATCATCGTACTGGCCTGCATCATCTTCTCTCTGTTTGCATCCAGTCCGCCCGTCGTCGATCCCGACGCTGCGGCGGTAACGCAGGTGTGGTCGTATGTGGGCGAGTTAGTTTTCAATATGCTGGTGCTCGTCGGCGCTGTCAAAATGGCCGACCGTGTTGTGCGTGAAATGATGGGACTGTAAAGGAGGACGAGATTTGGAAGTGAAAATCAATCGGGAGATCCGCAACTATACGGAATCCATGTTTTTCGGACTGTCCATGCGGCAGTTCGTTTTTTCTGTCTTGGCGATCCTTGTCGCCGTGGGACTGTACTTTCTGCTGAAGCCCCACTTCGGGACGGAAACCGTCAGTTGGATGTGTATTCTCGGCGCCGCACCCTTTGCGGCGCTGGGCTTTATCACTTACCACGGTATGACCGCTGAACAATTCCTCTGGGCGTGGCTGCGCTCGGAGCTGTTAGAGCCAAAAGAGCTTCGCTTTGAGGCATCGAACCTCTACTATGAAGCACTCAAAGACAAATTGGAGGAAGGAAAATCATGATCAAAACGCTGAAAAACCTGCTGAAACAGGACAAGGAGCGGTACACCGTACCCCGCAAGGTGCAGGATGTGATCCCCGTCCGCCGCATCTGGAAGGACGGTATTTTTCAGGTGGGCGGCCGCTTTTCCAAGACCTATCAGTTCACCGACATCAACTACCTTGTGGCAAGCCGTGAGGACAAGGAGCAGATGTTCCTTGCCTATTCGGAGCTGCTGAACAGTCTGGATTCCGGAGCGACGACGAAAATCACCATCAACAACCGCAGGCTGAACCGGGCGAATTTCGAGCAGTCGATCTTGATGCCCATGCGGGGCGACGCCTGCGATGTGTACCGCCGGGAATACAATCAAATGCTGCTGGACAAGGCCACCGGCGCCAACGGCATCATTCAGGAGAAATATATCACGGTGTCGGTCTGCAAAAAGGACATCGAAGAAGCCCGCACCTACTTTGCCCGGATCGGCGCTGACCTGATCGCCCATTTCGCCGCCCTCGGCTCCAAGTGTACCGAGCGGGACGCCGCCGAAAAGCTGCGGGTGCTCCATGATTTCTACCGTCAGGGCGAAGAAGCGGCGTTTCACTTTGACCCGCAGGATATGATGCGCAAGGGGCACAACTTTAAGGACTATATCTGCCCCGACTCGATGGAGAAAAGCAGCGACTGCCTGAAGCTGGGCGAAAAATACTGCAGGGTCTTGTTTTTGAAGGACTACGCTTCGTATATCAAAGACAGCATGGTCACGGAGCTGACCGATTTCAACCGAAATATGATGCTGTCGATCGATGTTGTGCCGATCCCCACCGACGAGGCCGTGCGGGAGGTGGAAAACCGTCTGCTCGGTATCGAAACCAACATTACCAATTGGCAGCGCAGGCAGAACGCCAACAACAATTTCTCCGCCGTCGTGCCCTATGATATGGAGCTCCAACGCAAGGAGAGCAAGGAATTTCTGGACGACCTGACCACGAGGGATCAACGGATGATGCTGGCGGTCATTACGATGGTCATTACCGCCGACGACAAAAAGCAGCTCGACAGCGATACCGAAACGGTGCTTGCCGTGGCACGAAAGCATATGTGCCAGCTTGCCGTTCTGAAATTCCAGCAGTTCGACGGGCTGAACACCGTTCTTCCCATCGGCGCACGGAGGATCAATGCGTTCCGTACCCTCACCACTGAGAGCCTTGCGGTGTTTATGCCCTTTAAGGTGCAGGAGGTACAGGACAAGGGCGGCATTTATTTCGGAGAGAACGCCATCTCCCACAACCTCATTATGTGCAACAAGGCCAATCTTCTGAACCAGTCGGCGTTCCTGCTGGGTGTGCCCGGTTCGGGCAAATCGTTCAGCGCCAAGGAGCTGATCGCTTTTCTCATTCTCAATACCACCGATGATGTGCTGATCTGCGATCCCGAAAACGAATTTGGTGCGCTGGCGGCGGCTCTGGGCAAGGAAACGACGACCGTCATTCATATGGCGGCAGGCGGCAAAGACCGTTTGAACGCCATGTATATGGTGGACGGCTACGGCGAGAACAACCCCATCGTGGAAAAATCGCAGTTCATCATGTCCCTTGTGGAGCAGATCGACAAGGCCGGTGTCGGCCCACAGCAGAAATCCATCATCGACCGCTGCACGGCGCTGGTGTATCAGGATGCCGAGCGGACGGGCAAGCCCGCTACGCTCTGCGACCTGCGAAACAAGCTGCTGGAACAGCCCGAAGAAAAGGCAAAGGAGATCGCCTTGTCGCTGGAGCTGTTCACCACCGGCTCACTGGATATTTTCGGTCACGAAAGCACCGTTGATCTTGACAAGCGCATCGTCGTATTCGATATTCACGGCCTTGGTGAGCAGTTGAAGCCGACGGGACTGCTGGTGATCACCGACACCATTCTCAACCGTGTCACCCTTAACTGGAAGAAGGGCAAGCGCACCCACATCTTCATCGACGAATTTCATGTCGTTTTTGAAAATGAGCAGAGCGGCATTTTCTTCAACTCTGCATGGCGGCAGTTCCGTAAGCGCAACGGCTATCCCACCGCCATCACGCAGAATGTGGAATACCTGCTGGATTCCGTGCAGGCGAGCACCATGCTCTCCAACTCCGAGTTCGTGGTTATGCTCAATCAGGCGTTTTCCGACCGTGCCAAGCTCTCGAAGCTCCTGAACATCTCCGACGAGCAAATGAGCTATGTCACCAACGCCGACGCAGGCTGCGGGCTGATCAAATACGGCTCGGCGCTGGTGCCGTTTATCAACCGTTTTCCCAAAGATACCGAGCTTTACCGCTTGATGACGACGCGCCCCGGCGAGGGTGTGTTCGGCAGCGGAAACGCATCTTAAAGGAGGCCATATATGAAAAGCAAATATCTGATGATCGGGGCGGCCGTATGTGCCGCCCTTTTCCTTTTCTCCGGCATCATGCTCTGTCGGCAGTATGCGGACGGAAAACAGGCCACCGAAGCCTTTGAACAGGTCGCCGCGCTGGTGGAA
>ERZ780190.3538-NODE-3538-length-10008-cov-5.506280_pt1 | contig 10008 bp, 8 predicted proteins | sample MGYA00510980_ERZ780190 | MGnify/ENA primary metagenome ERZ780190 (study PRJEB29588, sample SAMEA1972188) | human gut metagenome | biome: human gut; feature: human-associated habitat; material: faeces | place: Denmark | collected 2008/2010 ... | reverse complement strand
ACTGCTGTACGCCCACACGCCGCTGTTTATCTGGTGAATCCGGCTATGACATGGGAAAAATTCTGGTCGATCATTGACCGAGTCCGCGCCAAAGCGGATATGCAGGATGAAGCGTCCGTGAAACAGTTCCTTTACACGGAACTCATCAAATTGCCGCAGGATGAACTGCTCGGCTTTGATTGCGCATGGCAAAGTTATCGCAATAAAGCCAACTTTCCCAAAATGGTCGCGGCGGCCTGCATCATCAATGACGGCAGTTCGGATGACAGATTTACCGATTTCCGTAACTGGCTGATTATGCAGGGGTACGATGCTTATCGGCAGGCGCTGATTGACCCCGATAACCTTGCGGCGCTCAACATTCCGTTCCGAGATACTGAGTGGATGGGATGCGGGAATGTGGCGTGGTATGCCTACGCGGGGCAGAAGCTGCGCACCTATTTTGAGAAAGCAGGTATCGCCGCTGAACTGCACAGAAGGTATCCAACCCTGCTGAAATTGCCTGACGATTTACATCGGGCAATCATGCAGGAGCAGCTTGCGCCCCACCGTGCGCAGGAAACCGAATGGGAACGGCAAATGCTGCGGACGGAAGTTAAACATTACATTGAAGTCAGTGACTTGGCATACAGCTACAACAAATTCTATGCCCAAAACATGCCCGACAAAGTGGCATGGGAAACACTGCAAAGCGATTTGTTTGCAAATCTGCCGCAAATCAAGGCGGAACGTATGCCGCAGGACTTTTCCGTAGTTTTGCCGAAGTTGTGGAGAAAACGTCAGGCATGGGATGCCGAGCGTACAAAACGCCCGCCCTATCGCGGCGAAGAAAGGTAGTCCACCACGCCGGGAAGAAAGAATCCTTGGTGGGTCTGGCTGCTGCCGCTGCCCATTGTGTGGTGGGCGGCGTTGGCGGTGGCTTGCCGCTGGCAGCCGGGCATGAAAATAACGGCTCTGCTGGATGTGCTGAACAGCGCACTGGCAGAGCCGTTTGCGTTGGCGTGGAGTCAAGACAGCCCACGCTTTTTGCTTGTGCTCACGGTGGTTTATGCGGTAGCGGTTATTGTAGCTGTGACCGATCAGAAGAATACCCGCCCCGGTGCGGAGCATGGCTCGGCGGCTTGGGGTGACGTGTTTCGGCTGAATAAGTTCTACATGGACAAGCGAGGACCGAACCTGCTACTGACCCAGCATTTCCACATTGGAATCGACGGCTACAAACATAAGCACAACACCAACATCCTGATTGTCGGCGGCTCCGGCGCAGGCAAGACACGCACCTACGGTGTACCGAATGTGCTGGAATGTGCCTGCTCTATGGTAATCACTGACCCTAAGTCGGAAATTTTGCGTAAAACCGGCAATTTGTTGAAGCAGAAGGGCTATGAGGTACTTGTCTTTGACCTTATAAATCCCGCTGCATCGTTCTGTTACAACCCGTTTGTGTATGTGCATGATGACCGTGAAGTGCTGACCTTGATTGAAAATCTGATTCAAAATACCACGCCATCACATTCAAAAAGCAGCGACCCCTTCTGGGAAAAATCCGAGACCGCCCTGCTGCAAGCCCTTATGTTGTACCTACTGCACGAGACCCCGCCCGAAGAACAAAACTTCCCGATGGTGATGGAAATGATAGCCGCCGCAGAAGTCCACGAGGACGATGACAACTACCAATCCCCGCTGGACATCCTGTTCGAGCGCTTGGAAATGCGCGAACCCGACAGCATTGCCTGTAAGCAGTACCGCATTTTCAAACAAGCGGCAGGCAAAACGGCGAAATCGATTTTGGTGAGTGTAGGTGTGCGCCTTGCCGCGTTTAATCTGCCGTCTATTGCCAAGCTGACCATGACGGACGAACTGCACTTGCAGGAACTGGGCGAACGCAAGATTGCACTGTTCTGCTGTATCCCGGATTCGGATAAATCCCTGAATTATTTGGTCGGTATGATTTATACGCAACTCATCCAGACACTGTACCGACAGGCAGACCGCGTACACAAAGGACGCTTGCCTGTGCCGGTGCATTGCTTGATGGACGAGTACGCCAATATTTCCTTGCCAAAAGACACCTTTTTGTCGGCGCTGGCCACTATGCGTTCCCGCGCCATTTTCTGCTCAATCATCGTGCAGAACATGGCGCAGCTGAAAGCCATGTACAAGGATGATTGGGAATCACTGGTGGGCTTATGTGACGAGTTTCTCTACCTTGGCGGCACCGAGAAAGAAACCCACAAATATGTTTCGGAACTGCTGGGCAAGGAAACCATCTCCACCACCAGCTATAACCAAAGCAAAGGGCGCAGCGGCAGTTACAGCATCAACCACCAGCAATCCGGGCGCGACCTTATGACCCCGGACGAAGTACGGTTGCTGGACAACAGTAAATGCATCTTGTTTATCCGTGGGGAACGCCCCGTGATTGACCTGAAATATAATCTGCTGAAGCACCCGAACATCCGCTATACCGAGGACGGCGGCGCAGCACCCTACGACTATACCGCCGCCGACAACGCGCGGGACGATCTGCCCGGCGCACCCGAAAATTATGAACTGCTGGATATGGACGACTTTCTGCCCGCCGAAGCGGCAGAAATGAAGCCTACCATACAAAGAATTCGGAGGTCTACATGAAGCTGAATCATAACAAAAAATCTGTGAAAATTTCTCTCAATTTGTTTGCGCTGTACGCCGTCATGGTGTGCGGCATTGTTTTTGCCCTGCCCGCCTTTGCCGCAGATGACCCGCTGGTCGTGGTCGAAAATCTCTCCACATTCATCTTTTCGCTGATCCGCGCGGTGGGCCTTATCCTGCTGGGGTGGGGCATTGTGCAGGTTGGTCTGTCTTTGCAGAGCCACGACCCCAGCCAGCGCAGCCAAGGTTTCCTGACGCTGGCCGGTGGGCTGGTGATTACCTTCGCCAAAGAAATCCTCGACCTCATTACCGCGTGAGGGCAGCACCAAGAGGAAAGGCAGTGATGCCCTGTGGGTGAGTCTTGGATTGTCAGCAACCTGAACGCTGCACTCTCCACATGGAATGACAAACTGGGAGAAATATGGTCACTGCTGACCGAAAGCCCGCAAACCTTCAAAGGTGGGCAAGTCTGGGGTGTAATGACCGGTATCCACGGCGCGTTGCAGGCAATCGGCTATGGGCTGCTCGTGCTGTTTTTTGCCGTGGGTGTTATGAAAACCTGCGGCAGCTTTGTCGAGGTCAAAAAGCCGGAACACGCGCTTAAGCTGTTCATTCGCTTTGCGCTGGCCAAGGGTGCTGTGACCTACGGGCTGGAATTGATGCTGGCGGTGTTCTCTATTGTGCAGGGAATGGTGTCTACCATCATCACGCAATCGGGCAGCTCCGGCATGAGCAGCGTGACACTGCCGCAGGAATTGATCGACGCCATCAACAATGTGGGCTTTTGGGATAGCATCCCGCTGTGGGCGGTTACGCTGATCGGCGGGCTGCTGATTACGGTTTTATCTTTTACCATGATCCTCACGGTCTACGGCAGAATGTTCAGCCTGTGGATGTATGCAGCCATTGCGCCGATACCGCTGTCTACCTTTGCGGGTGAACCCACCAGCAGCGTGGGTAAAAACTTCATTCGCAGTTATGCGGGTGTCTGCTTGCAGGGTGTGGTGATTGCACTCTCCTGCATTATTTTCTCTGCCATTTCGTCCAGCCCGCCCGCCGTGGATACCGGTGCATCTGTGGTGACGGCGGTATGGACTTACGTTGGGGAACTGGCGTTCAACCTGCTGGTGCTGGTGGGAGCAATTAAGGGCTGTGACCGCATTGTTAAGGAAATTATGGGATTGTAAAGCAAAAGCGACGCACCATTATGGTGCGCCGCAAATATTATGCCTGATGATAGAGAATCCATTCCAGCAAATCCGCTGCCTTTGCACGACCGCTTGCAATTTGCAAAATAATGTCAATCAGTTCTTCCTGCGTGTAGTCAAGTTCAATTCCGTTAATTGCCAGAAAAACCAGCATAACGTGGGCGCCGATGCGCTTGTTGCCATCCACGAATGGGTGATTGCAGACTAAGCCAAATCCAAGCTGTGCCGCCTTTGCCTGCACGGATGGATATAGATACTGCCCGCCGAATGTAGCAAAAGGAGCATTCAAAGCAGATTCCAATAAACCATCGTCACGGACACCGGCAGTACCGCCAAATGTCTCCAACAGAGCATTATGCAGCCTTAAAACCTGTTCCTTGCTCAGCGTTTTCATTTAGCAAGTACCTCATAGGCTTGCTTGTTTTTGGCAATCAGGCGCTTGGAGATTTCGAGAATGTCCTCGTCTTTAGCCTGTTGCTCGTCCTCGACTTGGCTGAACTCCATTAGAACATAACGCGGGACATTATTCTTTAAGATGACCGCCGCGCCGTTCTCATCAACCATCCGTGCTACACGGGAAAAATTCTGGTTGGCCTCCGTGATGGATACAAGATTGTCTGTGTTAATAACCATAATTCAATGCCTCCTTTGAATATAGTATACACGAATTATAGGATAAATTCAACCTATTTATTAAAGAAGGAAGGAATGCAGTATAGAAATCAAAATACCGAAAGAAGTCCGCGACTACCACGAAAACATCTTTTTCGGGCTGAATACGCGGCAGTTTATTTGCTCGGTGCTGGCGGTCGGCATTGCAGTAGGCATCTACTTTGCCTTGCAGCCGTATGTCGGCACCGAAGAAATCGGCTGGATGTGCATTCTGGGTGCCGCGCCCTTTGCCGCCTGCGGGTTCTTCACCTACCACGGCATGACCGCCGAACAGGTGCTTTGGGCGTGGTTCAAATCTAAAATCCTCTGCCCGAAACAACTTGTGTTCAAATCCGACAGCTACTATTACGAAGCCATGCAGCCCGCCATCCGTGCGGGCATAAAGCGAAAGAGAGGTTTGCCTATGAAGAAAAACACCCATGACAGCGAGGAAACCGCTTGATTAAAACCCTGTCGAAAGCGCAGAAGATGGAACGCGAAAAGTTCCGTATTCCGCGCAGTGTACAGGACGCCATCCCCATCCGCCGCATCTTTGCGGATGGGATTTTCCAAGTCGGCAACCAGTATTCCAAAACGTGGTCGTTTACCGACATCAACTACGCCATCGCCAGCAAAGAGGACAAAACGTCCATGTTCCTTGACTACTCGGAATTGCTCAACGCCCTCGACTCCGGCGCATCGGCAAAAATCACAATTTACAACCGCCGCATCAACAAGGCTGAGTTCGAGCGCAGCGTCCTGCTGCCCGACAAGGATGATGGTCTGGACGAATACCGCCACGAATTCAACCAGATGCTGACCGCACAGGTCACTGGCACCTGCAACAGCATTGTGCGGGAGCGTTATCTGACCGTAAGCGTGGTAAAGCGCAACGCGGACGAGGCCCGCAGCTACTTTGCCCGTGTCGGCACGGATCTGGTGACGCACCTTGCACAGCTTTCCTCGGTAGCAAACGAACTGACACTGAACGAGCGCTTGCACATTTTCCGCGACTTTTTCAAAGCAGGGGAACAGGCTGCGGCGGAGTTCAACATCCACGAACACGCCAAGCGCGGGCAGCATTTCAAGGATTGGTTCTGCCCCGACAGCATGGAATTTGCCGCCGACCATTTCAAGCTGGATGCCCGTTATGGTCGGGTGCTGTATTTGCAGGACTATGCCAGCTACATCAAGGACAGCTTTGTGTCGGAACTCTGCGACCTTGACCGCGATTTGATGCTGTCCATTGACATCCTGCCGGTGCCTACGGATGAGGCCGCCCGCCAGCTGCAAAGTACACTGCTGGGCGTGGAAACGAATGTCGCCAACTGGCAGCGCCGCCAGAACGCCAACAACAATTTTACCGCGACCATTCCTTACGATATGGAATTGCAGCGCAAGGAAACCAAGGAAATGCTGGACGACCTGACCACCCGCGACCAACGAATGATGTTCGGGCTGGTGACGCTGGTGCATCTGGCTGACAGCAAAGAGCAGCTCGACAGCGACACCGAAACGCTCTACTCCACGGCGCGTAAGCACCTGTGCCAGCTTTCCACGCTGCGCTGGCAGCAGAAGGACGGGCTGGACACGGTGCTGCCTTACGGGCTGCGGAAAATCCAAGCCCTGCGAACCCTTACCACCGAAAGCACCGCCGTGCTGATTCCGTTCCGCGCGCAGGAGATCATGCAGGCGGGCGGCATTTACTACGGGCAGAACGCTGTGAGCAAAAACCGAATCGTGGCGGATCGGCGGCTTCTGCTCAACGGCAATTCGTTCCGCTTGGGTGTTTCCGGTTCCGGCAAGTCCATGTCTGCAAAAGAGGAAATCGTGCAGATCGCGCTGGCGACCGAGGATGATATTCTCATCCTTGATCCCGAAAGTGAGTTCGGTCACCTGACCCGTGCCCTCGGCGGCGAAGTCATTCAAATCTCCGCCGCATCCGACACGCACATCAACGCGCTGGATATGGACAAGGAGTACGGCGACGACCGCAACCCGATCATTGCGAAAAGCGAGTTTGTGCTTTCGCTGTTTGAGCAGCTGGCGGGCAGCCTGACCGCCGCCGAAAAGTCGATTTTGGGTCGCTGCACGGAACTTTTGTACAAGCCCTACCTTGACCGCGGCTGCACCGGCACACCCCCGACGCTGAAAGACTTTTACCGCCTGCTGAAAATGCAGCCGGAGACCGAGGCGCAGGGGTTGGCGCTTTCGAGCGAACTGTTTATCACGGGCACACTCAACACCTTTGCGCGGCACACCAACGTGAATACCAGGGCGCGAATCATCGACTATGACATCCGAGAGCTGGGCGAACAGCTGATGCCCCTGGGAATGTTGGTAACGCTGGATGCCATCTACAACCGCGTCATCCAGAACTGGAAAGCCGGCCGGCGCACCTGGATCGTCTGCGATGAGTTTTACCTGCTGTTCCGTTACGAGTACAGCTCCAACTTTTTCTACAAACTCTGGAAGCGTATCCGCAAATATAACGGTCTGATCACCGGCCTGACGCAGAACGTGGATGAGCTGCTGCGCTCCGATACGGCGCGGCTGATGCTGGCAAACTCGGAATTTCTCATCATGCTGAACCAGAGCGCGACCGACCGCGGGGAGTTGGCAAAGCTGCTGAACATCTCGGACACGCAGTTGGGGTACATCACGAACGTACCGGCCGGCTGCGGTCTGATCCGCTGCGCAGGCAATCTTGTGCCGTTCACGAACAGCTTCCCGACCGACACCAAGCTCTACCGCCTGATGACGACCAAGCCGGATGAGCGGCTGAAAGAATAACCTATGCCTTGCAGGAACAGAAGCCCGCCCACACAAAAGACGGCTGTGCGTTTCGCACAGCCGCCAAATTTATATAATGGCCGAAGCCTTATGGGTTGTCTGGCCTTGGCCGGGCGATTGCCCTCACATGGCCGAAGGCGCAGTAGGTGTTGCGGGCGCTGCCCGCCTTTTGATTACATCTATAGGATACACCGCGCTTGTGTCAAAGGCATAAAAGCAATTTGAACAAACGCACAACATTTTTTGAATCTTTTGTGACGGTGGTGAAAATGGAAGATATAAGGACAAAATCAGAAAACACTACCCCGCGCCAGCGGGCGGCAGCGCAGATACCGAAAGAGGCCATGCGCCAGCTGTGGCTGCGAAGCAAAGAAAAAGGTCGAACTGAAATAGAGAGTACAGCCGACGGGCAGCAGGGAGGACAATATTCCGAAGCCAATCAAACTGGCGAAAAAGTTTCCGACGCTTTGCAGAGCGTGGGCAAAAGCTCTGCAAAAGTAGCTGTTCACAAAGGCCGTGAACTGGCCAAGAAACGCGCCGGGCAGCGGCATATGGAGCAGAGCGTTGAACGGCAGGAGCAGACGGGCCAGCAGTCTTTTTCTGAGCTACAGGCACCGGACGGCGGCCAAGTAAGCAGCAACCTTACAGAGCCACGGGAGTGTAGCGTACCGTCTGGCAAAGAAAATCCAAGCGCGAATCATTCTCGCATAAGTGATTCTGCAAAACAAACATCTGACCGCAACATAAAATCGAATCGGCTGTCCGTCAAAGAAAAACCGCACGATATAAAAACTGCTCCGCATGAAATCCGCGGCGTGAGCCGCGACCGAAAGCAAATTCGAACCGCTGCCAGCACCGTGCAGGCAGAGCAGGTCGCCCAACAAAAAGCCCAGCAGATGGCCCAACGGACACGGCAGGCTGCCAAGAACGCTTCCAAGCAGACACGCAAGGCAGTTAAGGCCGTGCGCGCGGCAATTCGGCATTTCTTGGCGGCGCTGCACACGCTGACGGTGGCAATCATAGCGGGCATGAGCGCGGCTACCGCAGTCGTTGTTATCATTTGCCTTGTGGCTTTCATCGCCGGCTCGGCCTATGGTATCTTTTCTGCCGCCGAAGCCCCGGACGAAAGCTCGATCACAGTGCAGCAGGCTGTGGAGCAGCTGACCGGGGAATACCGTGACGAGCTGGAGCACATTTCCGATACCGTACCCCATGACCGTCAGGAGATAGAAGCCAACGACGACGTTTATTACATTCGCTGGCAGGACGTTTTAGCCGTCTTTTCGTCCCGTGTGTCCGGCGCAGAGGACGGAGCGCCGGTAGCGGCACTGGACGAGACACGCTTGGACGAGCTGCGCGAAATCCTATGGGATATGAACGAAGTCAGCTATACGACCCGCGAGGAAACCGTGGAAGTGCCCGCACAGAACGCCAACACAGAAGCAAGCCGTGATACGGCATCCGAAAGCACAGCCAACGATAGCGGCGCGGAATCTCAGGAAAGCAACGAGGCCGATACCACCACGATCACCCAAACCGTCCTCACCATTCACCTGACACACAAAACGCCGGAGGAAATGCAAACCGCCTACAACTTCACCGCTCGCCAAGCCGAATACCTGCCCCTGCTGCAAGACCCGGAATATGAAACGCTGTGGGCCGAACTTCTCGGCGGCTTTGCGGCGGGCAGCAGTGAAATTTTAATGCCCGACACGACACACACACCGACCGGCACCCTGCAATGGCCGCTGCCTGTCGCGGGTACGATTACTTCTCAATTTGGTCACCGCGTGGACCCCATCACCGGCGAGGTAAGCTCCCACACCGGCACCGACATTGCCTGTGCCGAGGGTACGCCGATTCTTGCTGCGGCAGACGGCATCGTCACCGTTGCCAACGGTCTTGACAGCTGGGGCGGCAGTTACGGCTACTACATCCAAATCGACCACGGCGGCGGGCTGGAAACACTGTACGCCCACTGCTCGTCCATTTGCGTCACCACCGGTCAGCAGGTGCAGGCGGGTGAGGTCATTGGTTATGTCGGTCATACAGGGCGGGCAACAGGAAACCACTTACATTTTGAAGTTCATATTAATGGCGTTCGTAGGGATGCGGAGACTTACTTTACTATATAGCAAATATTTGAGACTGAGAATCTTATTTTCTATATAAAGAGAAAAGCAGTAGATAAATCCTTAGATTCACTCTACTGCTCAGAAGCTCTCTAATTTTCTTGATAGTTCAGTGAGTTCTTTCGCTGTTTCTTGTGTATGGTGAAGCAGAGATTCTTTCATTTCGGAAGGGCAATTAGAATAGAGCAATTTCATTTGGGTTGCCCTTTCATCGTCTAACGAAATGTCAGGATTGATAAGTGTATCCAGAGAAATATGTAAAACCCTAGCTAAAGCTCGCAAAATCAAATAAGATGGATTCATCTTTCCCTTTTCAATATTGGCAATCTGCTTTACAGAAACATGACTTTGGTCTGAAAGTTCTTGCTGAGTCAGCCCTGCATTCTTACGGGCTTGACGCATTTTTTGCCCCAGTGCAGTCAATTCATCAACCGGCATAATTGTTCACCCCGATAATATTGTATCGTGCCGATTTATGTAAAGGAATAACCTTATGATTAGCGCCTATTAGGAAAACACACTGTCAAAGGGGTTTGTAGCGGGGGTTAGCCCGCTACTGCGGTATCTTCCGTAGTGTTGATTTCAATGTA
>ERZ780190.3535-NODE-3535-length-10023-cov-2.249197_pt1 | contig 10023 bp, 9 predicted proteins | sample MGYA00510980_ERZ780190 | MGnify/ENA primary metagenome ERZ780190 (study PRJEB29588, sample SAMEA1972188) | human gut metagenome | biome: human gut; feature: human-associated habitat; material: faeces | place: Denmark | collected 2008/2010 ... | reverse complement strand
CTGAACTGGGTGCAGTTTCTATGCCGGATACCGGTGATGCACTGACCGTTCTGTGCTGGACTGACACTGACCTGAACGCTATGATCCCGGTTGTTGAAAAGGCATATCCGGATATGGCTGGCAAGATCAAGTATCAGAACGTAGGTTCTGCTGGTACAGAAGCTATGGAACAGTATCTGACATACTTCTCTTCTGGTTCTGACGTTGACCTGTACATCTGCGATGCAGACTGGGTTCTGTCTTATGAAAACAACGATGAAAACTCTGCTCCGCTGGAAAGCGTTGGTATCACTGCTGATATGTACAGCGATGCTTACAGCTACACCGTAGCAATGGGTACCGATCAGAACGGCGTTCTGAAGGGTGCTTCTTGGCAGGCAGCAGGTGGTTACTGCTACAGAACCGACCTGGCTGAACAGTACCTGGGTGTAAAAACTCCGGAAGAAATGCAGGCTAAGGTAGCTGACTGGGATACATTCTGGGCAACTGCTAAGGAAGTATACGATGCATCTGGCAACAAGACTGCTATGGCTGATACCCTGGGCGGCGTTTGGAGAGCTTACTCCGCTGGTAACAGAAGCACTGCATGGGTTCAGGATGGTAAGATCACTGCTGACAACGCAAAGGCTTGCCTGGGCGACTTCATCAACATGGCTAAGACCAACTATGATGCTGGTTACATCGGCACTGTAGATCAGTGGACAGATGACTGGTATGCAATTGGTCAGGCTGACGGTGCAATGGCTGACGCTACCATGGGTTACTTCTTCCCGTCTTGGTCTCTGGCAGCTGGTGGTCAGCTGGAATCTGCTGAAGGCGGCGAAAGCGGTTCTACATATGGTAAGTATGCAATCACAGAAGGTCCGACCGGCTGGTTCTGGGGCGGTTCTTGGATCTGCGTAAGCCCGAACTGCGACAATGGTACTTTCGCTGGTCAGTTCATCAAGGCTATGACTGTTGATGACGCTACCATGAAGGAATATTGCGAAAGCCACAGCGACTTCGTTAACAACAAGTCTGTTATGAAGGAAGTTGTAGACGGCGGCAAGAACAGCAACCCGCTGTTCAAGGATGGTCAGGATCAGTTCGCTGTTCTGTACGATTCTGCTGACGCAATCGACCTCGACGGTATCGCAACTCAGTATGACGGCACCATCAACACCAAGCTGCAGGATGCTGTAACTGCTTACTGCACAGGTGATCTGGCAGACGAACAGGCTTGCTACGACGAATTCCTCGACACTGTAGCATCTGCTATCTCTGACATCACTGTTGAATAAGCTGAATAGCCAAATTTGACACGATCAAATATAATCGCCTACGGGGTAGTTCTATCCCGTAGGCATATATTTGTCATTATCTCTTTACGATTATCTATTCTTACTATTTTACTTAATTTTTGAGAGGGTGTGTTTTATGGCATCAGCTGCACAAAGAAGAATTAAATCAATCAGCTACGCCAAGTATGGATATTTTTTCATTGCACCATTTTTCCTTGTATACGCTTTCTTCCAGATCTGGCCACTGATCAACACCTTTATCTTGAGTGTATACGGAAATGGTTCTGAAGGGGATACCTTCGTTGGTTTGCAGAATTTCCAGACATTGCTGTTCGGTGGCGATGACCGTTCCGCACGTCGGATTCATGCAGAATTTGTCCGTGACTTTGGAAACACTGTGATTCTTTGGATCGGTAACTTCATCCCGCAGATTCTCCTGTCCCTGTTGCTTGCTGTTTGGTTCACAGATTCCAAGCTGCACATTCCGGGTCAGGGCTTCTTTAAGGTTGTTATGTACCTGCCGAATATCATCACTGCTGTATCTGTTGCAGCGTTGTTCATGCGTTTCTTCTCCAACTCCAACATGTGTTTGGTAAACGGCTTGTTGACATCCGCCGGAAAAGATGCCTTCATGTTTGAAGACAATGCGGCGTGGTCACGAGCAATCGTTATGTTTATTCAGACATGGTTGTGGTTTGGTAATACCATGATTATGATGATGTCTGGTATTTTGGGTATTAACCCGTCCCTGTTCGAAGCTGCTGCAATCGACGGTGCGACAAGTGGTCAGGTACTCCGCAAGGTAACTCTGCCGTTGCTGCGTCCGATGGTTGTTTACACCTTGATCACTTCCATGATCGGTGGTTTGCAGATGTTCGATATTCCGTTCTTGTTCCACACCAAGAGATCAACCATCAACAAGTATCTGGAAACAGCTGCTGTATTCGTATATAAGAACTTCCGTACCAGTGAAGATAAGGTACAGTATGGTTATGCCGGTGCGGCTTCCATCGTCCTCTTTATCATCACTGCAGTACTGGGTATTATCGTATTCCGGATGAACCGGGATGCTGATGAAGCTCGGAAGAAGAAGGAACGGAAGGAACTCGTTAAGGCTTATAAGCGGGAACAGAAGCTGGCAAAGATGGGAGGCGTGGACTAATGGAACAAGTTGGTGTAAAGGATAATTACAGACTGGTACAGAACTTAAAGTCCGCTGGATGCTTCATCGTTTGCATTCTGTTGACATTGGTTTGTTTAGTACCGTTGTACTTGATGATTGTAAATGCTTGCCGTGGTCATAATGCCATCCTGCAGTCGCCGGTATCGCTGATTCCGGGCAGCAACTTTGTTGAAAACATGAAGAATATCACCACACAGTCTCCGCAGTGGAATCTGTTTCGTGGTTATCGGAACAGCTTGATTATCGCAGCTGGTTCTACGATTTTGACCGTATTCTTCTCTGCAATGACTGCATACGGTTTGACTGTTTATCAGTTCAAGGTTCGTGATGGTGCTTACACGCTCATTCTTGCCGTTATGATGATTCCGATTCAGGTAACTTCTACCGGTTTCGTACAGTTCATGGTTGGTACACTGGGCTTGGCAGACTCCTTCATTCCGCTGATCGTTCCGGCAATTGCCGCTCCGGCAATCGTATTCTATATGCGTCAATACATGAAGTCCTCCTTCCCGTTGGACATCGTAGAAGCCGCTAGAATCGACGGATGCAGCGAATTCAGAACCTTTATTTCCATTGCAATTCCGATGATGAAGCCGGCAATTGCAGTACAGGCAATCTTTGCATTTGTACAGAACTGGAACAACTACTATACACAGAACATGATCTTGATCTCGAATGACAAGATGATCACCATGCCGATGATGGTACAGAAGGTACTGGGTCAGGATAAGAAGATTGACCTTGGTGCACAGTACGCAGCAGTTGCATTGTCTGTTATTCCGATTATTGTCATTTATGTTTGCTTGTCTCGGTTCATCGTTGGTGGCGTTGCCCTCGGCGGTGTAAAGGAATAATCAAACATTTCTATGTAGTACAACAAAAAGCACTGTGGATTTTCCGCAGTGCTTTTTCTTTTGTTTGGAAGCGTGTCTTCTGCATAAAAATAGGCAGCTGGGAAATATTTCCCGACTGCCTATTTTTTAGGTGATTGTTTGTATGCCTTATGCTAAGTTGTGCTGTAACTTTGCAGCATGCAGCGTATTTTTCATCAGCATTGCGATGGTCATAGGGCCAACACCGCCCGGAACAGGTGTGATGTATCCAGCCTTTGGCTCTACCGAATCAAAGTCCACATCGCCACAGAGCTTTCCATCCTCCATGCGGTTGATGCCAACATCAATGACAATTGCCCCTTCTTTCACCATGTCCGCAGTGACAAACTTCGGCTTGCCGATGGCAACTACCAGAATATCTGCACTGGCTGCCAGTTCTTTCAGATTCTTCGTGCGAGAATGGCAGATGGTAACCGTTCCATTCTTTTGCAGCAGCAGCATTGCCATTGGTTTTCCAACGATGTTGCTTCTGCCGATGACAACGCACTGCTTGCCACTGATGTCAACGCCTGTGCTTGCAATCAGTTCCATGATACCAGCAGGCGTGCACGGCAGAAAATCATAGTCACCAATCATAATCTTTCCGACATTCACCGGATGGAATGCATCAACATCTTTCAGCGGAGAAATGGCATGAATGACAGCCTGTTCATCAATATGTTCCGGCAATGGCAGCTGTACCAGAATGCCGTTGACCTTGTTATCTTTGTTCAAAACACCAATCAAATCCAGCAACTGTTCCTGCGTTGCATTTTCATTCATGCGGTATTCGTACGGATGAAATCCGACTTCCTCGCAGGCACGCTGCTTGTTACGAACATAAACTTGAGATGCTGGGTCATTGCCCACCAAAATAACTGCCAGCCCCGGCACGATGCCATGATTTTCTCGTAGTTCTTCGGTTTCCTTTTTGACCTCGTTTCGTACCTTTACCGATACGATTTTTCCACTAATCAATTTCGCCATGATGAAACGTCCTCCTATCCTCTCTCATTCATCATTTATCGTTTTCTTCTGGAGCATCTGTTTTTGCTTCGGAAGTTTCTTCCGGCTCAGAGGTTTCGTCCTCTGGCTCTTTTGCAGAATCCAACGCCACCGAGGCAGCAGCTTTTTTGCCGGATGCTTCTCGTTTGGCATCCAGTTCCGCCATCATCTGTTTGCAGGCTTCTGTGTTGCAGTAAAGCTGATAGTCCGAGCCCATCCGGCGAACCCGTCCGCCGATTATCAGCAGCAGAATCACAGACACTACCACGCAAATTCCAGCAATCAGCTGTGAAATTCGCATGTTTCCAATCACCAAACTATCTACTCGCAGCCCCTCAATGAAGAACCGCCCTAAACCATACCAACCAATGTACATGATAAAAATTTGCCCGTCAAACTTCCGGAATTTTTTTCCGCAGATGGCAAGTACGACAAACCCCAGCAAGCACCAGAACGATTCATATAAGAAACATGGATGTACTGGCGTTGCAGCATCCATAGTCTTCCCGAAGTTCTGATAAAAGATGGTTGTGGGATAGACATTGGTAATCCAATTCTGAATCGTTCCGCCAGTCATGCCGAAAATCGAGTTTGTGTTGCAGCCGAATGCTTCTTGATTGAAGAAGTTTCCCCAACGTCCGATTCCTTGCCCCAGCAGAAAACCAGCTCCACAGAGGTCTAACAGCGGCAGAAGCCGTACTTTTCGGATTTTTGCAATGATACATCCAACGACTAACGCCCCAATCAGTCCACCATAGATGGCAAGCCCACCTTGTCGCAGGTTGAAAATTCGTTTCCAGTCGCCAGCGTAGTTGTCCCATTCTAAGATGACATAATAGGCTTTTGCCCCAACAATCGCCCCGATGATGCCACCGATGATAGCATCGATGGCACGGTCAGGGTGAACGCCGTAGGAACGCATATTGTGGAACGCATAAATCATTGCCAGCAGCAGACCGCAAGTAATCAGCAAGCCATACCACTGGATATCAATTCCGAAAATTTGAAAGGCGGTGCTGTCAACGTGTAGGTCAATTCCGAGATGGGGGAATTGAATTTCGTTTTGCTCTAACATCGTTTTGATTCGGGATTCCAGAGCGGAATCCCGCTCCTTTCTGTTTAATCCTGATTCTTCATAATGGAGAGCGTTGCCTGCTGTGGCAGCAGTTCTTCCCGCAACCAACGGTTTGCATCTTCAATTGTCAGGCTGGAAAGCATCGTGACAGTGTCAAACGGTGCAACGCCGCTCATAGCGGAATTAATCATCAGGTTAGCAACGGCTTCTACATTGTTAAACTTCATGATCAGGTTGCCATAGGCATTCTTTCGGCTGTTTTCAAAGAGGGTTTCGTCTAAGCCGTTCTTTGCAGCTTCTTCGACTGCTGCAAAAATCCGTTCCCGTACAGCGTATGGGTCTTTGGATTCACCTTCCAGCATCGGAACAAAGAAATCATCGCCGTTGAAAATTTCAGTCGAGAAGGTTTCATTGATTAAACCATCTTTCAACATACCCTGATACAACGGGGATGTGACGTGTGTTAAAACTTTCAGAGCAAGCGTTGCCAGCAGTTCCTTCTTGAGATTTTCCAGACCAGATGCCGGCTTGCACTTATAGCCCAATACAAACATCGTTGTGCCAATCGGTGCAGTTTCTACAGTTTCTGCCCGTACAATCTCCGTCGGTTCTTCCGGGAAGATGCATTCCAGCTGCATATCTTCGCACGGCTTCAGCAACTTGTCTGCCAGAGCAACCACTTCATCTACCTTGCAGTTTCCGGCAACCGACAACACCATGTTGTGCAGGTTGTAGAAGGTGTGATAGCAGCGGTACAGCAGTTCCGGCGTAATCTGAGCAATGCTTTCAATCGTTCCGGCAATGTCGATTTTTACCGGATGGTGGTGGAATAAGCCTTGCAGGGTGTTGAAGAAAACCCGCCAGCCTGGGTCATCGTTGCACATCTGAATTTCCTGCCCAATGATACCTTGTTCTTTTTGAACACTTTCCTTGGTGAAGTAAGGGGACTGCACGAAAGAGAGCAGGATTTCGAGCGATTCCTGATAGTGGGAAGAGCAGCTGAACAGGTAGCAAGTCTTGTCGAACGAAGTGAAAGCATTGGCATTTGCCCCCGTCTTTGCGTAGAGGTCGAATACATCGCAGTCTTCATTTTCAAACAGCTTGTGTTCCAGATAGTGAGCAATGCCCTCCGGCACACAGCAGAAATCTTTTTCCTGCTTGGTCTTGAACTGGGTGTTAATCGAACCGTATTTTGTACCAAACAGGGCTTCTGTGGTGCTGAATCCCTCCATTTCGCTGACGTAAATAGAAAGACCGCTCTTGTGTTGAATATGGGTGTACTGCTCGCCAATCTGCGAGCAGGAAATGCGTTCAATTTTTGTTTCTGCCATGATGTTACGCCTCCTCTTTCTTGGTATCCATGATATAGACGGTATCCAATTTCAGGGTACGGGCAGCCTTGGTAATGTCTTCCTTGGTGATGGCAAGATACTGTTTCAGAGAATCTTCCGGTGTGTGGTAGTTGTTCCAGTAGTAGCAACCCTGATACCAGTTGATATGCGAGCCTGGCGTATCTCCGATACCATTTAAGGTGTTGTAGATGCTCATTCTTGCGGATTCCAGTTCTGCATCTGAAATATCCCCGTTCTGAATGGCAGTCAGCTGTTCCAGAATGGCAGTCTTTGCCTTTTCCAGATTGTCATGTTCCACACCGCTGCTGATAATCATCGCTTGTTTTGGTGTAGAATAAGAGCTGGAGCAGTAGTAGCAGAGGCTCATTTTTTCCCGAACATTGGCGAACAATTTCGAGGACGGCAATGCACCGAGAATATAGCTGACCATCTGCATCACATAGCGGTTGTCGCAGTCTGATTTCAGAACCAGCACCATTTTTGCCTGATTGACCGGAAGCGGTTCTACAACGGTAACAGGTTCTGCCTTTGCCGGGCTAGGAACGTGGAACGTGTAAGAAGGCACATTCGGACGGTCAATCGGTGTCAGAGCTGCTTTCAGCTTTTCTAACAGCATTGGCTGAGATTCTGCACCAACAAAATAAATTTCAGCCGGAGCAGTATGCAGCACTTCCCGATATGCAGCAAGTGTGTTCTGCGGTGTCAATGCTAAGACATCTTCCTTTTTGCCATAGCAGGAGAGAGCAGCCGGTTCATTCTGGAATGCCGTTTCCAACGCCTGTGCAGTGGCATAAGCACGCTTTTCATTGATTTCTGCTTCGATGGTGTCCAGCAAGTCTTTCTGCTTGGTCTGAAATTCAAATTCTGTGAAGCCATCTGCTACACAGTTCGGCTGGAGTAGGCAGGTCAACAGCAAGTCTGTCATTTCCTGCAAAAGTGGTTCTTGATGCAGAGCATAGCGGTCAGCAATGGTGCGAACCGTAATCCCGCACGTCTGAAAGTCACCGAACTTGGTAACGCCAGACGTGAGCGAAATGCCATAGAGCGTATCCAGCTTTTTCGTCAGTTCTTCCATAGACGGATAGACAGCGTTGCTGGTGGTCAGCAGCGAGAAGGCAAGGGCATTCTTTGCAGCCGATTCCTTTTCCAGTGGATGAAAGAATTGAATGCGGAGGGTATTGGTTTTCAGTTTTGGGTCAAGAATTTCCGAATAACCGATGGAATCGGTCAGGGAAATCCGGTTATAAGAAACAGGCATAATGTCATCCTTTCTGAAATGATGTGAAGCCAAAAAATCGGCATCCACTCCTATTATACCATATCCTGTTTGCAATTACCAGAGAAAATTGAAAATTTCCGCAGAAATTGCAGAGCAATTGAAATTGAGAAAACCTGTTTTCCCCTATGGTTTCGGTCTTTTTTACGCAGGCGTCATGAAAATATCATATTATCCACTTGAAATTCCAGAGGCGTTGTGATACAATAGTACGAATGTGACAAAAAAGAAATAGAAAGGAGTATGGTTATGTGGTTTCAGAATTTTTACGACACATTCTATAAATGTTTCATAAAAGAAGACCGGTATCAATTGTTGCTGGACGGCATCGGTGTAACCGTAAAAGTTTCCCTGCTGGCAGTGGTATTCGGCTTGCTGATTGGCTTTCTGATTGCCTTGTGTAATCTTTCTAACAAAAAGGGCATCCGACTGATTGGAAAGGTTTATACCGACATCATTCGGGGAACGCCAACGGTTACACAGCTGATGATTATTTACTTTGTCATCTTTGCTTCCGTGCACTGGCCAAAGTGGGTGATTGCTGCGATTGCATTCGGGATCAATTCTGGTGCATATGTTTCCGAGATCATTCGGGCAGGGATTCTCTCTGTGGACAAGGGACAGACGGAAGCAGGTCGTTCGCTGGGCTTAAACGGCAGACAAACCATGATTCGGATTGTCGTTCCGCAGGCTGCAAAGAATATTTTCCCAGCACTCTGCAACGAATTTATCACCTTGATCAAGGAAACGGCGATTGTTGGTTATGTTGGCTTGGTAGACATTCAGAAAGCCGGCGACTTCATCAAGACCTCTACGTATGAAGCCTTTATGCCGCTGATTGGAACAGCAATCATTTATTTTGTAATCATCAAGCTGCTGACGCTGGCACTGGGCAGACTCGAAAAGCGGCTTAGAAAATCAGAAGTTCGATAAGGAGGGGGCAACAACTGTGATTCATGTAGAAAATTTGCACAAGTACTTTGGAGATTTAAAAGTTCTGAAGGGCATTACTGAGAATATTCAGGAGGGCGAAGTGGTTGCAGTCATTGGCCCATCCGGTTCGGGAAAAAGTACCTTTTTACGCTGCCTGAATCTGTTGGAAACGCCGACAGACGGAAAGATTTTTGTCGATGACGAACAAATTAACGCCCCGAAAGTGGATGTCAACCGCATTCGGCAGAAAATGGGCATGGTGTTCCAGCAGTTTAATTTGTTTCCGCATCTGACAGTCATGGAGAATCTGACGTTAGCACCGGTTCTGTTGAAAAAGATGACCAAGGAACAGGCTGTGGAAAAAGGCAAAGAACTGTTGAAACGGGTTGGTCTGGCAGAAAAGGCAGAGTCCTATCCGAATCAGCTTTCCGGCGGTCAGAAGCAGCGAATTGCGATTGCAAGAGCACTGGAAATGAATCCGGAAATCATGCTGTTCGATGAACCGACTTCTGCTCTTGATCCGGAGATGGTCGGCGAAGTATTGGATGTTATGAAAGACCTTGCAAAATCCGGTATGACCATGGTTGTGGTTACACACGAAATGGGCTTTGCAAGAGAAGTGGCAACCAGAGTGGTATTCATGGATGAAGGAATCATTATGGAGGAAAATACTCCGCAGGAGATCTTCAACAATCCACAAAATGAGAGACTGAAAAGTTTTCTTGCAAAAGTGTTGTGATTTTTAATGTTCTGTGTTAATATATATCTGTTTGACACAGAGGAGGTGGGTAAATGACGATTTTAAAATATGTCCTCATGGTACTTTTTGTACTGGTGTGTATTATTGCAACCGTTCTGGTTCTGATGCAGGAAGGCAGATCTCAGGGACTTGGTGCTATCGCAGGTGCTGCAGAGACTTACTGGGGTAAGAATAAAGGACGTTCCATGGAAGGAAATCTTGTGAAATGGACGAAGATTCTGACAGTAGTTTTCTTTTTGCTGGCAATCGTTCTGAATCTGGATATTTTTTAATATTCAGAAGACTGT
>ERZ780190.3531-NODE-3531-length-10031-cov-3.608460_pt1 | contig 10031 bp, 8 predicted proteins | sample MGYA00510980_ERZ780190 | MGnify/ENA primary metagenome ERZ780190 (study PRJEB29588, sample SAMEA1972188) | human gut metagenome | biome: human gut; feature: human-associated habitat; material: faeces | place: Denmark | collected 2008/2010 ... | reverse complement strand
GCCAGCGTCCATTACGGGGCAGACGGGTATGGACGCCCTGACGCATGCCGTCGAGGCCTTTATCGGGCGAAGCACCACGCCCTATACGCGTAAGATGGCGCGACAGGCGGTGCAACTCATCCACGACAATTTGCTCGAGGCCTATGAGCATGGCGACGACATGCGTGCGCGCCGCAATATGCTTTCGGCGGCGTATAAGGCGGGCGTTGCGTTTACTCGCTCCTATGTCGGATATGCGCATGCCATCGCGCACAGTCTGGGCGGCCGATACGGGATTCCGCACGGCTTGGCCAACGCTATCATCCTGCCGCATATGCTTCGCGCCTATGGTGACGCCGCCGCCCCCAAGCTTGCCGATCTGGCTCGCATGGCGGGCATTGCGCCGGCTACCGCGCAGGACAGTCTTGCGGCCGAGGCCTTTATCGGTTGGGTCGACCGCATGAACGAGGCCCTGGGAATCCCCAAATATGTCTCGGGTATTCGCCGCTCCGATATTCCGCAAATGGCGGCCCATGCCGATGCCGAGGCCAATCCGCTATACCCCGTTCCACTTTTGATGGACCGCTCGGAGCTCGAGCATATGTACGAGGTCGTCGCGGGTGGTATGTTTGAGGACGAGAACTAGGAGGGTGCCATGAACACCGAGGAAATTGCGCGCATCGTCGGCGATCAGCGCGCCTACTTTAAGACGCACGCCACGTTTGATGTCGATGCTCGACGTCGCGCGCTCGTGAGTTTACGCGATGCGGTGCGGGCCCACGAGGCCGATATCGCTCATGCGCTCAAGACCGATTTGGGAAAGTCGCATGACGAGGCCTATATGTGCGAGATTGGCACATCGCTTTCCGAGATTCGACATCAGATTGCGCATGTGGCCCGATGGAGTCGTCCGCGCCTGCGTCCGTGCGACCTCGCTAACGCCGTGAGCGTGTGCAAAACGCAAACCGTGCCCTATGGCGTCACGCTCATCATGGCGCCCTGGAACTATCCGTTTTTGCTGACGCTCGAGCCGCTCGCTGGCGCCCTTGCCGCGGGCAATACCGTGGTCATCAAGCCGAGCGCCTATGCTCCGGCATCGAGCGCGGTGCTCAAGCAAATCTGTGAAGAGGCATTTGATCCGCGCCTGGTGACGGTTGTCGAGGGCGGGCGCGCCGAGAACGAAGCGCTGCTCGATGAGCACTGGGACAAGATCTTCTTTACCGGTAGCGTTCCGGTTGGCAAGCTCGTCATGGAGCGCGCAAGTAAAAACCTTACGCCCGTGACGCTTGAGCTGGGCGGAAAGAGTCCCTGCATCGTGGATGCGACGGCAAACTTGAAGGTCGCGGCACGGCGCATCGCCTTTGGTAAATGGCTCAACGTAGGGCAGACCTGCGTGGCGCCCGACTACCTGCTGGTCGATGCGCGCGTGCACGATGAGCTGTTGGGCCTCATCAAGGAGGAGGTCCGTCGCATGTTTGGCGAACATCCACTCGACAATGAGGATTACGGACATATCGTCAACGCCAAGCATTTTGCGCGCGTGCGCGGGCTGATCGATCCCGATAAGGTCGTGCTTGGAGGTGCCGCGCGCGAGGCTTCGCTCAAGATTGAGCCGACAATTTTGGACGGCGTGGCCCCCGCTGACGCCGTGATGCAGGAGGAGATCTTCGGTCCCATCTTGCCGGTGCTGACGTTTGAGAGCCTAGACGAGGCCGAAGCGTTTATTACGGATCGTCCGACGCCGCTGGCCCTGTATATCTTTAGCCAGGATCGTGCGGTTCAGCAACGCTTTGTGCGCTACGTGCCCTTTGGCGGCGGCTGCGTCAACGACACCATCATGCACTTGGCTACGAGCCATATGGGCTTTGGCGGCATGGGCGCGAGCGGTATGGGGCAGTACCATGGCCGCGAGAGCTTCGATACGTTTAGCCACAAGAAGAGCATCGTGAACAAGGCAACCTGGCTGGACGTGCCGTTTCGGTATGCGCCCTACGCAAGCTGGAAGCACAAATTCGTGCGCATGTTTGTGCATTAGAAAAGGGCGCAGGTAATACGAACAAGTGTTCCTATTACCTGCATTTTGCGTTAGACTACTGTTATGGAGCACGGATGGGCCAACTCCCTTTAGAAGGGAATTGGTATGAACGTAAGCGATGTTATTTCGTTATTGGCGTTGTTGATTGCGGCTATCGAACTCGGTCTGTTTATCGGCCGAATGAAATAGCCGCCCCCGCGTAAGCGAAGACGGCCACTTCTCACGATGAAAACGTGTATCGGAGTTGGCAAGACCCGCGGCAACGGGTGCCATCCGTGTTCCTATCTTATCTGCAAGCGTTCTGTCGCGCAAGCGTTGAGGCAAACGATTGAAGGACGCAGACAGGATGTATTTGTGTCCGCACGGGACCGTAGACTTCTCAATAAGGTTACACACCGGTTTATCCGGCCGTTAGAGGAGTTGCTATGTACGAGCCTTCGCGTGTTCTTCTGTCATTTCACATTGCAGGATTTCAGTATGCCGATGGCGCCTTGGTCTTGGGCGATCTTAAAGCGGGCGATAAGCTGACGCTGTGTGCCGAGCGCGATAATCCCCATGACCCTGAGGCGGTTGCGATTTATTACGGCAACACCAAGCTTGGCTATGTTCCGGGAAACGAGGTCGGCCCACTGTCCTTGATGATGTATTACGGCCACGAGGACGTATTTGAGGCCCGCGTGCAACAGGTTGCTCCCGAGCGCAGCCCGTGGCACCAGGTGCGCGTTGGCCTCTATGTGGTGGATGCTCGCTAGTCGGCAAGGGAGGCGGCCATGTTTGATGACGACGACCTATTCAATCTGACAGACGATTCGTTTGAGTGGGATCTGCTACTCGATGACGATGAGTTGGAGCAGGATCGTAAGAAGCGGCAGGGCAAGAACGCCCAGGGTGATGCGTTGAAAAAGAAAGACAAACGCCGTCGCGGACTGTTCGGCGGGCTCTTTGGATAACCGCCACATCGCTGCGTTTGTATACTTAGCACGAGTTGAACACGTTGCGAAATGAGGGCATAGACGATGATGTGGTTTACCGCCGACCTGCACCTAGGCGATACGAATATCTTGCACGACATGGACCGGCCGTTTGGCTCGGTCGAGGAGATGAACCGCAAGGTCATCGATGCCATCAATGAGTGCGTGGCTGCGGACGATCGCCTCTATATCCTAGGTGACTTTACCTATCGTTTGCCCCTGGCGGAGGCGGTGCGCCTGCGCGATCGTATCGAATGCAAGAATGTGACGCTCATCCGTGGTAACCATGACGGCGATTGGGAAGATCCCGACGTGCCGCAAATTTGGGAAGACGTGCGTGATTATCTGGAGATTGCCCCCGGCTATGCCAAGGGCCATCGTCTGGTTATGAGCCACTACCCCATGCTCAGCTGGAACGGCAAGGCGCGCGGCGCCATCATGCTACACGGGCATATCCACAGCAGGGGAGACCGCACCAACGCGCGCAATCGTGATCGCGAGCGCCCAGTCCTTCGCTACGACGTTGGCCTCGATGCCAACAGCTACAAGCCCGTTAGCCGCGACCAGATCCTGGGCTTCTTTGGACTGTAGCCCTCAAACCACCACAAAGGGGACAGGCACCTTTGTGGTGGTCCTTGCATAGATTGGAGTCGCTATGAAGCAATTGCTCATTCGTGCCGACGATATCGGTTATTCGTATGCCGTTAACCTGGGGATTGCCCGCAGTATCAATGAGGGCTTGGTGCGCTCGGCGGGACTTATGCCCAATATGCCCGAGGCCGAGCGTGGCTGGTCGCTCGTGGCGGATGTCGGCATTGCGGTGGGCCAGCATACCAACGTGTGTCTGGGCAAGCCTTGTGCCGCCCCGGAGCTCATTCCGAGCATGCTCAGCGAGAACGGTGAGTTCCATAGCAGCCGTACCTTCCGCGAGCATTTTAAGCGCGGCGAGGAGTTGATAGACTTCGACGAGGCCTGCATCGAGATCCGCGCGCAGCATGACCGCTTTGTCGAGATCGTGGGCCGCGAACCCGATTACTTTGAGGCCCATGCCGTCATGAGCAAAAACCTTAACCGAGCGATCTCGGCGGTTGCTCAGGAGCTGGGCCTTAAGGAGCAAAAGGCAAGCTTCGACCCCACGGCGGTTGTGCGTTGCGGTGCCACCGACCTGCGCATGGTGATGCATTCGATGGAGCCGGGCTACGAACCCAAGGACTCGATTATGCAGACGGTTCGCGAGATGGAGGACGGCGAGACGGTCGTCTTTGTGTGCCATCCAGGCTATCTCGATCGTTTTATCCTGGAGAACAGCTCGCTTACGACTGACCGCACCAAGGAGGTCGATGCGCTGATCGACCCCGAGCTTCGCGCTTGGCTTGAATCTCAACCTGATCTTCGCCTTATCGACTACCGCGATCTGTAAGGACCCAAACCACCACAAAGGGGACAGGCACCTTTGTGGTGGTTCTGGCGCCGTTGCCTTTATGGCGGCGGCGCCTTTTTTGTCCGCGTGGCGCGGTAGAGTGTAGGCGGTTGAAATTTGCGTCCATCGAGGAGCTGCCATGAACGAGATTAAGTGCCCGCGTTGCGGCGAAGTATTTAAGGTCGATGCATCCGGCTATGCGGATATCGTCAAGCAGGTGCGCGACGCCGAGTTTTCGCGCGACCTGGATGAGCGTGTGAAGGCAGTCCAGCGCGAGGGCGAGCAGGCGCTGGAGCTTGAACGCTCGCGTTCGTCGGCTGCCTTGCAAAGGGCAGAGTCTCAGCGCAACGCTCAACTTGTCGAGCAGAAGAACGCTGCAGCTCAACAGCTGGCACAAGAGGTTGCCAAGCGTGATGCCGAGCTTGCCGAATTGCGTGCCAAGCTCGAGGGCGCTGCCGCAGAGCGCGAGAGTGCAAGCCAGCGCGCGGCGGTTGAGGCACGAGCCAATGCTCAAAAAGAGAATGCTGAGCTTCAGCGCGAGATCGATGCTCTGAAGGCGGAGCTCAATCACAAGGCCGACGAAGCTAAAATCGCCGAGGCGGCGGTTCGCAATGCAACTCAACATGATCTCGCCGCGCGCGATGCTCAGATTGCAGAATTGCAGGCCAAGCTTGCTGCAGCAGATAGGGCTCAAGAAATGGCACTCGCAACTGCTGCGGCCGAGGCGCAGCGTAAGCTTGATGCTGCTCACAATGAAGCGGATCGCAGGCTTTCCGATTACCAGACAGAAGTGCGCGAGAAGTTCTCGAACGCTAAGGTACAGTCCGAGCGCGAGGCCGAGGGCCTGCGCGCCCAGCTGCGCGAGCAGGAGCTGACGGCCAAAATGAACCTGTCAGAAGCGGTCGCCGCGGCGGAGCGTGAGCGTGATGAGGCCCGCGCAAAACTCACGAGTGAGCTGGCGGTGCGCGATTCGCGTGAGGAACAGGCCAGAGCGGCACACGAGCTCGAGCTTGCGCAGGCCAAGCGCGCGAGCGATGACCTGATTCGCTATAAGGATGAAGAGATTGAGCGCCTTAAGGACATGAAGGTCCGCCTGTCCACCAAGATGGTGGGCGAGTCGCTCGAGCAGCACTGCGAGACCGAGTTTAACCGCCTACGCATGACGGCGTTTCCTAACGCGTACTTCGAGAAAGATAACGATGCGTCCGAGGGCACCAAGGGCGACTTTATCTTCCGCGAGTGCGATGCGAGCGGCAACGAGGTCATTTCGATTATGTTCGAGATGAAAAACGAGAACGACGAGACCGCGACCAAGCATAAAAACGAGGACTTCTTTAAGAAACTCGATCATGATCGTCGCCAGAAAGGCTGTGAGTATGCGGTGCTCTGCACCCTGCTGGAGCCCGAGAGTGAGCTCTATAACGCGGGTATCGTCGACGTGAGTTACCGCTATGAAAAGATGTACGTGATCCGCCCGCAGTTCTTCATTCCCATGATTACGCTTCTTCGCAACGCCGCCATGGGTTCATTGCGCTATAAACAGGAGCTAGCGGAGTACAAGCAGCAGAACATCGATGTCACGAACTTCGAGGCCAAGATGGAGAAGTTCAAGAACGACTTTGGCCGCAACTACGAGATCGCGAGCCGCAAGTTCCAAACGGCGATCGATGAGATTGACAAGACGATTAGCCATCTGCAGAAAACCAAGGAGGCGTTGCTGTCCTCCGAGAACAATCTGCGCCTGGCCAACAAGAAGGCCGATGATCTTACCATTCGCAAGCTCACGTGGGGCAACAAGACCATGAAGGCGGCGTTTGACGAGGCGCGCGGGGCTGCGCCAGAGACAAACGATGAGCCAGCCGAGGCGGATTCGTATGAGGTCGAGGATGCTGAGTAAGGCATAGCATATAGTGCAAAAGCGGGGCCGCTGGCGATGCTGCCAGCGGCCCCGCTTCGTTTTGTCCATTGTGCTTGGCTAGTCCTCGAGCAGGTCCTCGATAAAGCCGACACGGTAGTTTTTGAAGATGACCTCGCCGCCGTCTTGCGTGGCGTCCAGATCGACATCGCCCATGATGCCAAAGTCGTGGTCGCCATCCTCGTCGGCAAAAATCTGGTGCACATGCCACACGTGCTGCGTTTTCTCGTCGGACTCATCGATGGTAAACATCGCGGCGCTGCGGGCATTTCCGTCGGTGAGGATTTCCTCGTGCTGCTCATGGTAAGCGTCGAGTGCTTTTTGCCAGCGGATCTCGCTCATGCCCCAGTCATCGTCGAGCTCGCCCAGATCGCGAGCGTGCTCGCGGGCGGCAAGGGTCACGCGGCGGAAGAGCGCGTTGCGCACCAACAGCGTGCAGCCGCGGCGGTCCGCCACGACCTCGTCGATGCCCTGCGGCGGTGTGACGTCGAGTGCAGCGGGGTTGCCGGCGTTCTCCCACTCGTCCACCAGGCTCGAGTCGACCGAGCGCACCACAAAGCCGAGCCACGAAATGATGTCACGCAGGCGCTCGTCGCGCTTCTCAATGGGCACGGTGCGGTCGAGCGAACGATAGGCTTCTGCCAGGTAGCGCAGCAAAATACCCTCGGAGCGGGCGATGCCGAGCTTTTGGATATAGCCCTTAAAATCGCTCGCGCTCTCCAGCATGTCGCGCAGGACGCTCTTGGGCGAGAGCTGATAGTCGTTGGCCCAGGGTACTTCCTGGCAGTACTTGTCAAAAGCGGCATCGAGCAAATCCTCGAGCGGCTTTTCGTAGGTGACATCCTGGATGCGCTCCAGGCGTTCCTCATATTCGACGCCGTCAGCCTTCATTTCGGCCATCGCGCGGTCGCGTGCGGCGCGCTCCTGTGCGCGCAATACCTGCTTGGGGTCCTCGAGCGTAGCTTCGACCATCGAGATGAGGTCCATGGTATAGGTCTCACTCTCGGGGTCGAGCAGCTCCAGCGCGGCAAGCAAAAACGGCGAGAGCGGCTGATCGAGCGCAAAGTCCTCGGGCAGGTCGACCGTCAGCGCGTAGTCGATGTCCGGCGCGGCGTCAGCCGGAGCGTCGGGTGCGGGCGGCACCTCGGTGCGCACGACGACGCCGGAGTCGATGAGCGTGGCGAAGATCTCGTCGGCACGAACCTCGAGCTTTGCCTTTTCCTCGGGCGTTTGCAGGCTTGTCTCGATGAGGTCGTGTACGCGGGCGCGAGCGTCGCCGCCCTGCTCGACCACGCTAATCACCATGGAGTGAGTGATGCGCAGGCGCGGCTTGAGCGTTTCGGGCTGCGTCTCGATCAGACGCTCAAAGGTCTGCTTGTTCCAGGTGACAAAGCCCTCGGGGGCCTTCTTCTTTTTAATCTTGCGGAGCTTCTTGGGGTCGTCACCCGCCTTGGCCATGAGCTTGGCGTTCTCGATCTCGTGCTCCGGGGCCTCGGCGATGACCATACCCTCGGTGTCAAAGCCCGAGCGGCCGGCACGACCGGCAATCTGATGAAACTCACGGGCGCGCAGGCGACGCATCTTGTAGCCATCGAACTTGGTGAGCGCGGTGAGGACCACGGTGTGGATGGGCACGTTGATGCCGACGCCGAGTGTGTCGGTGCCGCAAATGACGGGCAGTAGGCCCTGCTGCGCCAGGCGCTCGACCAGTAGGCGATAGCGCGGCAGCATGCCGGCGTGGTGCACGCCGACGCCGCAGCCGAGCAAGCGCTTGAGGATCTTGCCAAAGGCCGTCGAGAAGCTCGTGCCTTTGGCGGCTTCCTTAATGGCCTCGCGCTGCTCCTTGCTGGCGATGCCAAAATTGGCGAGTGACTGTGCCGTCGCAAGGGCGGCATCCTGGCTAAAGTGCACGATATAGAGCGGGGCCTCGCCGCGGCGCATGGCGAGCTCGACCGTGCCCTCGAGGGAGGTCGTCACATAGTCGTAGCTCAGCGGAACAGGACGCGGGGCGTCGACAACCAAGTCGCAAGCAGCGCCGGTGTGTTCCTCGAGCGAGGCAGCGATCGCGGTGACATCGCCGAGCGTGGCGCTCATGAGCATGAATTGCGTGTGGGGCAGGGTGAGCAGCGGCACCTGCCAGGCCCAACCGCGATCGGGGTCGGCAAAGTAGTGGAACTCGTCCATGGCCACGCAGCCCACGTCGGCGTCCTCGCCCTCGCGCAGTGCATCGTTGGCAAGGATCTCTGCCGTGCAGCAGATGACGGGCGCCTTGGTGTTGATATGCGTGTCGCCGGTGATCATGCCGACGTTATCGCGGCCGAGCACCTGTACCAGATCGAAAAACTTCTCACTGACCAGAGCCTTGATAGGAGCCGTATAGTAGCAGCGCTTGCCCTGCGCCATGCCCATAAAGAGCATGCCCAGCGCGACAAGCGACTTGCCCGATCCGGTCGGTGTGCCTAAAATGACGTGATCGCCGGCAGCCAGGTCCATGAGGGCCTCTTCTTGGTGATCCCACAGCTCAATACCGCGATTGCTCGTCCATTCAAAGAAGCGCTCGAAGGCCTGGTCGGGCGTGAGCCACGGTTCGGGCTCGCTGCCGTCCTCGGGCTCCCACCAGGTGGGGGAGAGCGCACCGAGTGAGCCGAATTCGGCTTCGGTTCCCGTGCCGCCCGAGAATGAGCTGGCGGCCCCGGCGCCGGAGACGGTGCTGGCGGCGGTATCTGTCGTGGTCTGTGCCATATGGTTGCTTTCTCTCGCGATTGTCCGCCAACTATTATGGCGTAGCGGCGGCGCGGGGTGCCAGCGCGCGAGAAAATGCAGGAAATGGGCGTTCTGTCCAGCTGTTTGGTGCAGTTGCCAGCTAAGTGAGTAGACTTTTTGCGATATTGCGAGCACATGGCTTTTGCGCAAGGGTTCTACCTGCACTGATAATTGTTCTCGGGGGAAGCGGGCACTGCGGGGCGCGGCAACGGCGCGCGATTTCCGCGTCGCAGCGCTACCCTGATGCTGAATGCCGGGACGATGACCCACTGACCTGCTGACGCCTCTTCGGCCGTCCTCAAATCCGACCTGTCTCGCCCCGGCATCCGCGTCCCGGAGTCCTGCCATGACCTAATAGGAGCATGAGCGCGGACAATCGGACAAGCCAATTGGATTGTAGCGCTCCCGTCAGTGCAATGTCTGGGAGACCCGGGCGCGGAGCAGGCGGCAGACCGAGGGGAGCGAAAATGGAAGGCGAAACGGTCATCGCGGGCGTCGACACGCACAAGGACGTGCATGTCCTGTGCCTGCTCGACGGCCTCGGGAGGAAGATCTGGAGCGGGAGCTTCGGGGCCGACCCCGAGGGCTACGACAGGCTGGCGGAGGCGATAGGCGACCCGGGGAGCTGCATGGTCGTCGGCGTCGAGGGCACGGCATCGTACGGGGCCGGGCTGACGAGGAGGCTCGTGGAGCTCGGGTACAACGTCGTCGAGGTGCTCAGGCCCAAGAGGGACAAGGTGAGGCCCGGCGAGGGGAAGAGCGACCCGCTGGACGCCGAGCGCGCGGCGCGCAAGGCGGCGTCCGGGAGGGGCTGCTCCGTGCCGAAGTCGCAGGACGGCTGGGTCGAGGCGGTGCGCCAGCTCTACGTCGCGCGCAGGCTGGCCGTCGCGACGTGTTAGCGCTAATCTAAAATTGACCACTTTCGCAAACGCATCTCGCCGAATGCGC
>ERZ780190.3522-NODE-3522-length-10062-cov-2.470371_pt1 | contig 10062 bp, 10 predicted proteins | sample MGYA00510980_ERZ780190 | MGnify/ENA primary metagenome ERZ780190 (study PRJEB29588, sample SAMEA1972188) | human gut metagenome | biome: human gut; feature: human-associated habitat; material: faeces | place: Denmark | collected 2008/2010 ... | reverse complement strand
CCTTTTGTAAGAAGTCAAAGTGATTATATCTATATGATTATCTTTGATAATTACCATTGATAATAATATAGAGGGATTTGAAATTTGTCAAGAAAAAATTTTGTGAGAAAATCCAGTGCAGTGCGTTAGGAGCGGCGACCGACAGTGGTTTTACGTTGTGTTGCCGTTGTGCTTTTGCATACCATTGGGGCGCACGGACTGCGATTGGTGCATAGCGGATTGTTTTTTTAACGAGGTCTGCTAAGATGAAAAGGTAGTAGCAGAACATCTGTGGGATGGAGGATAAAATGCCGCTTGTTGGATTGTGCGGAGAGCCGAAGGAAGCCCTGGAAAAAATTGAATACATGATGCAGGCGCTTTCCCTGCAGGGGCAGTTTTCGGAAGAAGATCCAGTCCAGGCGGAAAAAAACAGACAGACAGAGTTTGTGCGGATCACGGAAAAATCTGCGGAAGCGTTGGAAGCTCTGGATTGTCTGATCTGGTCGGGCAGCTGTGAAAATGTCCTGTCGGAGGAAGTAGACAGCCTGTTGGAAGAATATCCCCGCCTTGCGGTGATTTTTGTGGCGGACAGCCCGGAAGCGGTGTTTGATGCACTGACAAAGCCTTTTTTTCATGTGGTGCGGGGATATGCGCTGGAACAGGATTTGAAGGCGGCGCTTGCGAAATTGAAAAAACAGAGGCGCACGGGCAGCGGTTACCGGAGCTTTCCGTATCGGGAAAGCCCTTCGTCCGACGGCAGAATCCGGGTGCGGGAAAAGGAAATCCTGTATCTGGAAAGTATGCGGCACGAGATCTGGGTGCACTGCGAAAAGAAGGTGTTCCTGACGTCGGAAACGCTCGGATACTGGGAGGAAAAGCTGCGCGTCAGGTCGTTTTTACGCGTCCACAAAAGTTTTCTGGTCAATCCCGGGCAGATCAGCCGGATTGGAAGGGAAATGATAGAGCTGGAGGATGGCAGCAGGCTTCCGGTCAGTCGCTACCGCTATCCGGAAGTCATGGCGCGCTACGAGGCGTGGATCCGGCATGCGGAATTTCTGGAGTGAGACAGCGAGTGAATCAAAATAGAGAAGAGAGGGAAAACAATGGAAGAGATGATTTCGGTCAATAATCTGCGGAAGGAATTTTCCTATTATAAAAAGGGCGCGGGGCTGCAGGGATCGTTAAATAACCTGTTCCACCGGCAGATGCTGACAAAGGAAGCGGTAAAGGACGTTTCTTTTTCCGTGGAAAAAGGGGAAATGATGGCGCTGCTGGGACCAAACGGCGCAGGAAAGACGACGACATTAAAGCTTCTGTCCGGTATTTTGTATCCGACATCCGGGGAGGTTCTGGTGAATGGCTTTGTGCCCTGGGAACGGAAAAATGAGTTCAAGCGAAGCTTTGCCATCGTCATGGGTCAGAAAAATCAGCTGTGGTGGGATCTGCCTGCCAGCGACAGCCTGTATTTGAATAAATGCATTTACGATGTGGATGACAGGGAATACAAAAAGACCGTGGACGAGCTGTCGGAGCTTCTTGGCGTGCGGGAGCTGATGAATATTCAGGTGCGCAGACTTTCTCTCGGAGAACGGATGAAGATGGAAATCCTGGCGGCGCTGATTCACCGCCCCGGCATTCTGTTTTTAGATGAGCCGACGATCGGTCTGGATATCGTGTCCCAGCAGAAAATCCGTGACTTTTTACACTATTACAACGAACAGACGAAAACAACGGTCATTTTAACGAGCCATTATATGCGGGATATCGAAGCACTTTGCAGCCGGGCAGTCATTATTAACAGCGGCACGCTGGTCTACGACGGCGCGCTTTCTGATATCAACCACAGGATGGGGGATAAACGCCTGCTGACCCTTTCTTTTTCCAGCCCGGTAGAAACCGGGAAGCTGTCCATATTCGGGCGGGTGCGGGAAAATAAAGATCTGACGGCAGTTCTGGAAATCCCGAAGGAGCGGATCAAGGAAACGGCATCGCAGATGCTTTCCCTGTTTCCGGTGGATGATTTTACTGTGACGGAGGTTCCGCTGGAAGAGAGCATTGCCAGAATTTTCACCGGGGAGGTGGCAGGATGAAGCTGTATCGATGCGTGTATCAGATGGGAGTGGAAACCGCTCTGGAATACCGGGCAAATATGGTGCTGACATTGTTGAGTACGATTTTTCCAATCATCATTCAGACCTTTTTGTGGAATTATCTGTACGGTAACGGGGATGCGGGAGCGATGACGGGCTATAGCTATACGGAAATTATCGTGTATACGCTGCTTGCCGGGCTGGTGTCGAAGCTGGTTATTACCGGGTTCGAATATCAGATCAACGAGGACATCAAGGACGGCGGGCTGAATAAATATCTGATCCGCCCGGTCAACTACTGCGGCTACCGGTTCTGCAGCTATCTCGGGGAAAAGATGCCGCAGCTGATTTTACTGCTGATCTGTACGTCTGTACTGGTTGCATTTTCAAGCATATTTCTCGGACTGAAGCTGTCTTTGGTTCGAATCGTGCTGTTTTTGGTGGGGCTGGTTCTGGCAGTGATCCTGAATTTCTTTATCTTTTACTGCGTGGCGTTGTTGAGCTTCTGGCTGACGGACGTGCATCTGCTGTTCGGAACAGTCAGCGTGGTGCTGGTTGTTGTCAGCGGCGGCGTGTTCCCCATGGATATTTTCGGAAAAACGGCGGCGCTTCTGATCTCTCTGCTTCCGTTCGGGTATACGACGCAGTTTCCGGTCAACATTATCAATGGAAAGCTTTCGATGGGAGCAATTGGCACCGGAATGCTGTGCCAGCTTGTGTGGATCGCATTTTTCTGGGGACTGGGGCAGATGATGTGGAAAAAAGGACTGCAGCGCTTTGCTGCGGTAGGAGGCTGACGGATGGAAAAGAAAACTGGTATTTTGAATACATTTATAAGGTATGGAAAACTGCTGTTCGTATTTCTGAAAATGTCCCTGATGGCGCAGCTGGAATACCGGATCAACTTTGCAGCGGGCGTTTTGGTGGAAACCGGTTGGCTGTTGATCAAGCTTTTGTATGTGGCGGTGGTTTACCGGGCAGGCATCAAAATCGGAGTCCTGACGCCGGATCACATTTTGTTGTTCATTGGGGTGTACATTCTGCTGACCGGCGTTTACATGCTATATTACCCGAACTTTACGTCATTGACGACGATGATTCGGGATGGAAAACTCGACATGTATCTGGTAAAACCGGTTGCGGCGCAGTTTCTGGTGACAATGCAGCGACTGGATCTGTCGCTGCTTGTGCCGGATGCGGCTGCGGGAATCGTCATGATCGGGATCGGCTGGCATCGGGCAGGACTTCCCGTGACGGTTGGCTCGATCGCAGGCTTTCTCTTTTTCCTGATCTGCGGTGCGCTCCTGACCTACAGCCTGTTTTTGCTGCCGCATCTTCTGGTGTTCTGGACGACGGCAACGAACGGCATCGCGGATCTGACGGCGGCAGTGTGGGACTTCAACAACATGCCGCAGCTCATTTACGGCAAGTGGATGCAGCGTATCGGAACGTTTCTGTTGCCGGTGTTTGTCATCACGAACTTCCCGGGGCTGTTTTTGATGGGCGAGTTGTCTGCTCCGATGGCAGTCTGGGGCGTCGCTGCACCGATCGTATTCTTTTTGATCGCACGGGCGGTGTGGAATCAGGCAGTGAAGAATTATACATCGGCGAGCACGTAAGAAGCTTCTAATCCTTTGACTATTCCAGCAGATCTTCCACGCGGCAGCCCAGCGCATTGGCAAGACTGATTACAACATTCACCTGCGCTTTGCTGATATCGTTCTGCCGTTGCTCATAGAGCTGAATCATGCGAAGTGTGACGCCGGATGCGTCGCTTAACTGCTGTTGGGTAAAGCCGCGTGCTTTTCGGATTTCATACAGTCTGGTTTTTCTGCGGGCTTTGTTTCAGGAGAGAATTTCGTTTGTTGCCTCGACGAATTTGTTTTCATCGGCTTCATGGAGGATATACATGGACATCACAGTGGAAAGTGTAAGCCCGTCTTTTACGATATCTTCAAAGCGTCTGCCAGTGTGCCACTGATAGTAGGCAAGAACCATGATAGATTGTGAGCTTATCTGACATGGAAGTACCTCCTTTAAAAAATATCGCCAGAACGATAGTTTTGCTGTTTGCCTATATTATATCGTTCCAACGATAGTATGTCAATGAAACGTAAAAAAACAGGCGTTGCAATTACGCCTGTTTTTTCGACATTATTTCTTTTCAAACCCATGAATCCAGTCCGCCTTGCGGTAATAAAGGAAAAACAGAATCGAGCTTAGGGTCCATGTCAGGGGATAAGCCCAGAAGATTGTATTGATGACAGGGAAAATGCGGACAGCGATCGTGATGTAGGTCACACGGATAATGCACCAGCAGCAGAGCATGACGAACATCGGTACAGTTGCCTTGCCTGCGCCCCGCATGATGCCTGCGATGCAGTGGGAAAATGCCAGCAGGAAATAAAACAGTGTAATCGTATGCGCCTGCAGCGTTCCGTAAGCGACGACCTCAGGGTCGCTGTTGAATGCGGCAATCAGGTAGGGGGACAGGAAATAGACACAGATACCGACGATTTCCGCAAGGGTGATGGAGCAGAGGATGCCGAAGCGTGCGCCTCTTTTGGCACGGTCATACTGCTTTGCGCCGAGGTTCTGGCTGATAAAAGTGGTCAGTGCCAGAGAAAAACAAGTGATCGGTAAAAAGCCGAAGCCCTCGACCTTGGAATAGGCACCGCAGCCAGCCACTGCCATTTTTCCAAAGCTGTTGATGTTAGACTGAACAACAACATTTGCCAGGGCGATAATGGAGTTTTGCAGACCTGCGGGCAGACCGTTTGAAATGATTTGCTTTAACATGATCGGGTCGAAGCGGATGCGGGACGGAACCAGACGATATTCCTCCGGACTTCTCAGCAGGCGGCGCAGGCACAGCAGGGCACTGATAAACTGGGAAATGATCGTGGCGAGTGCTGCACTTCCAACGCCGAGCTTGAGTACGCCGACAAACAAAAGATCGAGCACGATATTGACGATAGATGAAAGGATCAGGTAGTTGAGGGGATGTCTGCTGTCCCCGATGGACTGCAGGATGCCGACAAAAACGTTATAGAGGACGAACGCCAGCGAGCCCATAAAATAAATCCGGAAATATAACAGGGAATTGGGCAGGACGTCTGCCGGTGTGCCCATCCAGACCAGCATCTGCGGTGCGAGGATCAGACCGATGATCGTCAGCAAAATACCGGCGACAATCCCGAAGGCAACATCCGTATGGATTGCACGCTGCAGACGGTCGGTCTGTCGTGCTCCATAATAGCGGGCGACTACAACACCTGCGCCCATTGCGATACCGTTGAAAAATCCGACCATCAAAAAAATCAGACTTCCGGACGAACTGACGGCAGCGAGTGCGTCGCTGCCGAGAAAGTTGCCGACGATCAGGGAGTCGGCGGTATTATAAAGCTGCTGGAACAGATTTCCGAGAAAAAGCGGAAATGCGAAGGTGACGATCTTTTTCCAGATCGATCCTTCTGTCATCAAGGTAGAAGATGCAGTACGGTTCATTTATTTTCTCCAGAAAGTAATTTCATGTTCTTTTCATAGGTTTCAGAAATACGTGCAACAACCTGGGAGGTCAGAGCCTTCTGCTGTGTGCGGTCGAGATTCTTTGTTTCGATGGGTTCTCCATATTCGATGATAACCTTTGTCTTGCGGATGCAGGGAGAATGGGCTTCGAAGATCTGTTCTGCGTTGGCGATCGTCATCGGAACGATCGGGCATTGAGCCTTTTCTGCGATTTTTAAGCTGCCGGCATGGAACTCAAGCAGAGGAGCATCGGTGCGGTTGCGGGTTCCTTCCGGGAAAATGCAGATGGACACGCCGTTTTTTATCTCCTCGATTGCTGCAAGAATCGTCTTCATACCAGCCTTGAGATCGCTGCGGTCAAGGAACAGGCAGTGCAGGTTTTTCATCCAATTGGAAAGCAGAGGAATCTTCAAAAATTCGACCTTGGAAATATAACCGGTGGTGCGGGGTACACGGACATAGGTCATAACGATATCGAAATAGCTGCGGTGATTACCGACATAGAGAACCGGGGTATCCTTCGGAATGCGATCCTCTCCGATGTAGGTGACGGAAACGCCGGACAGGCGCAGCACCATGCGGAACGCCCAGTTGACAATCGCAAGGCTGGAACGATCCTTTAACGGCGGATTGAATTTGCCGATGATCCATTCTGCGATCAGGAGCGGGATGCTGAGGATCAGAAACAGAATGACAAATAACGCGGTAATAATAAAGCGAATCATAAAACTCTCCATTCTGCAGGCGCAGATGCGCCGGCTACCTTCTTTATTTTCAGTATACCTGTGCCGCTGCAAAAAAGCAAGACGCGCGTACAGGTGTTCTGCGAGGACCGTCGTATTCATATATATGAAACAAACAGGATATCGATCGAAAGGACGATTTTATTATGAAAAAAATAGCTCGGACACTGTGCCTGATCTGGCTGGGAATATTCGGATGCGCTGGGATACTGCTTTTTACAGGATGCAGCTGGAAACAGGAAAAGCCGGAGAAAACAAACCTCGCATTCACAGTCGTGGACGAGGCGCGGCTGCCGGAGGAGCTGTTAAAGCTTGTGACGGAAAAGAAAGAAGCATCGTTTAAAATGACGTATGCGGACAGTGGTTATCTGTACCTGTGCGTGGGCTACGGAAAGCAGGACAGCGGCGGCTACAGTATTACAGTGGACGATTTGTATGCAAGCGGAGAGATGATTTATCTGGATACGAGCCTGATCGGTCCGAAGCAGGCAAAGGAGCTGGGTGAAACGCCATCCTATCCATATATTGTAATAAAAACACCGTTTGAGGACAAAACAGTGGTGTTTGACTGAAGAACATGGTAAAATGCAGAGGATACAACAGACATTTGGCAGCTGTCGGACGCGGCTGCTTTGCAACAGCGGAGGCTGACATGATTTTAGTTCAAAATTGCCGCATGATCGATCCGGCTTCGCAGACGGATGGCTTGCGGGATATCCTGATCGGTGAGGACAGGATTACAAAAATCGCAGAGGCAGGCACAATCGACCCTGCACAGATTACAAAAGAAAAAGAGGACGAGCTTCGCATCCTGAATGCGGATGGCCTGATTGCAGCGCCGGGGCTGGTGGATACCCATGTGCATTTCCGTGATCCGGGTGCAGAATATAAGGAAGATATCCTGACCGGCGCGGTGTCGGCGGCGGCTGGCGGTGTGACGAGTGTTGTGCTGATGGCGAATACGAATCCCCATGTCGATCAGGAGGAAACGCTTTCCTATGTTCTGGAAAAAGGCGCATATGCTTTTTATATTGGAACCTCCGTAAGAAATAACGAAAAAACAGCTTATGAATATCTGGTAGCAGAAGATACCGTGGTAAAACAGCTGGAAGCAAAGCTGACACCGTCAGGTCTGTCTAAGAGAATGCTTTCCGACGGAACCTACGAGGAACTGCCTCAGACTGAAGGAAATGATCCCAATGCCTGTGCATTTGAAAAAATGGTTCCGGGAACCGATGAAGGCATCCTGCCGGAAGTACGTTTCCGCGAGCATCGTCTGGCACTCTATGTAGTGAAAAAAGGTGCAAAACCATTTATCGAGGTAGCAGAAGGAAAGATCACCCTGGACGAGTTCATAAGTCAGCTTTCCGATGACGATCTGATCGAACTGCTTGGCGGACAGCCAAATACCGGCGTGGCCAATACCTTTGGTTTCGGTAACCTGCCGGATTACGGTGTACCGAACATTATGACAGCCGACGGACCTGCAGGTCTTCGTATCGCACCGGAATGTGGCGTGTGTACAACTGCATGGCCATGCGCAACTCTTCTTGCCTATACCTGGAACCCGAATCTGGTAGAAAAGGTAGGTGCAGCCGGAGCAGAAGAAGTGAAAGAAAATAATATCGCCGTATGGCTGACACCCGCTGTCAACATTCACAGAAATCCTTTGTGCGGAAGAAACTTCGAGTATTATTCCGAAGATCCGCTGCTTGCAGGTAAGATGGCAGCGGGTATGGTACGTGGTATCCAGTCTCAGCATATCGGCGCTTCCGTAAAACATTTTGCCGCCAATAACAAAGAGACAAACAGAAAGCACAGCGATTCCCGTGTATCCGAACGTGCCCTTCGTGAGATTTATCTGAAACAGTTTGAAATTATCGTAAAAGAATCCGATCCGTGGACGATCATGAGCTCCTACAACGTGATCAACGGTCACAGAGCTTCGGAAAATAAAGAACTTCTGGAAGACATCCTTCGCGGAGAATGGGGATTCCAGGGCATGGTTACCACAGACTGGTGGACCCGTGGTGAGCATTACAAAGAGATCAAAGCCGGCAATGATGTCAAGATGGCAACCGGTTATCCGGAACGTGTGAAGAAGGCTATAGAACTTGGTGAACTTACCCGTGCTGATCTGGAACACTGTGCAAGACGTGTACTGGAACTGATCCTGAAAATCGATTAAATATAACTAACAGTTACGATTAATCAAAAAATATGCATAAAAAGTGAGAAAAAAAGCAAACAGAAAAAGAATCTACTTTCTGTTTGCTTTTTTTTGCAAAAATATAAAAGGCCGTACTGGATTACTGGAAAAAAACAGGGTATAGTAATAAGAAAACAGAGCGTGTAAGAGGAGTAACAAACGATGAACAGAAAGATAGAAAATCCTTTCCTCTATGTAGAAGTCAGTGACCGCGGAGCAGAATTGATGCGGATTATGAGAAAGGATACCGGTGCGGAGATTCTCTGGAATGGGGATCCGGCTTTCTGGAGCTACCGGTCTCCGATTCTTTTTCCGAATGTGGGAAGTACCTGGCAGAAAAAAATGAAGATCAACGGAAAGGAATATCAGACCCGTCAGCATGGATTTGCCAGAGAAAAAGAATTCACCTGTGTGGAAGAAGGTACGGAAAAACTTCGCTACCGGTTAATGTCTGACGAAGAGACAAGAAAGTACTATCCATTTGATTTTATATTATGGATCACCTATGAACTGAGAGAAAAAGAGGTTCTCGTCAGCTGGGAAGTGGAAAACCGATCCGGGGAAGTCATGAGTTTTACGATTGGCGGACATCCGGGCTTCCGTTTTGAAAAAGAAGGAGAACAGAAAGAAGACTACGAACTATATTTTCCGGAAAATACAGAGTTTACCGCTACCGCAGTCGATCTGATCAACGGTACCGGAAAACCGGATCAGAAATACCGGGTGAAACTGACAGATCATACGCTGGTGTTAAGTGACCAGCTGTTTGATGTGGACACGCTGGTAGTTGACGATGCACAGATCCGGGAAGTATGGCTCAGAAGAAAAGCCACCGGGCAGCTTTATGCGGGAGTCCGTTGTATCGATGAATTTTGCAGTTTTGGAATCTGGTCCCTTCCGAAAGGACCGTATGTCTGTCTGGAACCCTGGGCGGGAAGATGTGATGATGAAGGGTTTTGTGAAGATATTTCCAAAAAGCCGGGAATCAACCGGGCGAAGCCGGGAGAATGCTGGAAAAAGCAGTATGCGATTCTGATCGGATAGAACAGAGTATCTTAAGAGGTGTATTTACAACAGGGAAAAAGAGTGTCAGATGTAAGAATCCGGCACTTTTCTGTTATCTGCAGAAGAAAAATAGCAGAGGATAAATTTTATAATTATAGAAATTACAGGGAGGTTTTTGTATGGGAAGAGCAATTTATGTGAGCAGTGTAAACGGAGATGATGCAAACAGTGGGTATGCACCGGAGAAAGCATTCCGCAGTCTGAGAAAGGTAAACCAGATGGAGATCCAGCCGGGCGATCAGATCCTTCTGGAGCGGGGATCAGTATTTATCGGAGAGTACCTGCACCTGTATGTAGGTGGAACAAAGGAGGCTCCGGTTGTTGTAGATGCGTACGGGGAGGGTGGTCTTCCACGGATCGAGACGGACGGAAACGGGATCTGGTATCAGAACTATGGCGGACATCTGGACAATGTAGTACATACCTGGAAAGGCTATCTGTCCTCAGC
>ERZ780190.3509-NODE-3509-length-10109-cov-4.959220_pt1 | contig 10109 bp, 10 predicted proteins | sample MGYA00510980_ERZ780190 | MGnify/ENA primary metagenome ERZ780190 (study PRJEB29588, sample SAMEA1972188) | human gut metagenome | biome: human gut; feature: human-associated habitat; material: faeces | place: Denmark | collected 2008/2010 ... | reverse complement strand
AACCTCGCCCCGACTTCACGCTCGGAAAGTCCGTCAAAAAAGATTGCCTGTATCAACTCCTGCTCACTATCCGACAACAAAGGCAGGGCGGCTTTCAGCCTGTCCACCATAACAGCATTGACAACGGTTTCCGCAATGTCCGCCGCTTCATCAGCGATAAAGTCCAGAGGATTCCCCTCGCTGTCCGTAAATCCGTCCAGAGATAGCAGGCTGTTCCTCGCATCTAATTTTTGCAGGTAACGCCACCGCTCCCTGTCACGGTAGAAGTCCGCATATTGCTCCCTTACGACTTCAAGCAGACAACCTTGGACGGGGATAAACAGCTTGTCCATATATCCCTTGTCGGCTTGCCTGCGGCGGCAGAAATCCGTATAGGACAGTTCCACATAGCCGCCGCTTTCTTTGATATATACTTTTCTTGGTGCGTATTTCACCGCTAATACCTCCAATCTGAATTTTTGAAATGTAAAAATCCAGATGGAGAGGCGGGGAGCGGCAACGCACACCAGAAACAGCCCTGCGGCACTTTCCAACAAAAAACGACAAAAGAAAAACCGCAAAGGCTCTGTGACCTTCACGGTTATGGGAAATACAAATTCTGTTGTATGGAGATTGTACTTCCACTTTCAAGGTGAGAAGTACCGCTGCACTCCGCCGCGCTGGTCAAGGCCGGCAAGGTCAGGGTGAATGTGGCGCAGGTGCCGCAGAAGCTTTACATCGAGGTCATTGCCAAGGGCGGCGGCCATACGGGCCGTGCCATCGTCCGCGACCTGCACACCAACGTCGTGCTGGTGGAGCAGGACGGTGTGGCCACCCTCGACAAGCGGGACACGGACACCGCCGCCGCAGGCGACAGCGATGTGGTCTCCCCGGAGCAGATCGCGTCCTTCCTGACCGTCCGCTCCATCTGGGACTACTGCACCAAAGAGCTCGACCCGATGAACGACCCCATCGACATCATCCGCAGTGCCGTGAAGGTAAACTCCGTCATCAGCGATGAGGGCCTTTCGAAGGAATACGGCCTTGCCATCGGCCGCAACCTCGACCTCAACTGCCGCAAGGGCCTTATGACCCGCGATTTGACCACCAACTCCATGATAGCCGCCGCTGCGGGCGCAGACGCCCGTATGGCAGGCGCTCCAGTGTCGGTGGTGGCAAACTCCGGCAGCGGCAATCAGGGCATCACTGCGACGATGCCCGTCGTGGCTGCTGCCCACTGGCTGGACATCGACGAGCCCACCATGCTGCGTGCCGTCACCCTGTCGAACCTCATCGCCATCCGCATCAAGTCGAAGTTTGGCCGTCTGAGCAACCTGTGCGGCGCCACCGTCGCCGGCACCGGCGCGGCCTGCGGCATTACATACCTGCTGGGCGGCGGCTACCATGAGATATGCTGCGCTATCCAGAACATGGTGGGCAATGTCACCGGCATGGTGTGCGACGGCGCAAAGGCCGACTGCGCCCTGAAAATTTCCACCTGCGTCAATGCCGCCTGTCAGGCAGCGGCCATGGGTACCCGCGGCGTCCGCGTCCAGAGCACCGACGGCATCGTGGAAGAGAACGTGGAGCGCACGCTGGACAACTTCGCCATCCTCAGCACCCACGGCACCAGCGACAGCGTTATCCTCGATCTGATGCTCAACAAAGAACATGCTCCGGACGCCGAATAAGCGTCCTCGAAAAACCCTGGCAAGCCTGCATCCGCATCCTGCAAAAAACACCCTGCGCCCGAAGCGCAGGAGAATTAGGGGTAAATTATTATGAAAAAGCTATTCGATAACCTGCCGTTCCGGCTGCTTCTCGGTATCATCATCGGCGTCATCCTGGGCCAGGTCTTCCCGGAGAGCGTCATGAAGGTGGTCGTCACCTTACAGTATATCATGGGCCAGCTCATCACCTTCTGCGTGCCGCTCATCATCATCGGCTTCATCGCCCCGTCCATCACCAAGCTGGGCAAGAACGCTTCCCGCCTGTTGGGCGTGGCGATCGTGATCGCTTACGTTTCCTCTGTCTGCGCAGCCCTCATGAGCACCGGCGCAGGCTACGCCCTCATCCCGCACCTGTCCATCGACACTGAGGTGGCCGGTCTGCGGACCCTGCCCGACGTCGTGTTCGAGCTGAACATCCCCCAGATCATGAGCGTCATGAGCGCCCTCGTGCTCAGCGTTCTGGTGGGTCTGGCCGCTACCTGGACCAACAGCAAGCTCACCTGCGACTTCCTCGGCGAGTTCCAGAACATCGTGCTGGACATCGTCGGCAAGATCATCATCCCCATGCTGCCCTTCTATATCGCCGCTACCTTCTGCAACCTGAGCTATGAGGGCATGATCACCCACCAGCTGCCCGCCTTCATCCAGATCATCCTCATCGTCATGGCAGGCCACTATATCTGGCTGGCTGTCCTGTATCTGCTGGCCGGCGCATACTCCGGCAAGAACCCCTGGGAAGTCCTCCGCCACTACGGCCCCGCTTACCTGACCGCTGTCGGCACCATGTCCAGCGCCGCCACCCTGGCTGTCGCTCTGGACTGCGCCCGCAAGAGCAAGGTCCTGCGCAAGGATATGGTCAGCTTCGGCATCCCCCTGTTCGCCAACATCCACCTCTGCGGCTCTGTCCTGACTGAGGTCTTCTTCTGCATGACCATCTCCAAGATCCTCTACGGCCACCTGCCCAGCATCGGCACCATGCTCCTCTTCTGCGCCCTGCTCGGCATCTTCGCCATCGGCGCTCCCGGCGTCCCCGGTGGCACCGTCATGGCTTCTCTGGGCCTCATCACCGGCGTTCTGATGTTCGATGACGCCGGCACCGCTCTGATGCTCGCCATCTTCGCCCTGCAGGACAGCTTCGGCACTGCCTGCAACGTCACCGGCGACGGCGCTCTGACCCTGATGCTGACCGGCTACGCCGAGAAGCACGGCATCCAGAACAACGACAACATCCAGAGCCCCATCCTGTAAAGACCGCTTCAAAAGATTTGAGCGCATTTCCCTGAAAATACCAGAAACCGGGCTGCGTCCCCCATTCTGACCAGCCCGTGATATGCAAAAGGGGCCTCCTGCAAAGGAGGCCCCTTTTGGTGTATTTATATTGCTCCCGCCCTCTTTGTCTGCCAAAGATTCAAAAATCATACAAAACCTTCTTTATTTTGTCATAACTGTCCCGTATAATAAAATATAGGTCAACATCAAAATTGCGGCCAGCGCCCGGCGGGGGCTGGCTTTGGACTGGATAGAGGAGGAACACTCACATGGCAAACGAAAAGATACTCGTTGTGGACGACGATACCAACATCTGCGAGCTGCTGCGGCTCTACCTGACCAAGGAGGGCTATCAGGTCACGACGGCCAACGACGGCGAAGAGGGCCTTGAAAAGTTCAACCAGCTCAAGCCCGACATGGTGCTGCTGGACGTCATGATGCCCAGGATGGACGGCCTCGAGGTCTGCCGCCGCATCCGCAAGCTGGGCAACACCCCGGTCATGATGCTGACGGCCAAGGGCGAGACCTTTGACAAGGTGCTGGGCCTCGAGCTGGGCGCAGACGACTACATGGTCAAGCCCTTCGACACCAAAGAGGTCGTGGCCCGCATCAAGGCGGTGCTGCGCCGCTGCACCGTCACCACGTCCCAGACCGAGAGCTCTGAGGGCGTCATCGAGTTCGACAACCTCCGTCTCGACATGAACAGCTACGAGCTGCGGGTCAAGGGCAAGGTGGTGGAAGCTCCCCCGAAGGAGCTGGAACTGCTGAACTGCCTTGCCTCTCACCCCAACCGGGTCTACACCCGCGATCAGCTGCTGGACGAGGTGTGGGGCTTCGAATACTACGGCGACAGCCGCACCATCGATGTCCATGTCAAGCGCCTGCGCGAGAAGCTGGCCGGTGCTTCCGATAAATGGGAGCTGAAGACCGTCTGGGGCGTGGGCTATAAATTCGAGGTGCGTCAGTAATGCGCAAAAGTGTTTCCGTTGCGTTCTTCTCGCTCATGAGCACCCTGCTCATCTTTGGCACGGTGATCATGGGCGGCTCGGAGCTGGTGCTGTTCAGCAACTACTTCGCGCAGGAGCGGTACGACGTGCTGGACGAAGTGGTCAATGTGGCCCAGCGCACGGCGTCCCATCTGGTGCAGGAAGCCGCTCTGCCGGAAGGCGAAGAACTGGAAGCCCTGAACACCAAGCTCGAGCTCATCGGCGAGAGCGCGGAAGTGTACCTGTTCTTCACCGACTGCGACGGCAACGTGGTGCTGGCCTCAGACCCGGACGATCTGGCCGGGGATGTGGTAGAGGCGTCCGTGCTGGAAAAGTCGGCCAAGGCCAAGGAGAATTATCACATCTTCGGTACGCTGGACGGCGTACTGACCGAGAAGAGCTACATCTCGGTGCATGAGATGCGCAGCGAGAGCGGCGAGTGTACCGGCTACCTCTTCCTCTGCTCGTCGGGCGACCGGCTGGTGGAGTTCCGCAAGGAGTTCTTCTCGAACTTCTTCCTCTCGGCCTGTCTGATGCTGCTGGTGGCCAGCGTCCTCACCAAGGTGATGATGCATAAGCTCACCGACCCCATCCAGAAGGTGACGGATGCGGCCCAGCGCTTCGGCGGCGGCGACCTGTCCGTCCGGGTCGAGGGCGTGGACGGCGAAGGCGAAGTGGCCGACCTGGCCCGCACCTTCAACAAGATGGCGGACAATATCCAGTCCAACGACAACTCCCGGGGCCAGTTCATGGGCAATATTGCCCACGAGCTGCGCACCCCCATGACCACCATCAAGGGCTTCATCGACGGCATTCTGGACGGCACCATCCCGCCCGATATGCAGAACCACTACTTACAGCTGGTCAGTGAGGAGACGGGCCGTCTGGCGCGCCTCATCCAGAATATGCTGGACCTCTCGAAGCTGGAGAGCGGCGAATATCAGGTGAACGCCCGGATGTTCAATATCTGGGAGACGCTGACCGGCGTGGCCCTCTCGGCGGAGCAGCGCATCAACGACGGCATGATAGACATTGACGGCCTGACCATGGATGAGAAAGTCCTGGTCTATGCCGACCCCGACCTCATCCATCAGGTGGCCTACAATCTGCTGGACAACGCCATCAAGTTCACCCCGGCAGGCGGCACCATCCGCTTCGGGGTGGAGAGGCTGGGCCCGGAGGTGGAAGTCTCCATCTGGAACTCCGGCCAGGGCATCAGCCCCGAGGCGCTGCCCTACGTCTTCCAGCGCTTCTACAAAGAAGACCAGTCCCGGGGTCTCCACGCCCGGGGCGCAGGTCTCGGCCTGAACATCTGCAAGGTGCTGGTCAACCTCTCCGGCGGCCAGATACGGGTGGAGAGCAAGCAGGGCGAGTGGTGCAGGTTCGTCTTCACCCTGCCCGTCCAGCCCCCCAACCCCGGCGGCATGAAGCGTCTGCCCGACGAGAGCGGCCGCCCCGGTGCGGTGGAAGACCCGGCCAGCATGAAGCCGGTAGACTAACTTCACAGCGGTCAGACTGCCCCTCAAGGGAGCGGTCTGGCTGCTTTTTGCATTGTGGAAGAGGGGAGATACGCAGAACTTTACGTCTTTTCCGTGAAAAACACGGCGGCGGGTTTGATTTTTTCGCTGTTTTCATGTAAACTATAATCGACTATGCCGACTGCTCCTGTGGGAGATGCCGCAGGGACGGCGGCAGAGCAAAATTACAAAAATTCTCTAAAAAATAACGGGGAGTAAAATAAAATGACAACGATCAGTCCTTCTATCCTTTCGGCTGACTTCAGCCATCTCGGCGCAGACTGCCGTATGGTGCTGGATGCCGGTGCGCAGATGCTGCATTATGACGTGATGGACGGCCACTTCGTGCCGAACATCAGCTTTGGCGTCCCGGTGCTCAAGAGCCTGCACAAGGCCCTGCCGGACGCTTTCTATGACGTCCACCTGATGATCACCCACCCCCAGCAGTACGCCGAGGCTTTTGCCAAAGCCGGTGCCAGCCTGCTCAACTTCCACCTCGAGTGCGACGACGACATCCAGGAGACCATCGACGCCATCAAGGCCCAGGGCTGCAAGGTGGGAATGACCATCAAGCCCGGCACCCCGGTGGAAGAGCTGGGCTACTACCTCGACCAGCTGGACCTCGTGCTGGTCATGAGCGTGGAGCCTGGCTTCGGCGGCCAGAAGTTCATGCCCTCGGCCCTCGACAAGCTCCGCTGGCTCAAGGCGGAAAAAGACCGCCGCGGCCTGAAATTCCTGCTGGAAGTGGACGGCGGCGTGGATGCCGCCACCGCTCCGCAGTGCGTCGACGCCGGTGCGGACGTGCTGGTGGCGGGCAGCGCCATCTTTGGCGCCGCCGACCCCGCCGCGGCCGTCCGTGCGATGGCAGCTCTCTGAGAGGGGACTGCCCATGGATGAAGCATTGATCCGGCTGCAGGAGGAAGAACTCCAGCGCACCGGCAGATACTATAAGCACATCTGCTTTCTCTGTGTGCCGCTGCTCTGCGTCTCCTGCTACCTCTACGGCCTGCGCCCGCTGCTGCTCTGCGGCTTTGCGGTGCTGATGGGCAACCTGTGCGACCGGCTCATCTCTCTGCTGCGCCACCGCGTCTATCAGGCCGGGGATTATTCCAACGAGAGCTTTGCCCTCATCATCGCCCTGCTCATGCCCGCCACGGTGGACTGGTATGTGGTCATTATGGCGGTGCTGGCCGGTGTCCTCATCGGCAAGGAGGTGTTTGGCGGCTACGGCAGCTATCCCTTCAACCCCGCTGCTGTGGGCTACGCCGTGGCGGCGGTGTCCTGGCCGGAGCAGGTGTTCCGCTACCCCCAGCCCTATACCAACATCCCCCTGTGGGATGCCACCGGCGTGCCGGTGTCCAGCACCATCTCGGATACCCTGCGCAGCGGCGGCAGCCTGAACATCGGCGCAATTTCGCTGGTGCTGGGCGAGTACGCCGCCCCCATGGGCACGGGTGCCGCCCTCATCCTTCTGGCCTGCGGGCTTTTCCTCTGGCTGCAGAAGGATGTCCGTCTGAGCGCTTCTGTCAGCTTTGTGGTCACCTGTGCCCTCATCGCCTTCCTCTTCCCCCGTCAGGTGGGAGTAAACGGCGTGGACATCGCCCTGCGCCTGCAGTGCGTGCGGGACGAGCTGCTGACCGGTGCCATGCTGTTCAGCGCGGTGTTCCTGCTCAACGAGCCCTACACCTGCGCCCACCACCGTCTGGGCCGCATCCTGTACGGTGTGCTGGTGGGTGCGATCACCATGGGCTTCCGGTATTACGGCGTGTATGAGACGGGTGTCTGCTTTGCCCTGCTCACGGTCAACAGCATTTCCGGATGGATGGATCGCACCGAGAGCCGCCTGTACCAGCTGATGCACCGCCCTGCGGCCGGAAAGGAGGGTGCTGAATGAAACGTTCCATTGCAGAACTGATCACCCGTGATCCTGAAAAGTTCGCCCACCATGACCGGGTGTTCAAAAATAACCCCGTTGTCATGCAGGGCATGGGTCTGGCTCCGCTGGTGGTGCTTGCCACCACAGGCAAAAATGCTTTGATGCTGGCCGTGGCTGTGGCCCTGCTGCTCACGCCTTCCCGGATGCTGGCCTGCCTGGTCAGCCGCCTGTTCCCCCTGCGGGACGAGCAGCCCGCCCCGGAAGAGCTGGAGAAAAAGCTGCTGCCCCGGGCGCTGGTGTACAGCGGCAGTGCGGCGGTGGTCTACCTTGCCACTTATCCCATCCTGAACGCCGTGTTCGGCACCGACCTGCTGATGCTGGGCATCTACCTGCCCATGCTGGTGGTGGAGCCCCTGCTGACCTACCGCTTTGGCCGCGTGCAGGAAACCATGCGCAAGGCTGTCTCCAAGGGTCTGCGCATCACGGTGGGCTACGCGCTCATCCTGTTCATCGTGGGCTGCCTGCGGGAGTGGCTGGCGCTGGGCAGTGTGTTTGGGATCCAGCTCAGCCGCTCTGTCCTGCCCATGGCATCCATGCCGGCAGGCGGTTTCATCGTGCTGGGCGTGGTGTGTGCCGTCTGGCGCGCGCTGGCCCGCAAACACAAGGAATACCTGAAAACTGAGGCGCGCGGCACTCTGGCTGCGCACCCCCGGAAGGAGGTGCAGGATCAGTGAGTGCTGTGATGAATACCATCGGTGTGGCCTTTGCCTACGCTGTGCTGGCCCTGTTTGCCCAGAACGCCATCTTTACCCGTGGTCTGGGCGTGTCGCGCCTGATCCAGCTGGTGGGTGACGAGCGCACCAGCAGCTGGTGGTTTGCCCTGCTGCTCTGTGTTACCCAGACGCTGGTGGCTCCGCTGGCGTATTTTGCGGGCAGCCAGATCGTGGACCTGCCCTACCGTGCCCAGCTCCGCCCGCTGCTCTACCTGGCCTGTGTGGCGGTGGTCTGCATCTTTGAGCACGCCATCCTGCGGGCGGTCAAGGGCCCCCGCAGCGGCCTGCTCATCCGCATCCTGCCCATTGCCGCCGTGAACAGCGGCGTGCTGGGCACCGTGCTGGTGGAGCGCACCCAGAGCTTTACGCTGATGCAGAGCCTGGGCTTTGGCCTGGGCAGCGGCGTGGGCTACCTGCTGGCTGTGCTGCTGGTCACAGAGGCCCAGCACCGCCTGCGCAGCAAGGCTATCCCCTCCGCGTTCCGCGGCCTGCCCATCACGCTGGTGTACATCGGCGTGCTGGCGCTGGCCATTTATGGCTTTACCGGCCATTCGGTGATCCTGTAAAGGGAGGTAAGTCAAAATGGCAAAGTATAAACGTCGGCCCAAGGTCAAGCGCTACCGCCGCAGCTTCTACAGCCGCGGTACACGCATCAAAAAAGGCATCGGCATCGTGGTGCTGGTGCTGGCGGTGCTGTTTCTGTTGTACAGCTGCGCCGTGCAGCGGCTGATCTATTCTTCCCGCGGGACAATGATCTTTCTGCCGGAACGGCCGCTGCTCTGAACAGCAAAAGAGGGACGACTGCCGTCGTCCCTCTGGGGTGGGTCACATCAGTAATTGATCTTCTTCAGCTCAAAGTAGCTCTGGGGGTGTGCGCACACCGGGCACTTGAGCGGAGCCGACTTGCCGATGAAGGTGTAGCCGCAGTTCCGGCACTGCCACAGCTGCTGCTCTTCGCGGGCGAACACCTTCTGGTTCTTCAGGTTCTCGGCCAGGGCGCGGTAGCGCTCCTCGTGCTCCTTCTCGATCTGTGCCACCATGGTGAACAGGGCTGCGATCTGGTTGAAGCCCTCTTCCTTGGCCTCCTTGGCCATGGTGGCGTACATATCGGTCCACTCGTAGTTTTCACCGGCTGCAGCGGCTGCAAGATTCGCAGCGGTATCGCTGATTCCATCTAACTCCTTGAACCACATCTTCGCGTGCTCTTTCTCGTTGTCAGCTGTCTTTAAGAATAAAGCCGCGATCTGCTCGTATCCCTCCTTCTTTGCTACGGATGCAAAGTAGGTATATTTGTTTCTCGCCTGGGATTCACCGGAGAATGCTGCCTCGAGGTTCTTTTCTGTTTTTGTTCCTGCGTATCTGCTCATAGTGTTGAACTCCTTTCTGATTCTTGTTTTCTTATTGTTTTCCCTTCTTTTTGCAAAATGATTCTTTCTGTTCCTGTAATTTACCGTTTCTGTCTGACGATCGTCTTTTTTGTTGTATATCGTCTTGTCTGTTGCGTATCGTCTTGTTTATGGTTGTATTCTAACATACTTTGTTTTAAATGTCAATAATAGTAATTATTATTATATTATCAATAAACACCTCTTGACCTTTCTTTCTCTTGTATAACGAGAAAGAAAGAGTTTTTCACGACCTTCTGTCAAAAACGCAAAAAATACGCCCGGCACATTTGGAGCTTCCATTGTAGAAAAAGAATGTGCCTGGCACATTCTCGCGCCTCGCGCGGTCGCGTGCGGCAATCTACATCTTTGCGCGAGTGCGCATCTTTAGCACGTTAATGCCTTTTATGCAACAGGGAATTCCCCGGCATTTCCTGTTGCATAAAAAAACTGCAGATCCACATATCAACCGATATGGACCCGCAGTCTTTCTCATATATTTTTATCTGTTTTTTCTTTCCTTAGTCCGCAAATAACGGTGTGGAAAGGTATCTGTCGCCGGTATCCGGAAGCAGTGCCACGATCGTCTTTCCT
>ERZ780190.3507-NODE-3507-length-10112-cov-7.204634_pt1 | contig 10112 bp, 10 predicted proteins | sample MGYA00510980_ERZ780190 | MGnify/ENA primary metagenome ERZ780190 (study PRJEB29588, sample SAMEA1972188) | human gut metagenome | biome: human gut; feature: human-associated habitat; material: faeces | place: Denmark | collected 2008/2010 ... | reverse complement strand
CCATACATACAAGGGAATCATTGAACGCTTTTTCGCCTTCCCTGTAAAAGATGATTACGGGTTCCGGAATTGTTTTGACTTTTCGTTCAAAGGCCGATACGGAAGGAATCTCTGGATATTCCGTTTTTGTATATTCCCAGCAAATTTCAATACTGCGTTTTTGTAAGGTCATGTACAGGCTATAGAAAAATTCCCATGCATCCTGTGGAATATCCGTCTTACCCCTGTTATGTCCGCCGCGCATGTCAACCAATACAGCAATATCCCCGTTTTTATACTTGCGTTGCCAGCGAAAGAGTTGGGACTTTGTAATCATGCTGTCAGGATTTCGTTCATTAAAATCTTTAATGTAATCATCAGGGGACCGTTGCGACTTCTGGTAGTTTTCTACAATTAATGCCTTAAAGTTGGCTTCCTCTCGCTGCTTCCCTGTGAACTGCATCATGTCATTATGAGCTTGTTCCTTTTGTACGTTGTTGTATTTGTCTTGCGCTTCCTGTGGCAATGACTCCAGGGCGATCTCAATTTGAGTACCGCCCCTCCCTTTTCCTTTAACATGGCGGTACTCGTATTTATTCAATTGTGTAGCTGATTTTCTAACACCGCGTTCTGTCATTCCCATCAGAATAGCTACATCTTTAATTTTCAGCCATGTCAAAGTTCTCACCGCCTAACTTTCATTAAGTAAGGCTTTGATAAGTTCTTCAATGCTGATTCCGGTCACTCTCGAAATGTTGTAAACTGCTCTTACAGATGGGTTGTGTCTACCGTTAAGAATCTCACTCACATAGAACGGTGAGAGACCAGATTCTTGAGCAAGGTCTTTTTGATGTTTACCCATTTTTGTAAGGCGGTTACAGATAAGCATTCCGAAGCGTGTCTTTGTTTCCATGTTTGTTGGTCTCGGCATTTCTCCACCTCCTTAGCCGTTGAATATTCTTGATTTTTTTGTTATATTTATTATGGTTATTTGTATTATAATATTGGTTTCCAATATTGTCAATATGATTATATTGGATTTATGTATTTGGAGGTATAAAGATGTCCCTTAATAGCAGATTTAAAGAGGTACGGAAAATATTAAAACAAACGCAAAAGCAATATGCAGAAGAACTTGGCATCTCTCAAGCACACTTATCAAATATAGAGAATGAGAGGGATAATCCGTCACTTTCATTAGTAAAACTGGTATGTGTAAAATTTGGAGTAAGTGAAGAATGGCTTACAGAAGAAAAAGGTGAGATTTTTTCAAAATATAATGGATTTGATATTGTAACTGATGAAGGTTTACGATCTAAATATCAGATCATGAAAGACATACTTGAAAAACAGATCGCAGAACAGACCGGGGATAACTTAAAAAATATCGTTCAAGCCTATTCGCATTTTGTCAGCCTTGCCACTATGCCTGGATTGACTGACGAAAATCAAGAGAATTATTTAGAAGCACTTTGCAGTATAAATAGTGCTCTAGAACAGATTGCTTATAACTCCTATATGCTGAAGACTGTATCTGATAGTAATTACAAAGCACTTTTACAGCACAAAACCAAGATCGATACCGGAATCAGCAGAATAGATGAAAATATAAAAAAGGCATTATCTTGCTACCTCGTACAATACGGAAAAGATCTGACCTTGTAACGTTTATTTAAAAGGTTGTCATTAGATTTCCTAGCATTGCATAATTATGCACTTTTGTGTATATTTATACAATATTAAGTGCCTTTATTTTCCCTTAGTCCATTTCCTATAAAATCATACTAAAAAAGTCCGTTAAACATTGATTTAAACGTGTTTTTCGGGCTTTTTAAACATTTTCTATTCAGTTCCTTAGTCAGTGCAAAAATGTCATTCAGTTACGTTTTGGTTCCTTAGTTAGTAATTATGCCATTTTAAATACTTTTAAGGCGAAAACCGCCTAAAATAAGGGTATTTTCGGATTTTTAAAGCCTTTTAAGGGTCTTTAAGGATTCTCAAATCCCCAAAAGACTAAGGAACTAGTTACATTTTGCTCACAGGATTACAAGATTCATCCCTTTGACAACTTCATAGGTTGGAATGATTGTACTTACCAGTGGAATGGCAATGCTTCCCAAAAACACCGCCATACAAATATTTCTTCCAACAAATTTGTAACGCCCCATGGCATATCCAGCTGTCATAGTCATAATTAAAACTATAATGACCGAAAATACAGTTACAATAATAGTGTTAATGAAGTAGGTTCCAAAATCTGCTTTTTGCCATATGCGTATAAAATTATCAATTGTTGGTACCAATGGAATCAATCCTAGGCGATTCTGGAAAAATTCATTCTGTCCTTTAAACGAAGCAGAAATCATCCACAAAAACGGATATATCCAGAAAAAACCCACGCAGAGCAGTAAAGCATGCTTAATAATTGATTTTACGATATGAATTCTTTTTTCTTTGCTCAATTACTTCACCCCCTATTGTGCCTTCTTTTGCAGACGACCTTTAATAACATTTAGAAGCAATCCGATTATTATAACGGCGCCTCCAAAAAACAGAGCCGCTGCGCTTGCATAACCAAGTCTAGGCATTCCAACTTCACTTGAAAACGCCGTTCTGTAGACGTATGTCGCAATCACATCAGTTGCATAATAAGGTCCTCCCTCTGTCATTGTCTTAACAATGTCAAACACTTTCAATGAATTAATGGCACACAGTATTGCAATGATTCCTCCTGTTGGCGCAATCAGAGGCAATACGATGTGTAAAAATGTCTGACTTCTGTTTGCACCGTCAATAGTCGCAGCTTCATATACATCTTGGGAAACTCCCTGCAATCCTGCCAGCCAATAGATCATATAGGTACCACAGTCCTTCCAAAGAGAAATAATCACTAATGTAGGCAACGCATACTTTGCATTTCCAAGAAAGTTTATTGGATTTTTCAGAATGTGCAAGGAAATCAAAAGATGATTTACTGGTCCTTGTACTCCCAAAATAAATATCATGATAATTCCTACTACAGAGGCTGTCGTGACTACAGGGACAAAATACATCGTACGATATAATCCGCGACCTTTCATTTTTTCATCATTTAAAAGATATGCAAGAAACAAAGATACCGCCAGTTCCAAAGGAACTATCATCACCATATATTTAAAACTGTTTATAAAGGCATTCCAGAATAAGTCATCGTGCATCAGTTCTTTATAATTTTGCAAACCGACAAAAGTCGCATTAGATGTCATGCCTGACCAATCTAACAAAGAGTATTGAATGCTACATATGATAGGATATCCTTGAAACAAAACATAAAAGACAACTGCTAATAACATGAACAACCAACACCAGGCATTTAATTTCAATTGTCGTTTAAATCGAATATTCCTCGTTTCCAATCTTATTTCAGACTTTACCTTTGTCATCATTCTCCCCCATTTCATATAGATACTTGCTTCTGACTGCTTTTTTCATAGGTAATCCTGTATCATAGTCAAGCTGACGTGGTTCGTATTCTTCATTTTCCCGCTGTCGTGTAAACCCTTCATTATCCCACCTTGGAATGTATCCTTTATTCCAATCTCTAAGTGACCACTGATAACCTCGATACAGATCTCTTGTATCATTCATATGTGTGACCAGTTTTTTATGATATTTGCAGATAATTTCCAGGTATTCCGGATTATCAATTTCATTTACCATTTCATCAGGATCTTTTTTTAAATCGTAAAATTCATCTTTATCAAGTAAATTAACTGCCAATTTATAGTTTTCCGAAATAACACCTCTCATGATTTGAAGCCCTCCAAATCCATCGTGGTCTATCTCATACCTGGTAAATTCTGTATAGACTTCGCTGTTTATTTTTAATGTTGTATCGTATATTTGTGGAAGCATGCTCTTTCCTTCCAGCAGCTTCGGAGTTGGCAGTTCAAAATACTCCATGACTGTCGGCGCAATATCAATATGAGATGCCGGTGCTGTAACTACCTTTCCCCTTTCTCCACCTTTAATGATCAGCGGAATATTAACAACTTCTTCATAAATGGCTGCGTTTTTAGAAAACAATCTGTGAGCTCCCAACATATCCCCATGGTCGGAGGTATAAATAATCATGGCATTAGGCAGCTTTTCCTTAATCACATCCAGAACTCTTCCTATTTCATAATCCACATAACTGTTGCATCCTAAAAACAATGCCAAGCCATCAGAACTCTGATTAATCTGACTTTCGTCCTCTGTCAGTCTGTCCCCTGCCCAAAGTCGCTGCATTAATGGCTTATTATCCAAGGTATCCGTAAATTTAGCAGAAGATTCAAATTTAAAGTCCTTGTACATGCTATTGTACGGTGCCGGACATAGAGATGGCCCATGTGGCTCATCATATGATACCGTAAGGAAAAAATCTTCCTCTTTATATTGCTCTAAAAATTTAATTGCTCGATCCGAGCATCTATGGGCATATGTAAAACCTTCAGAAAAATCTGGCTGATAAGATTCCTCTGGCTGTCTGGAACGTCTACGTTGCTCTTCACTCAGTTCATTTAGATAGCATCTCATATCATACCAATAATCTACATCCCACCCCTCTGGGCAACAACCTAAACCAAAATAATCCCCACCATCTAGATGCCATTTTCCTATATATCCACATTTGATTCCGTTATCTGTTAACCGCTGACCAATCGTTTTTACATTTGCCCCCAGTGGAACCCCATTCGTAACCATGCCATTTGTATGAGGAAATGTACCTGTAAAAATTGCACTTCGCGCCGGACCACAAACAGGTTGACAAGTATACGCATTTTCATATCGGATTCCCTCTTGTGCCAACGCATCCAAATTGGGTGTGATCATTTTTTTATTACCATAACACCCCACCATATCTTTTCTGGTTGTATCCGTCATCAATAGAATAATCTGTTTTTTCAATGAGACTCTCTCCTTTTATGGATTCATTGCTTTATAAATCAATAGTAGCTATATTATTACTTTCACGCAATCAACATAATTGCTTTTGGCATGGATTTTTCTGCTTTTATGTGTTATTCTCATAGTAGTTAATTAAAAAGATGGGAATGAATACAATTTATGATAAATATTAGTGGTCATTATAGAGAAGAGAGAAACATAACAGGCTATTGTGATAACGATGTTCCTCTAATGGTAAATTGCTGTGGAAAACAGATCTTTCAAACGCAAGATTATTTCTGCAATCGTAAAGACGGTAGACTAGATTATCAAATCATCTATATCCATCGTGGAAGCGGACATTTTTATATAAACAATGAATGGACTACATTATCTGCCGGAAACATTGTTTTATATCGTCCTGGAATACCACAATTTTACTCTTATTATGCAAATGAAAAACCCGAAGTCTATTGGATACATTTCACCGGCAATCAATGCGAGGATATTCTAAACACATACGATGTCAAAACCTGTTATATTGGGGAAAGATTATATTTAAAATTGCTCTTTCAAGAAATTATCACTGAATTGCAACTTAAAAAGGTGTCATATCAAGACATTGTATTACATAATTTTTATATTATTCTGTGTTCTATCCACAGGTCATTTAGTAGTCTTTCAAAACCTTTTGATAATGATTTTTCATTTGACAGACTATTACTCGAGTTAAACTCAAAATATGCAAACAAATGGTCTATTTCTTCTATGGCTAATTACTGCAAACTAAGTGAAAGCTATTTTTCTCATATGTTTAAAGAACGTATGGGATTATCTCCTATGCAATATTTAAATAACCAACGAATGGAAAAGGCCAAAGATTTTCTATTATCAAACTCCATGACTATTTCAAATATTGCACATTTGGTGGGATTCGATGATCCCTTATATTTCAGCCGCGTTTTTAAAAAATATACAGGAGTATCTCCACAAATGTATTACCTTAATACTTGCAACTTCAATACACCCGAATGGTTTCTCAGCAATACTTCAAACCGCTGATTCTTACCTATTAAGCATCTTTGAGTATCTTCCAATAGAGAGACTCCTCACATCTTTACCATCCCGCGCCTAATTGTAAGGGATATTCTGACGGTTAAATGATAAATGATTCGCCTTGTTGCCTGTTTATTCGCTTCCGTCAGTCTATCAAATTTCCTTCTTAAAATACCAGTTTTACCTGCCACATAAAAAAGGGCGAAAATTCAATCCAACATGAATTTTCACCCTTTTTATTTTGGATCATCCGCACCTGAAATTTAACAGATTCTTACTCCATCCTTAATCACAGCAGTCAGGTTAAGTTCTTTATCCAATAGAACCACATGTGCCTTCTTTCCTGCTTCAATAGATCCATACTGATCGTCGATATCCAGACTTCTGGCTGGATTGATAGTTGCACAGCCTACAGCTACTTCTAAAGGCAATCCCATCTGTTTCACCGCAGTTCTCATACAATCCATCAGGTTTGTTGCGGATCCAGCAATTGTGTCAGTATTTCCAAGCGTAGCCCTCTTTCCAACCACTTTTACATCCTGCCCGCCGAGAGTATACTGACCATCCGGCATTCCCGTTGCCCGAATACTGTCACTGATCAAGATCATACGGTCTGCTCCCATCATCCGGAATGTTGCCCGGATCGTTGCTGGGTGGATGTGTATCCCATCGCAGATAATTTCTGCCATTACATGCTTATTGTCAAACACTGCCCCTACTACGCCCGGCTGCCGGTGCGTAAATTCAGGCATTGCGTTGTACAGATGAACCGCATGATTGGCTCCGGCCGCAAATGCAGTCGCCGCAGTTTCATAATCAGCATTGGTATGCGCAAGGGAAACATTCACCCGGTCTTTTACTTCCTGAATGAATTCAATTGCATTACTGCTCTCTTCCGGAGCCAGCCCGATAAATTTCACAAGCCCATTGGATGCTTTCAGGAACCGGTCACAGATTTGCACACTGCAAGGAAGAATATTTTTTTCATCCTGAGCACCTTTTTTCACATGGCTGATAAACGGGCCTTCCATATTAATGCCAACCAGATCTGCCTTTCGGAAATCATTTGTTTCTTCCTTATATTCTGCGGCAACTTTGAGGACATGTTCCAGCTCTTCTACGGGTAAAGTCATGGTAGCCGGAGAGATTGCGGTAACGCCTACGGAGGCCTCATATTCAGCAATCCGTCCAAGAGCTTCTTTGTCACCATCGCAAACATCATCTCCCTTACATCCATGAAAATGCAGATCGATCAGTCCCGGGATTGCATAATTTCCTTTACCGTCAATCACATTCCCTGTCAGCTTCGGAGCATCCTCTTCTTCATAAACCCGCATAATTTTATCTCCGACCAAAACAATACCGCCTTTTACAAAAATCTTATCGGCAGTATACACATACACATTATCAATGATCATCTTTTTTATCCTTTCCTAATATAATTCCTTACGTCTTTTTTCTCCCTCTTCCAGTGCACGAAGAGTACTATCATGCATGCCCTCTCGGATATATTTATTTTGTTCTACATAGTAGCCATAAATAATATCCAGCATGACCAATATAGGAAATTGTGGTGAAATCACATTGCCATGGTTCAAATGTTTTAATGACGGCAGCAACACTACTTCTGAACAATATTCATCAAATTCAGATTTATTGTTTTCTGTAAAAAGAATTGTTTTTGCTCCCTTACGATTAGACTCTCTCAGTAAATAAAGGACTTCCTCTCGCTCACCACTGAGGCTGAATCCTATCACAAGGCTATTTTTATTCTGAAACACAGATGACATACGCATCATATCTGGATCCAGCAGCGAATCTACATTAACACCAATTCTCATAAAACGTATTTCCATCTCTCTTGCCGAGAGCCCTGAGCTCCCCAAACCACAAACCAAAACGCGGTCTGCCTTATTGAGATATCCCATGATTCTTCCAATCTGTATTTCATCTACAAGACTATACGCTTTATTCAGTAGTTCCTGATATGCATTCAATACCATGCGTGTGTTATCAGTAATCTTTTCTGGCTTTTCAATTAAAGTTTCTTCATATTGATAAATAAATTCTTTATATCCATGATACCCACATTTTTGCGCAAAACGAACCAGTGTTGCCTTTGATGTAAACAGCAGTTCCGAAATGTGTTTTATTGAAAAATCCATTTTTTCTGAATTATGAATAAAAAAATTAGCAATTTGTTTTTCAACAGGTGTAAACTTGTCATAGTTCGATTCAATAATCGGGACAACTGATTTCACATAATATTCCATAAACTCATTCCTATTCTTTTAAATGCATTCCACAGAAATGATAAAATGCGCCCAACATCCCAGCATCATTCTGATTTTCTGCAAATGTAATTTTTGTATGCTTCTCAATGCTGGATACAAGATATTTTTTCACGGCACCTTTAATTCGATCTTTTAAAAAGGTTTCCTGCGCCATAATTCCTCCACCTAAAACAACAATTTCTGGATTTAGCACATAACAGATATTTGCAATGCCTTTTCCGAGCGTATCCGTCATCTCCTCAATTGCCTGTATGCAAATCTGATCTCCCTTTTTTGCCTCTTCAAAAATATGGTAGCCGTCCCATTTATCTTCTATTTCATTTTTTCTTTCAGCAACTTTTTTTGTTAAAATGCTTGCCGCTCCTAATGTCTGAAAATCGCTATCATCCATGTGCATATATCCAACCTCACATGCACTGTTGCTGAAACCATGAAATACTTTTCCTTCTAGCAGAATGCATCCACCAATTCCAGTTCCAATGGTTAAAACTAATGCAACTTTACTTCCTTTAGCAGCACCATTTCTATATTCTGCAAGGCCAGCACAATTTACATCATTTTCAACTTCACATGGGATCTGAAACTTTTCTTCCAATATTTTTTTGAATTGTGTACCAGCATAGTTTGGAATCAACGGTGCAGAATAGAATATAGAACCAGTCTCTGTATCTACCATTCCAGCAGTAGATATGCATATTCCTGCAATTTCTGAGTGCGACACAAGCATTTCGTTAACAATGCCGATGACCTTATCAAGAATAGCCGGTCCACCTTTCCCAGCCTCTGTCGGCATGGATTTTTTCAGCATAATCTTAGCATCTTCACCAATAATTCCATATTTGATAGCAGTTCCACCGATATCAATACTTATATACCTTTTCATCTTGTAATCCTACTTTCATCTATTATATATAATTTCAAATGCATTCTCAAGTTATGCTTAATATGATTTATGCGAAAAAGGCAAACCTCTGGTTTGCCCTCTTCTTCAGCAGAATAAATGGCCTGCTAAAATCTTAAATTCTCACTTTAAAAATTGCTTTTTTGATTGTCTCCGGTTTATCGCCTGCCTGAACCGCGGTCCGGTGTCCATCATTTGGATAACAGATCAAAAAATCACCGTCTGTTAATACTACGGAAGAATTCTTATTTCCATCCATTGGAAGGAAATCATCTTTTTCTACAAATTCATTCAATTTCATATTCTGAATGAAATTCAGATCAATCTGCTCAGTTCCACGAAGCATCACATGGACATCCAGATATTTTTTATGTGCTTCCCAGTCGCGGCTGTTTTTCAGACCCTGATCCAAAAGCTTCACAAATACACCTGCTTCCAGATCCAGCTTTCCGTTCTCCAGTTCTTTAAAATCACCTGCTGCCAGATAGTCAAGAGCCACATCCAGTGCATGGCTGATTCCTTTATAGTGGTCAATATACTTTACATTTCCCCAGATCATTTTTGATCTCCTTCCAGTCCAAATTTCTTCATAAGCTTTGGAATCATCTCTTTTGTCAGCGGAATAGAAAATCCCATGGGATTCAGCATATATGCCTTTGCCTGTTTTCCCTCAAATTTTTCCAGCTGCGTAAATGGTATCTGAATAGAGCGAAGAGCTCCTTTTCCCTGGGCATATTTCTGGAACTCCCAGATATCGGTAAATACCGGGAAGAACAAATCACCATTCTGATGCTTCAGATATGGGATCTGGCACTCCTTCAGATTTAACTGCGGATCTTTTTCCTTTCCTTTCGGTGGAAGCACCGGCATAAATACCTTTGCTTTTACCAGATTGGAAGAAAATTCTTCATCCAGATCATGAAGCACTTTCCGGTCTACGGCATCTTTGCCTTTTCTTGCTTCCTGCATAAGAT
>ERZ780190.3495-NODE-3495-length-10144-cov-27.078204_pt1 | contig 10144 bp, 9 predicted proteins | sample MGYA00510980_ERZ780190 | MGnify/ENA primary metagenome ERZ780190 (study PRJEB29588, sample SAMEA1972188) | human gut metagenome | biome: human gut; feature: human-associated habitat; material: faeces | place: Denmark | collected 2008/2010 ... | reverse complement strand
TTCCATTTCCTGCACAAAAGAGAAAATCCTTCATTTTTGGCTTTTGGTCAGAATGACAGCTTTTGGCTGGGTCGGGGGCCATTTGTTCACACCGTTTATGTTTTTAAAGTTGTTTTTGTAGCTGATGTTTCTGTATTTGAAAGTGTATTAAATGCAAAGAAATAAGAAATTCCCATAGGGAAGAAAAGTAAAACGGCAATAAGTATATAATATAGAAACGCATTTTTTCTTTTTGGTGTACGTTTCATTGGTTGATAACCTGGTTGAGGTGTTCCACAATACGGACACACTTTTGCATCACTTGGTATATTTTTATGACATTTTGTACATTTTTTCATCTATAATCAATCCTTTCTAATTATCTTGATAGATTTGATTGAGCCAAGTTGAAAGTTCATCAATATAATCTTGTTTCTTTTCTTTTTGTTTATCTTTAGAGAGAGTATAGTATTCTTCATCTAAAAAAGTATATTGATCAACAAACTTTCCATCAATACTAAGTTTTAAAGTAGGTGTCCATGAAAAATCAAGTTTCTTACGCATTTGTTTATAAGCTTTTTGATCTTCTTTTGAAGCATTCGTTGCGTATGCCTTTTCTCTTATCTCTTTAATATTCAAATAATAAAGATAAACGCCTTTATTCTTCTTTAAATATTTCTTTAGATACGGTTCAAATTCTTGACAATCTTTACAATCAGGTCTTCCTATATATAAAACAAAATCCTCTTTTTGTTTTAATTTCTTTAAAACAGTTTCATAGTTCACATCAATGATTTGATCTTTTGATAAATCCTTTTGTATAGTATGAGTGGATGTAGTATGACTACACCCACTTACTATACTTATTAAAAATGAAATCAGTATGAACTTCTTGATTATTTTAATAAAGATTCTCCATCCATTTCTTCAGGAATTGGAAGACCTAATAATTGTAACATTGTTGGAGCTAAATCTCCTAATTTTCCGCCTTCTTTTAATCCTACATGAGAATTAGTAACGATTAAAGGTACAACGTTTGTTGTATGTGCAGTAAATGGATTTCCATCTGCATCTAATTCTTCTTCAGCGTTACCATGGTCAGCAGTAATTAACATAGTTCCACCTAATTCAAGAACTTTTTCATATACTTCACCGATACAATCATCAACAACACTTACAGCTTTGATTGCTGCTGGAATGACACCTGTATGTCCTACCATGTCACAGTTTGCAAAGTTTACAATGACAACATCATGAATATCTTTATCTAATTCAGCGATTAGTTTGTCTTTTACTTCGTAAGCTGACATTTCTGGTTGTAAATCATAAGTAGCAACTTTTGGTGAATTAACTAACACACGAGTAGCTCCTTCGATTTCTTTATCAACACCACCATCAAAGAAGAAAGTTACATGAGCATATTTTTCAGTTTCAGCAATACGTAATTGTTTTAAACCTTGAGCTGATAAGTAGTCACCTAATGTATTTGTAAGTTCAGGTGAAACAAATGCAATTTCTCCATTAACGCTGTCTGCATATTTCATCATACATACGAATTCTAAATCTTTAACTTGTTTTTCAGGTACATATCCTTCATAGAATGTAGGATTTGTGATTACTGTAGCTAATTGGATAGCTCTATCTGGTCTGAAGTTAGCGAAGATTACTGAATCTCCATCATCAATTGTTCCTTCAACATTTTTGTTGTAACCAGGAATAACAAATTCATCTAAAACATCTTTAGCGTAAGAATCTTTTACATATTGAACTGGACATTCAAAAGATTCACCTTCTTGACATACGATAGCATCGTAAGCTAATTTAACACGATCAAATCTTTTATCTCTATCCATTGCATAATATCTACCAGAAATTGATGCGATTTGTCCAACACCGATTTCTTCAATTTTTTCTTGTAATTCTTTTACGAAATCAACACCACTATCAGGAGCAACATCTCTTCCGTCTAAAAACGCATGTACATATACTTTATCTAAACCTTGTTGTTTAGCTAATTCTAATAAACCATAGATATGTTCATTTGATGAGTGAACACCACCATTTGATAATAATCCCCAAATATGTAATTTAGAACCATTATCTTTAGCATGTTGAATTGCTTTTAAGAATTTTTCATTTTCGAAGAAAGTTTTTTCATTTAAAGCTTTATTGATTAAAGTTAATGATTGATAAACAGTTCTTCCTGCACCAATATTTAAGTGTCCAACTTCACTATTTCCCATTTGTCCATCAGGTAAACCAACTGGCATACCACTAGCTGAAATAGTTGTGTTTGGATACATTGCCATTAAATCATCTAAGTTAGGTGTATTAGCAAGTCTTACAGCATTACCATTAATGCTTTCAGAAATACCATACCCATCCATAATACATAATACGATCGGTCTTTTTTTCATTTTTGTTTCCTCCATTAATACGTTATACATATTATCATTTTTGTTTCCTTGTTTCAATTCATTTAACTATATAAAATCAGTATTTTTTATTTCATTTCTTTTTTGTTTTTTGGGGAGTTGTTAGCAAAGAAACCCCACAAATTGTGATTAGTAAAGGCCAATATTCTTGCAAATAATAGATAATTGTGGAAACAATTCCTTTAAACTCATTTGTTCGATCTAAAGTTAAAATAATTCCAAGAATAATTAAAACAATTCCTGCATTTTTTTTGAAATTCATTTTCCTCACCACATCTATTTTAACGAAATAAAAATAAAAAAGATGTCCAAAAAAATCATACGATTTCTTTAAATATCCTTTTAGCGTAATCTAGTAATTGATTAATATTTACTTCTTCTTGTCCTTTTTGTGAATAAACATAGACTTTATCATCTTCAAAAAAATCAAAGCGATTAGAATGAATAATACTATTGATATCTTTTCTTCTTTCTTGATTTAAGATAATAAATTGATTTTCGCACATTTTTCTAAGCAAGATACAAAGTGCTGCAAGAGAAAGCTCTAACTGACACTTCGTTTTTAATAAATCTCTTTCAACAATACGATTTGAAATATTCATTTGATTTTTCAAACGATTTAATTGGTTTAAAACCATTTCTACTTCTATTATTTCAATATTAATTTGATCTAAATAACAACTTAATTTAATTTGTCTTTTGTTCATTTTTACACTCCCAATACATTTGAAGAAGTTGTTTGGCATATAAAACGAGAGATAATCCCATTAAAATAATACAAACAATAATCATAATTGTTGAAATCGGTGAATCTGGTATATGGATTCCTACTAAAATAATCGCAACGATATCAAATATAGCTGTTGAAATCTTTCCCCACCAAGAAGCCCCTTTTACTTGAGCTCCTTTTTCATAAAGATAAAGACCACCTAAAGCAAGCATTCCATCTTTGATCACAATAATTCCTAAAAGAAACCACATCCAAGAATAGGTATAAATTAAAACAACAGCAACAGTAAATTGTGTCAGTTTATCCGCAATAGGATCAATCACTTTTCCAAAGTCTGTAACCATATGGTAATGTCGTGCAATATAACCATCTAAAAAATCAGAAATTCCTGAAAGAATTAAAATGAATGCGCATAAATAATAATCTTCTTTACAACTTGCTAGAAAATAACGATGTAAAAAGATTGGGATCAAAATGATTCTAAAATAGCACAAACAATTAGGTATATTAAAAAGATCTTTTATTGTCCATTTTTTCATAATCACACCTCTTATTAATAATACTATATTACCGTTTAATTATGAAAATTTCAACCAAACAAAAAAAGGGAACTCCCATTCCCTCAAAATTTTAATATTTTTTTTCTAATAATCCAGCTGCTGCTTCATCAATAATAACAGTTACATCTTTATGATTTTGTAAAACACTTGCTGGCAATTCTGGAGTCACAGGTCCTTCAATCATACCTTTAACAGCATCTTCTTTATTTTTACCACAAGCAATCAATACTACTTTTTTAGCTTCCATGATATTTTGAATTCCCATAGAAATTGCTTGTTTTGGTACGGCATTAACATCACCATCAAAGAATAATCTTGCATTATCTTGAATTGTGCTTTCTTTTAAGTCAACATAATGTGTTCTTGAATCAAAATCAGTACCTGGTTCATTGAATCCAATATGTCCATTTGATCCAATACCTAATAATTGAATGTCAACTGGATTTTCAGCTAACATTTTATTGTATTCATCACAGTTTTCTTGAATATTTCCTTGACCACATGGAACATGTACATTTTCATCTTTAATATCAATACCATTGAATAAGTTTTTATACATAAAATAATGATAACTTTGTGGATGACTTGCATCTAATCCAAAATATTCATCTAAGTTATATGATTTCACATCTTTATATGATGTATGATTTTTTTCATGATCTTCTCTTAATAATTCATACATTCTTATAGGTGTTGATCCTGTTGCGAGACCTAAAATACTTTGTGGATTTTCTTTTACTTGATTAATAAAAATTTTTGCTGCTTCTTGGCTTGCTTCTTCATAATTTTTAACAATAATAACTTTCATTGCAAACTCCTCCTCGACACCATCATAACATGTCTAGACAAACAATTCAATAAATACTTCTTTTTTTTCTTAAAAAGTCGTTTCGTACAATGAAAATCTCTTTATTTTTCAACAAAAATAGGTTAGAATTGGGATGTAAATATGGAGGTGTTTAATACTATGATTAAAGGTATTGGGGCTTCTAGTGGTATTGCGATTGCTAAAGCGTACAAACTAGTTATGCCAGATTTAACTGTAACACAAAACACAGTAGAAGATGTTACAGCTGAAATCAAAAAATTTGAAGATTGTATGGCTGAAACAGCTAAGCAATTAGAAGCTATTAAAGAAGCTGCTTCTAAAAACTTATCTGCTGAAGAAGCAGCTGTATTCGATGCTCATGCATTAGTACTTCAAGATCCAGAATTAAAAACACAAGTTTTAGACAAAATCAATAATGAAAAATTATGCGCTGAAGCTGCTTTAGATGCAGTTGCAAATAGTTTCATTGCAATGTTTGAAATGATGGATGATGATTATTTTAGAGAAAGAGCTGCTGATATTAAAGATGTTTCTCGTCGTTTATTAGCTAACTTGCTTGGTAAACCATTACCAAACCCAGCATTAATTGATGAAGAAGTTGTTATTATCGCTGATGATTTAACTCCTTCTGATACTGCTCAATTAAATAAAAACTTAGTTAGAGGATTCGCTACTAACATTGGTGGTAGAACTTCTCACTCAGCTATCATGGCTCGTTCTTTAGAAATTCCTGCAGTTGTTGCTTGTAAAACAATTACTGAAGAAGTTAAAGATGGAGATTTAATTGTTCTTGATGGTATTGAAGGAACAGTTATGATCAATCCTGATGAAGCAACAGTTAAAGAATACGAAACAAAACGTGCAGAATTCGTTGCTTACAAAGAAGAATTAAAGAAATTAGTAAATGAAAAAACTGTAACTACTGATGGACATCATGTTGAATTAGTTGCTAACATTGGTTCAGCTAAAGACTTAGTTGGTGTTAAAGAAAACGGTGGTGAAGGTGTTGGGTTATTCAGAACTGAATTCTTATATATGGAATCAGCTGAATTACCAACTGAAGAACAACAATTTGAAGTTTATAAAGAAGTACTTGAAGGTATGGAAGGTAAACCTGTTGTTGTAAGAACATTAGATATCGGTGGAGATAAAGAAATCGAAGCAATTGATTTACCAAAAGAAATGAATCCATTCTTAGGTGTTCGTGCTATTCGTTTATGTTTCCAAAGAGAAGATATCTTTAGAACTCAATTAAGAGCTTTACTTAGAGCATCAGTTTATGGTGATTTAAGAATTATGTTCCCTATGATTGCTACTTTACAAGAATTCCGTAAAGCTAAAGGAATCTTAATGGAAGAAAAAGAAAAATTAATTGCTGAAGGTGTTAAAGTAAGTGATACTTTACAAGTTGGTATCATGATTGAAATCCCAGCAGCTGCTGTATTAGCTCATAAATTTGCTAAAGAAGTTGATTTCTTCTCAGTAGGAACAAACGACTTAGTGCAATATACATTTGCTGCAGATAGAATGTCTTCTGGTGTAAGTTATTTATATCAACCATTCAATCCATCAATCTTAAACTTATTAAAACATGTTATCGATTCAGCACATGCTGAAGGTAAATGGGCTGGTATGTGTGGAGAAATGGCTGGTGAAGCTATTGCTGCTCCATTATTACTTGGTTTAGGATTAGATGAATTCTCTATGTCAGCTACTTCAATCTTAGCTCAAAGAAAATTAATCAAGAGCGTTTCAAAAGCTGATATGGAAGCTTTAGTAGAAAAAGCATTAGATTGTGCTACTTCTGAAGAAGTTATCGAATTAGTTAAATCTACTGTAAAAATGTAATAAAAAAGACCTCACAAGAGGTCTTTTTTTAGTTCAATACATCGTTGTAGAAAAGCTGAAACAGTGTATCTAAAAACCACCTGGCAAGAAAGTCAGGTGGTTTTAATAAAGTAAAGATATAAAAAAAGAACTGGCAACGAGCTATTTTCGCACCGAAGTACTATCTTCGCCGTGATGATGCTTAACTTCTGTGTTCGGAATGGGAACAGGTGTGTCCATCATGCTATCATTACCAGATCTTCTCTTCAAGTATCCTTCAGGACACTCAAAACCAGATAGTAGTCTCTTTCTTTCAAGCTCGCTTGCCTTTTCGGTCAAGCCCTCGACCTATTAGTATCAGTCCGCTTAACATGTCACCATGCTTACACTCCTGACCTATCTACCTTATCGTCTTTAAGGGGTCTTACTTGCTTGCGCAATGGGAAATCTCATCTTGAAGTGGGTTTCACACTTAGATGCCTTCAGCGTTTATCCCTTCCGCATTTAGCTACCCAGCTATGCCACTGGCGTGACAACTGGTCCACCATTGATGCGTCCATCCCGGTCCTCTCGTACTGAGGACAGCTCTTCTCAAATTTCCTGCGCCCACGACAGATAGGGACCGAACTGTCTCACGACGTTCTGAACCCAGCTCGCGTACCGCTTTAATGGGCGAACAGCCCAACCCTTGGGACCGAATACAGCCCCAGGATGCGATGAGCCGACATCGAGGTGCCAAACCTCCCCGTCGATGTGGACTCTTGGGGGAGATCAGCCTGTTATCCCCAGGGTAGCTTTTATCCGTTGAGCGACGGCCTTTCCATTCAGCACCGCCGGATCACTAAGCCCGACTTTCGTCCCTGCTCGACTTGTAGGTCTCGCAGTCAAACACCCTTTTGCCTTTGCACTCTGCGCTTGGTTTCCATCCAAGCTGAGGGTATCTTTGGGCGCCTCCGTTACTCTTTGGGAGGCGACCGCCCCAGTCAAACTGCCCGACTGACACTGTCCCGTCAACGGCTTTACGTCGTCCGGTTAGAAATCCAATACAACAGGGGTAGTATCCCAACAGCGGCTCCTTGAATACTGGCGTATCCATCTCTTTGCCTCCTACCTATCCTGTACATGCTGCATCAAATCCCAATATCAACCTGCAGTGAAGCTCCATGGGGTCTTTCCGTCTAGTCGCGGGTAACCTGCATCTTCACAGGTACTAAGACTTCACCGAGTCTACAGCTGAGACAGCGCCCAAATCGTTACGCCTTTCGTGCGGGTCAGAACTTACCTGACAAGGAATTTCGCTACCTTAGGACCGTTATAGTTACGGCCGCCGTTCACTGGGGCTTCGATTCAATGCTTGCACATCTCCTCTTAACCTTCCAGCACCGGGCAGGCGTCAGCTCGTATACGTCATCTTTCGATTTAGCACAAACCTGTGTTTTTGGTAAACAGTTGCTTGGGCCGATTCTCTGCGGCTCCATCTCTGGAGCACCCCTTCTCCCGAAGTTACGGGGTCAATTTGCCGAGTTCCTTAACAACCCTTCTCCCGTTGGCCTTAGGATTCTCTCCTCATCTACCTGTGTCGGTTTGCGGTACGGGCACCTTAGTATACACATGAGCTTTTCTCGCCTCCGAGCATCGCGGACTTCCCTACTATATTTCGGTCCCTTTCGCCCGGGTCTACCAACGCCCGGGTCCCGCTATCTCAAAGTGTCCCTCATGCTTAAAGTTCGGTGGTTACGGAATTTCTACCGTATGTGCATCGCCTACGCCTCTCGGCCTGAGCTTAGCTCCCGACTTACCTTGGGCGGACGAACCTTCCCCAAGAAACCTTAGATTTTCGGCCATTATGATTCCCACATAATTCTCGCTACTCATTCCGGCATTCTCACTCGAGTACAGTCCACCAGTGCTTCCGCTCTGACTTCACCCCATACTCGACGCTCCCCTACCCCTGTACCTAAGTACAAGCCCAAGCTTCGGTTTCATGCTTAGCCCCGTTATATTTTCCGCGCAGAGTCACTCGACCAGTGAGCTATTACGCACTCTTTTAATGAGTGGCTGCTTCTAAGCCAACATCCTGGTTGTTTATGCAACCCCACATCCTTTTCCACTTAACAATGTTTAGGGACCTTAGCTGTGGGTCTGGGCTGTTTCCCTTTTGACAATGAGACTTATCTCACATTGTCTGACTCCCGTGAATCAATTATCTGGCATTCTTAGTTTGATAGGGTTCAGTAATCTTTCGACCCCTAGCCCATTCAGTGCTTTACCTCCAGTAATCTTTCACGAGGCTAGCCCTAAAGCTATTTCGGAGAGAACCAGCTATATCCGAGTTCGATTGGAATTTCTCCGCTATCCACACCTCATCACCGGCCTTTTCAACGGACGTGTGTTCGGCCCTCCATGGAGTTTTACCTCCACTTCAGCCTGGACATGGATAGGTCACTCGGTTTCGGGTCTATTGCATACGACTCTTTCGCCCTATTCAGACTTGCTCTCGCTTCGGCTCCGTGCCTTAAGCACTTAACCTTGCCGCATACAATAACTCGCCGGACCATTCTACAAAAGGTACCCGATCACACTTTGACGTGCTCTCGGTGCTTGTAAGCATAGGGTTTCAGGTTCTTTTTCACTCCCCTCCCGGGGTTCTTTTCACCGTTCCTTCACAGTACTATTCGCTATCGGTCATTAGGTAGTATTTAGGCTTGGAGGATGGTCCCCCCATCTTCCCACGGGGTTTCACGTGTCCCGCGGTACTTTGGATACAGCTCGCTGACTTTCTCTTTCGCTTACGTGACTCTCACACTCCTCGGTACGTTTTCCCACACGTTTCAACTAGAAATTATCAATGCTAAATGCTGTCCGAAACCCCATAAGTATTGCTACCTATGGTTTAGCCTCTTCCGCTTTCGCTCGCCACTACTCACAGAATCTCGGTTGATTTCTCTTCCTCGCCCTACTTAGATGTTTCAGTTCAGGCGGTTCCCCTCATATACCTATGTATTCAGTATATGATGACTGTGCATGACCACAGCCGGATTGCTCCATTCGGATATCTACGGATCAATGTTTACTTACAACTCCCCGTAGCTTATCGCAGTTAGTCACGTCCTTCTTCGGCTCCTAGTGCCAAGGCATTCCCCTTGTGCTCTTTATAGCTTGACCATTGAGATATCTTTTTGGTTCTTTCGTTTAAGTAAATTAATTTACTCTACTCGCAGATAAATAGGCTTTTCTTCCTATTTACCCTTTTCAGCTTAATTGTAGTTTTATTACCTGTTAGTTTAAATAAATACTTGAGTTTTATTTTCCTGTTTGTAATAAACTATCTCGCTATCTTTTCTTTATTCAGTTTTCAAGGTGCATTTTTGATAGAAGTTACAATTTAATGTCAAGTCTCGTTTCACTTCGCTGTTCTTAAAATTAAGGCTCCGTGACTCGCCTCTTCTATCTTTGGTGGGCTTAAGTGGACTCGAACCACCGACCTCCCGCTTATCAGGCGGACGCTCTAACCAGCTGAGCTATAAGCCCATTTTTTCTGGCTTGGTGATTTCTTTCTTACTCAAGCCTTTGGTGGAGATAAGCGGGATCGAACCGCTGACCCCCTGCTTGCAAAGCAGGTGCTCTCCCAGCTGAGCTATACCCCCATATCTCTTTAGGGTCGGACCCTGAAAATTAAACAACAAACTTGAAATCCATTCTGACCTTGGATATGAGTTACTTTCTAACTCATTTCTCCATAGAAAGGAGGTGATCCAGCCGCACCTTCCGATACGGCTAACTT
>ERZ780190.3493-NODE-3493-length-10155-cov-5.687426_pt1 | contig 10155 bp, 10 predicted proteins | sample MGYA00510980_ERZ780190 | MGnify/ENA primary metagenome ERZ780190 (study PRJEB29588, sample SAMEA1972188) | human gut metagenome | biome: human gut; feature: human-associated habitat; material: faeces | place: Denmark | collected 2008/2010 ... | reverse complement strand
GCTCCGCGAGGATGCGCACTCGCGCGAAGCAGAAACATGTCGCAAGCGACCGCGCGAGACGCCGGATGTGCCAAGGCACATTCTTGTTTCATAGGAAACTACTGGAATACCACTGGCTCCTCCAGCAGTTCCGTCCGCAGCACAATATACGGATACGACGGCTCTTCCCCGGTCGGCTCGCTTCTCTCCGGTCCTTTTAACTCGGTCTTGACGATGATCGAATTGTCCGTCAGGTACAACTCCGGAACCGTAATGCTGTAGCCGCCGGTCTCCTGCTTGCCGTACCCGGCAGCTATGTAGAGGTCATTTCCGCTTGTGTAAGTCAGGCGGAAGGAATCGTTCTTCTTTTCTTCTATGATCTGCGCCAGCTCCTGCGGCGTCTCATCGGGACCTATGACGGCAAATTCCAGATCCCGCAATTTTTCTGCCTGTTTTTCACCGCCGCATGCAACCGCATAGACCCCCGCCAGAAAGATTCCCATCACAGCCATAAGGCTTAGAAGCCATTTTTTCCTGCTTTTCTTACTTTTCATCAAATAAAAAACCTCCCGCTCCCCTGCACGCAGCCACGCGGCAAAATGCTTTGATTTACTGCATTTTATGAAGCGGAAGGTTGTGATATTCAATCTTTTTTCCTTTTTCCCTGGCATACGCCAGCAGCCGGTCGTTCGCCGCCGCCCAGCCCCCATACTGCCTGCGGCACGCTATCACGCACTGGCACGCATCCAGACATTCTCTGGCTTCTTGTTCCTTTTCCTCTGATATTTCTTCAAATGCGGGGACTGCAATCAATCTGGACGCCAATGTACAAGCCGCCGGATAATCTAAGTCGGCTTCCGATACGATCCCTGCCGCAAACGTGGTTCCAGCTCTCTGAAGCTGCCAGAAGACAGCGCGCCCGCTTCCTCCTCCTGCCAGCACAAACACCTCTGGTGCCCCCTCCGGACGTGGAAGCTCCATACTGCCGCCTGTCTGACGGAAGCGCCCTTCCTCGACCTGGAAAAGCTCGGAAAGATGTTCCGGAGTCAGCATCTCTTCCGGGCGTCCAAACTGACTTTCCTGCCCCGGGCTGACGCACAGCACCCAGTCAGAGACGCGCTCGGCCAGATCAAGTTCATGAATGGATAAAATGACTGCCACCTTCTTGCGGCGCGCCAGCTCCTGCAAGACCGACATAAATTCCAGCTTATAACGGATATCCAGATAGGAAGTCGGCTCATCGAGAAGCAGCAGTTCCGGCTCCTGACAGAGCGCCCGCGCCAGCATCACCCGCTGCCGCTGACCGTCGCTGAGCGTCTGGAAGTCCCGCTCCCGAAGCTCTGATACCTGCACTGCCTCCATCGCCTCATCAACTGCCTTCCAGTCCTCCTCCGAGAGGACACCAAACCGCCCCGTGTACGGATAACGCCCGGCTGCCACAACATCCCGGCAGGTCATCCACTCTGCATGGACCTTTTCCGTAAACATGACCGCCATCCGCCGTGCGCGCTCCGTTCCCTTCATTCCCAGAAGGTCCGCGCCGTCCAGGTAAACCGCACCTCCCAGAGGGGGAAGCTGCGCGGCGACACTCTTTAAAATGGTCGATTTTCCGGCTCCATTCGGTCCGACTAAAGTCAGGATCTCACCCTTCTTTATCCCGATCCGGACTGGATTTAAGATCTGTTTTCCACCGTATCCAACCTGTAAGTCCTCTGTATAAAAGTAGATCTTCTCCTCAGTTTCTGGATTCATGGTATTTTCTCCTCTGCTGCTCTATGCTTCAGGTGCTCTTTCGATGTTTCCGCATCATCACAAAAATCACGACCGGCGCACCGAAGACAGCTGTTACCGTGCTGATGCTCAATTCCGTCGGGGCAAAGACCGTCCGCGCCAGCCAGTCGCTGAACAGGCAGAACACGCTTCCGCCCAGGAAACAGCCCGGAATCAGCACCAGCGGTCTTGTATCGGCAAACAGCCAGCGGATCAGATGCGGAACCGCGATTCCCACAAAGGAAACCGGACCGGCAAATGCCGCTACGCAGCCAGATAAGATGCTGGACAAAATCACCATAAAGAAACGCAGATGTGCGACATTGACTCCCATACTTTTCGCATACGTCTCCCCCATCTGGTATGCGCCGATCGGTTTGGATAACAGAAACACCGCTGCCGCTGAGACAAAGGTCACGCCCACCATGACTGCCACATTTTCCCAGGTCATACCAGAAAAACTTCCGCGCGACCAGTTATGCAGGTTGACAATATCCGCATCGCTGGCGAAGGTCACAACAAAATCCGTGATTGCCGAGCAAATATAGCCGATCATCACGCCCCCGACGATCAGCATTGCCATCTGTTCCATTTTCCGCGCGACCAGGAGCACAAACAGCATAGAGAGAAGCGCTCCGGCAAATGCCGCTGCCACCAGCATCCCCGAATTGATCGTAATATTCCATTCCAGAAATCCGACCATCACAAGTGCCACCAAAAGTTTTGAACCGGAAGAAATTCCCAGCACAAAGGGACCCGCGATCGGATTGTGGAAAAAGGTCTGTAACAGATACCCTGACAGTGCCAGCGCCCCGCCAAGGATCAGCGCCGCCAGCGCGCGCGGCAGACGGATCTCCCAGATGATCGTCCACGCCATTCCACGCAGCTTAGGCTCCCGCAGTTCCTGTAAAAATTCCATGATCGGAACCGATACACTGCCTGAACAGATACTCCAGATAAGCGACAGGAGCAGCAGCATAATCAGAAGCAGAAATGCGCCTGCGATCCGCACCTGTCTGCCTGCCTGCGCCAGGTTTCTTTGTCCTTTTTCCTGTTTTTGTCTGTTTGCTTCTGGTACTGAAGGCATCGTTTCTCCCATCTATCTTGTCCTCACGACTGTAATTTATACAGGTATGTCCCATCTTCCTGGCTTCCGCTGAAAATCGCATGGATATCTTCCAGCATTGCTCCAACCGACATGGATTCCTGATAGAGATTCTTCGTCGTGCACCAGACATTTCCCGCCTGTACCGCCTTGAAATCCTTGAGAACCGGCGCTTTTGCCAAAAGCTCCGAAATTGAGTGAATCTCCCCGTCGATTGTACTGTTATAAATCAGATAATCGGATTCTTTCGCGGCTGCATAAAATTCTTCCATCTGCATATTGACGGTCGAAGACCGCTTTCCGTCATCCCCCAGATGCCCGAATATGTATCTGCCGCCCGCTAATTCTATCATTTTCGGTATATAATCAGAGGAACGGCGCACGTTCACGCTGCCCTGGTTCGTAATATAGAAAAATGCCGCCGACGGCTTTTCCGCCTGTGCCGTCTGTTCTGTTTTTACGCTCCCGCCTGCGTTCTCCGCATCCGAACCTTCTTCTGTAACACGCTGCAAAGCCGCTTCCTGCTTTGCAAATGCCGCTTCCGCCTCTTTTTCTTTTCCGGTCAGCACTCCATACAGGCGGATCCATTCCGTCCGCCCCAGCGGATGTGCTTCGTAGCTGGAATGATCCACAAGCACCGGGATTCCGAAGCTTTCCAGCTTTTCTTTTACCTCCGGCGAATGGAGAATCATCGTATTTTCTATTGCCAGACCGCAGCCCTCCGAGACGATCCGCTCATAATCCGGTTCGCTGTACTTGCCTGCGTAGAGAATTGACCCATTCTCCATCGCCTCCTTTGCCTCCGGGATGTACCAGCCCGACGCATCGGTTCCCGAAAACCGGATATCCGGGAGCGCTCCCAGCATCCGGAACATATCCATGGTCGCGGTCGCTACCAGATAAATCTGTTTGACCGGGCGCTTAAGCACCTGGATCGAATCCGGAAGATCTTCCGGCACCTTTCCGCCCTCTGGAATCAGAAGAAAACGGCTTCCATCCGCAACCGAAACTGCTTCGTACTGCATCCCGTCCGCATCCTCATAGGTATCGACCGCAAACTGGGTCGCATAGGCAAGCTCCATCCACGATTTCCAGGTCAGGGACGCACTGATCGCCTCACCCGGCTGTGGAAGTGATGCCTCCGCCATCTGTGCGTCCACGTTTTCTGCCGGCTGGGACACTTTCGAACCTTTCCCTGCCTCATTGGATGTCTCACTGGCGGATGTAGACGACGCTGCCGCCACCGCACTCTTTCCCGTATTTCCACAGCCACTCAAGAGCAGCACCCCCATAAGCGACAGCCCTGCCATCCTAAGTAACCTTTTCTTTCCCGTTATCCATCCTATTTTCTTCATTTTTCCCACTCTGCCTCTCTCACGTGCGCCACATACAGCTTCCGGATCGCCTCAACCTCTCCCAGTCCCCGGATGCGGCATTCCACCTGGTATCCGGCGCGTTCCAGGCGGCTCTTCCAGGAATCCTCCTCTTCACCTGCCATATCCTGATTCGCATGGTCGCCTGCAACCACCATGAGCGGCTGCAGCACTGCCCTCTGATAGTGTTTCTGCGCGCCCAATTTCTCGATCACCGCTTGTAAATCCGGCTGCGCCTCCACGGTTCCGATGTAATAATTTGCATAGCCGCCCGCGATCATCCTATCCTGCATCTTCTGATACACCTGATTGGAAGCCGCGTCTGTCCCATGCCCCATCAGACAGAGTGCCGTTTTTCCATCGTCATATCCGCCCAGTTCTCCTGCCATCGCCAGGATTACCGCATCCAGATCCGCTTCACTGGCAAGAAGCGGTGCTCCCAGCGTCAGCCGTTCAAAACGCCCCTGATTCGCTTCCACTTCTGCTTTTACATCCATGTATTCAAATCCATCCATCAGATGGGTCGGCTGCACAATCAGACTTTTAATCCCATCGGCTGCTGCCCGGTCAAGTGCCTCCTTCAAATTGTCGATCGACCGTTGATCCCGCTTTTTCAATTTATCAATGATCCTCTGGCTGGTAAATGCCCGGCGCACCTCATATGCCGGAAATGCCTCCGCCACTGCACGCTCAACCGCTCCGATCGTCTTTTCTCGGCTGTCATTGTAGCTTGTCCCGAAGCTGACTACCAGGATTGCCTGTCTTGGTTCCATCTATCATTCTTCCTCTTTGTTTTTTATCTTTCAATTCAGAATTTTCCCGTTCCTCCTACGCTGCCATATGCCTGAATCTGGCTGACATATAGCTTTATGAATCGAAGCTACTATATCATATTTTGAAATAGTTTTCAATGAAGCAGAAAAAATGGCACTCCGCCCGTCCAGGCGGAATGCCCCTTTTTCTGCTTTCAGCTCCAATTTTACCAGCTTTTCTATTCCTCGTCCCGGCTGCACGCGCGCAGCTGGTGCTCATGCTCATATTTTTCTTTCGTCGCCATCCCGCCCCGGATATGGCGTTCCGCTTTGTTGATGTCCAGTACCACACGCGCCCGGGATGCAAGCGGCGGATTGATATGGGAAAGGCGCTCGGCCACATCTTTATGCACGGTAGATTTACTGATCCCAAATTTCCGGGCCGCCTGCCGCACTGTCGCATTGTAGTCTATGATGTAATTAGCGATCGCAACCGCCCGTTCCTCGATATATTCCTTCATGGGAGTTCCCCTGAGAACGTTTTTTACATCTTATTACATCTGTTTCCGGTTTATGCAAATTCCCTTTCCCAAACAAAAACACTGCCGATTAGTAGTTCTCCGCACGGCGGTGTTTCCGCAAGTCATTTCTCTTCACGCCAGCTTCCCACTCTGCCTTCTCCTCATCGGTCTCGACAAGCAGTCCCGGAACTTCCATCGGATGCTCGTTTTCATCCAGCGCTACCATAACCACATAAGCGGTATTAACCAGTTTACGCGCGCCGCTTAAAGACTCTACGAATGTATCGACGCGCACTTCCATGGAGGTTCTGCCGACATAAGTCAGCTTACCCTCGATAATCAGGGTATTGTTCAGGTGGACTGCCTCTTTGAACTGCAGGTTATCAACCGATGCAGTTGTCGGATTGCAGTGCGCGTGGCGGCGCGCAACAACGGTCGCTACAATGTCGATCCATTCCATCAGCTGACCGCCAAACAAACGACCAGCACCATTTAAGTGACTATTTAATACAAGCTGTGTCTGGATAACAGCTGAATCCGCTACGCGGCGCATCATTCTTTCTTCCATAATTTATTTCTCCTTTCGAGAAGGATGCCTCTTCCAATCTCCCGCTTTCGAAGGACTTCCCTGTGATATGGTACCTAGTATACTGGCTTTCCCTCAAATTTGCAAGTATTCCGCCGCAAAAATTCTGAATCTTTTTAGTTATACATCCTATTGGCAGTAAACTATAAATGTTAAAAAACGACCGAAGAATCTGGGAGCAGCGTCTGTTGTCTTTCGCTGACTCCCATCATCTTCAGCCGTTCTCTTATTTATCCTCTTCCCGCGCCGTGATCATCCGATAGATGAAATCCACGGTTCCATCGATACCGTAGCTGGCACTGTTGATACAGAGATCATAGTTGTTGGAATGTCCCCAGTTTCGGTTTGTATAGTAATGATAGTACTGGCTGTGGACATGATCCAGATGCTTTAACATATGGCGTGCCTGCTTGACCGTCAGGGAGCTGTCAATCTCCATCGCACGTTTGATACGCTGCTCAAACGGCGCCGTGATGTAGATACTGATATGCGGGATGTTGTTATTTGCCATGATAGCATCTCCGCATCGTCCCAGAATAACAAAATCTTCCTTCTTCGCCATGTCAACCAGAAGGTCGCTCTCGTTGAAGAAGACCGCATCACGCTTCGGCAGTCCGTGGAAACGGCTGAACTCGCGCATGCGCTGGCGCAGGGTCAGATGGCGCTCCGGAATGAATGCCTCACTCGGGTTTACATTGGCATCCTGATCGTGCGCCGGCTCTTTCTTGATTCCCGGCTTGATTCCGTAGCTGACAGAATCCTGTATAGAATCTTTCTGAGCCTCGAGACGTTTCAGAACCGCTTCAAAGATCTCCGCGTCGTAGAAATTGATTTTCAACTTATCTGCCAGCTTAAATCCGATATTTACACCGCCGCTTCCGTAGGTCCAGCTGATACATACGATCAGGTGGTCATTTTCGGAGAAACGGTTTTTCAGGTTAAATGTATTCAGCTTCGCCAGCTCTGCGTTGATAACGTCGCCGCTCGCGAAACTGGTCGGCAGACTCATGACTTCGGTCAGAATCCGGTTGTACTCGGTCATGACGAGCTTCCGCTCTTCCTTATTCTCGATGGTACGCGCCATGTTTCCGATCAGGGCAATCTCACTTCGAACCAGGTTACCCTGCGGGCGTGTCAGCATCAGATGAGTCAGCTCATCCACGCAGCGCTTCCGGTCACGGTTGAAAACACGTCCCAGAGAAGAACCTAACTGTGCATAAACCTCCGCATCCAGATCGTAAATACTCTCCGCCAGTTCACGGATTCGTTTTTCATCTCTTCCAGGCACCGTGCTGCCCGGCTTCTTCCCTGCTGAATCCTTTTCGGCTGCATTTTCCGCACCCGTTACTTCATTCGCATACTGGGCGCTGTCCTTTTCAAGCGCCTGCTGCGTCTGATTTTCCATATTATCTGTATTGGTATGTTCCTGATTGTTGCTCATCGTCACTCACCCCCTATAAAAAGAATAACAGCATATCAAGTGCAAAGACCGGAACCAGAATACCGAGCGACCAGAGCAGATATCCGAAGAAGGACGGCATACGCACACCGTTTTCATCCGCAATCGACTTAACCATGAAGTTCGGTGCATTTCCGATGTAGGTGTTCGCACCCATAAATACCGCACCACAGGAGATCGCCATCAGCATCTTGATCGGAACCGTTCCTAACGTCGTCACCATGCCCTCCGTAAATCCAAGCGCACCTGCCGTTGTTAAAAATACCAGATAGGTCGGCGTGTTATCCAGGAAGCTGGACAGCAGACCGGTCGCCCAGAACATTTCAAATGGCTCGGAGATGCCCAGGTTCGCGCCATTTGCTTTCAGAATCATCAGGGCTGGCTGCATCGTGATGAAAATACCGATAAACAGAACTGCAACCTCCTGAATCGCGCCCCAGGTAAAGTGGTTCTCACGGCGGATCTCAACCTTCGTGGTCTTGAAGGACAGGAAGGCCGCCACCAGAATGATCACAATCTCAATGATGGCCGGATAGCTTAATTCTACCTCTCCAAACAGGTGGATGCCAAGCACCTTTCCGGCTGCATCCTGGAACTGCGGCATGGACGGTAAGGTACCGCTTAAAATAACGGCTGCCACGATCATAACCAGGAAAATCAGGTTGTGCGCGCCGCGCAGCTTCACTTCGGTACCCGGTTTGCTGATATCCGGTTTCAGACCGCTCGCGATATCCTGACGATATGCCCTCTTATCAATGAAATAGAAGATTGTCAGCAGCACCAGCATATTGAAGAATAAGATCGGCGCCAGATGTAAGCTCCAGAAGAACGGTACGCCGCGCATGAAGCCCATCAGCAGAGGCGGGTCACCGATCGGGGTCAGACATCCGCCGATGTTGGATACAAGGAAAATAAAGAAGATAATGATATGACGTTTCTTCTTTCTCCATGCATTCATCTTGACAACCGGACGAATCATCAGCATACTGGCACCGGTCGTACCGATCCAGCTTGAAAGCAGGGTTCCCAGTGCCAGTAATCCCACATTGACACGCGGAGAACCTGCCAGGTCACCGGACATCGTGATATTACCGGCAACGCAGAAAAGTCCAAATAACAAAATAATAAAGGTCAAATAGTCATTGACCAGGCATTCCAGAACCGTTTCCAGTGCTGTCCCCGCACTGTAACGCATCGCAAACGGAATGATAAAAAGAATTGACCAAAGAGCAACCGCATGAGGCTGGTGCTCTTCCCACCATTCTGCCTTCACAAGCGGCAGAATCGCAATACAGAGAAGCAGTCCCGCAAATGGAATACACATCCAGAGCGGCACAGAGGATGCCGATGCACCGCCTTCCTGTTCTGCTGCCAGAGCCGTCATCGGATTTGCCATCAAAAATAATCCCAGGCTCGCGCAAAACGCACTCAATCTTTTCACCTTCGTAACCTCCCAACTTTTTTCTTTTTTGTTTTACATTTTCCATTTCAGCCACTCATTATAACAAGTTTATTTCCTAAATACAACCGTGTTTTTCACGTTGTAAGCGTGATTTTCCGTGAATTTTTCGTTAAAAGTACCTTATATTAATTCTTATTAATAAGTGTTGTAAGCCTGTGCTCATAACATAAACAAATACCTCTTTTGTGTATAGAAATTATGTATAATACTGTAATTTCACAAATGATATATTTAATTCTACTATGAAACAAAAAACCGCCCGCCGATATCCCGACAGACGCTTCCTACATTCACATATAACTTTTTCTTGAAATATACTCTCTTTCCAGAGTTCATATTTCAATTCCATATCTTCCCCGCCATCTTCCATCTTTTTCCTGCAGCTGTTTTCGCGCTTCATTTTAAGCCAGCCGCCCGATCTCTCGCGGTATTCCTTCGTGGTTTCTTTTTCGATATGTGCCAGTTGGCAAATCTGCCGCTGTATAACCTGCTCTTTCGCAGCGTTCACACATATTCTCTCTCGAACCTGTTTTATTATAACGCTTATTTGTAAAATTTATTCCCGTTTTTTTGTCAAATCTTTGTAAAAAAACAAACCAGCAAATTGGAGAAACTGTCTCATTTACTTTTTATCTTCTTTATGCTATAGTTAGCCTGTATTTTGCATTCAGATGTATTACGAATCCATTCGGAAATTCCGGTGCCATCCCGTGCCGGAATACTCAATGTCTTATCGTGTTTTATAAATATCAGAAGGATTTTCAGGAGTATTGTATTCATGCAGGCGAATATATTTAAGATCAAACGAAATGAATTGGCTGACGGTTCCGGGCTGCGGACTACGATTTATTTTAAAGGATGCCCCCTGCGCTGTGTCTGGTGTTCAACACCGCAGGCGCATGAGCGCCCGACCCGGATTCTCTGGGACAGCAAGCACTGTCTCTACTGCAATCTCTGTGTCAGCGAATGTCCCACCGGAAGTCTGGCATTTTCAGACAACCGTCTCACCTTTACCCCTGACACCTGTACATTCTGCCGTGCCTGTACGGATCACTGTCCGTCCCGAATGCTTCATTTCGTCGGTCAGATGATGAATATGGATGAAATCATGGAAGTATTAAAACCATATTTAGTTTAATCATTTCCGA
>ERZ780190.3486-NODE-3486-length-10194-cov-18.159089_pt1 | contig 10194 bp, 6 predicted proteins | sample MGYA00510980_ERZ780190 | MGnify/ENA primary metagenome ERZ780190 (study PRJEB29588, sample SAMEA1972188) | human gut metagenome | biome: human gut; feature: human-associated habitat; material: faeces | place: Denmark | collected 2008/2010 ... | reverse complement strand
GTTAGCCGTACCGGAAGGTGCGGCTGGATCACCTCCTTTCTAGGGAGATACATTCTTAGAGAGACAAACTTTAACTCGAATAGAGGGCAGGAGCCCGTCCGGTGGATGTCGCCTGGATGATTCCCCGCAGCACCCGGTCCCCGGGGTCGCACCCGCGTACCTTGAGAGCCGCATAGCGATAGGAGAGAGATGGAAGAGATTCATCTTCCAGACTCGATTCTTTTCTGCGATTTAAAGACAGAATGATAGCAATCATTCATCCGATCCAAACAAGAAGAATTCACTTATATATGAGTGAGGAGCATCTGATCGCGAGCACAGTGAAGACACTGTGCCGCGGTATGAGATACCCGAATTGCGACATACGAGCGCTATTCATGATATCGATTAATTAACTTAATTAGCGACACGTGGATATCCCGCGGGCCCGATGCGGTCCCGCAAGATACCACGGGCGCACGGCGGATGCCTTGGCACAGGGAGCCGATGAAGGACGCGGCAAGCTGCGATAATCCCCGGCGAGGAGCACACATCCTTCGACCCGGGGGTCTCCGAATGGGCGAACCCATCCGTAGCAGTACGGATATCCCCGGCCCGAACACATAGGGCCGGGGAGGACAACCCGGGGAACTGAAACATCTAAGTACCCGGAGGAGAGGAAATCAATCTCGAGACTCCCCGAGTAGCGGCGAGCGAAAGGGGACCGATGGCCAAACCGTCGAGCGGGCATACCCGGCAGGGGTTCCGCCGACGGGGTTGCAGGGCCGCGCATCCGGGGGCTGCCGCCCCCGGGCGCAGGTCCGGCTGGGGAGCGGAACGGCATGGGAGGGCCGGCCGCAGCGGGTGACAGCCCCGTACGCGAACCCAGACCGGACGGCGCGACGCGGTCCCTGAGTAGGGCCGGGCACGTGAAACCCGGTCCGAACCTGGGTGGACCACCATCCAAGCCTGAGTACTACCCTGTGACCGATAGCGCACCAGTACCGTGAGGGAAAGGTGAAAAGCACCCCGGGAGGGGAGTGAAACAGTACCTGAAACCGTGCGCCCACGAGCAGTCGGAGCACCTTTATGGTGTGACGGCGTGCCTTTTGTAGAATGAGCCAGCGAGTCGCTGGCGCGGGGCGAGGTTAACCGAAAGGGAGCCGGAGCGAAAGCGAGCCTTAACAGGGCGACTTGAGTCCCGCGCCGCGGACGCGAAGCCGGGTGAGCTATCCGTGGGCAGGCTGAAGCGGGGGTAAGACCCCGTGGAGGGCCGAACGCACGTCGGTTGAAAACGGCGGCGATGACCTGCGGATAGGGGTGAAAGGCCAATCAAACCCGGAGATATCTCGTTCTCCCCGAAATAGCTTTAGGGCTAGCGTCGCGCGTTCACCGCCGGAGGTAGAGCACCGGATGGACGAGGGGGCTTCGCCGCCTACCGAATCCAACCGAACTCCGAATGCCGGCGGCCCAGAGCGCGGCAGTCAGAGCATGTGGGCTAAGCTGTGTGCTCGAGAGGGAAACAGCCCGGACCGCCCGCTAAGGTCCCCAAGTTCCAGCCGAGTGGCAAAGGATGTGCGTCCGCCCAGACAACCAGGATGTTGGCTTAGAAGCAGCCATCCATTCAAAGAGTGCGTAACAGCTCACTGGTCGAGTGGACATGCGCCGACAATACACGGGGCTAAGCTGGACACCGAAGCGGCGGGATTTTAATTCATTAGAATCGGTAGGGGAGCTTCCCATGGGCGGAGAAGCCGGAGGGCGACCGACGGTGGAGCGCATGGGAGTGAGAATGCTGGCATGAGTAGCGAGAGACGAGAGAGTAACTCGTCCGCCGTGAACCCGAGGTTTCCTGGGCAAGGCTAATCCTCCCAGGGTCAGTCGGGGGCTAAGGCGAGGCCGGGAGGCGTAGCCGACGCGCAGCAGGCAGACATTCCTGCACCGCGCACGCGGCGCTACGACCGACGGGGCGACGGATGGGGGTGGCTCGGCGGGGTTCTGGACGTCCCCGTGATGGAGCGCGGCCCGCGGACCAGGGAAATCCGGTCCGCACACAGGGCGAGGCTCCGGACGAAGCGACTGAGCGAAGCGAGTGAGCCCGAGGTCCCTAGAAAAACCCCTAGGCAGGCGCGTGCGCGCCCGTACCGCAAACCGACACAGGTGGGTGGGTAGAACATACCGAGGCGATCGGGTCAACCATGGTCAAGGAACTCGGCACAATGGCCCCGTAACTTCGGGAGAAGGGGTGCCCGCGCGTACGTGAACCGGCTTGCCCGGGGAGCGGAGGCGGGCCGCAGTGGAGAGGCCCAAGCGACTGTTTACCAAAAACACAGGACTCTGCAGAAGCCGCAAGGCGACGTATAGGGTCTGACGCCTGCCCGGTGCCGGAAGGTCACGCGGAGGAGTTAGCGCATCGCGCGAAGCCCCGAAGCCAAGCCCCGGTAAACGGCGGCCGTAACTATAACGGTCCTAAGGTAGCGAAATTCCTTGTCGGGTAAGTTCCGACCTGCACGAAAGGCGCAACGACTTGGGCGCTGTCTCGACCATGGACCCGGTGAAATTGCACTGGTCGTGAAGATGCGACTTACCCGCGGAAGGACGGAAAGACCCCGTGAACCTTCACTGCAGCTTGGCATTGGCCGCTGGTCCCGCGTGTAGAGGATAGGCAGGAGGCATCGATCCGGAGGCGCCAGCCCCCGGGGAGCCGCCCTTGGAATACTGCCCTCGCGCGACCGGCGTCCTAACCCGAGGCCGTCAACCGGCTCGGGGACCGTGCCAGGCGGGCAGTTTGACTGGGGCGGTCGCCTCCTAAAGGGTAACGGAGGCGCGCGAAGGTCCGCTCGGGACGGTCGGCAACCGTCCTTTTGAATGCAAGAGTACAAGCGGGCTTGACTGCGAGGCCCACAAGCCGAGCAGGTGCGAAAGCAGGCTCTAGTGATCCGGCGGCCCCGAGTGGGTGGGCCGTCGCTCAACGGATAAAAGGTACTCCGGGGATAACAGGCTGATCTTGCCCAAGAGTCCACATCGACGGCAAGGTTTGGCACCTCGATGTCGGCTCATCGCATCCTGGGGCTGGAGCAGGTCCCAAGGGTACGGCTGTTCGCCGTTTAAAGCGGTACGCGAGCTGGGTTCAGAACGTCGTGAGACAGTTCGGTCCCTATCCTCCGTGGGCGCAGGAGAATCGATGGAGGCTGCCCCCAGTACGAGAGGACCGGGGTGGACGCACCTCCGGTGAACCGGTTGTCGACCAACGGCACGGCCGGGTAGCCGCGTGCGGCGCGGATAACCGCTGAAGGCATCTAAGCGGGAAGCCGTTCCAGGGATTAGTTCTCCTTCCGGTAAGGGCCCAGGTAGACTACCTGGTCGATAGACGGCAGGTGCAAGGACGGCGACGTCCTCAGCCGAGCCGCACTAATCGCCCGAGCTCTTCCGGAACCGCACCTCGCGGCCCGCGGGACCCAGCGCTCATGCGCGGTCCGGGCACGAGGATGCCCCCGAGTCACCTCCCCTATGCGCCATGCGGCCCCCAGGGCACGTGTAGAGTGAGACCCAGGACACCGTAACGGTGGGCGCCGCCCACCGGTCAGCGGCCAGAGCATGGGGGGCACGCCCGGTCCCGTTCCGAACCCGGAAGCTAAGCCCCATCGCGCCGAGAGTACTGCGGGGTCAGCCCGTGGGAGGCCAGGGCGCCGCTGACCGGTGGACGGCACCGAGCCGTACGCTTGAACTGAGAAGGGGGAGGCCTCGCGGCCTCCCCCTTTTTTGCGTTTAATAGAGAGTTGTAATACAAGAACTCGCCTTCGTTTAGCTTGTCTTACTGTTTGGCTGTATTTTGAGTCCTTCTTTTGTATTTGCGCGATAATAACTCCCATTGGCGTTAGGGAGGACTTGATGTTTACCGTTTTTGTCTTAGGCAATATTGCTTCGGGTAAGTCGACTGCCTGCCGCTATCTCAAATCTCATGGCGCCATGCTTATCGATCTGGATGAGCTTGCCAAATCGCTGTATGTGCCAGGCTCCGATATCGTCAATGCCCTCGCGGAAGAATTCGGTTGGGACATTCTGGACGGGGAGGGCGGCATAAGCCGCAATGTCCTCGCTGCTCGAGCTTTCTCCTCTCCTGATACAGTTGCGCGGCTCAACGACATCGTTCATCCGGTTCTCATCGAACAGCTTTCGCTGAGGATTCTCGATCCTGTTTGCTGTACGGTTTCGTCCCCCCGTTACCCCTTTGCGGTTGTCGAGGTTTCTGCCCCGACTGGTTTTGAGGATGCTTTTGGCCTGGCTGATGAAATTCTGGTTATCAGCGCTCCTTTAGCAGTTCGTCGCGAGCGTGCCATTCATCGTGGTATGGAGTCCTCTGATTTTGATGCGCGCTCTGCATGCCAACCTGATGAGGCTTCGCTTTGCAATCTCGCTACGACGGTAATCGATAATGCGGCGGGCGATAACTCGCTCTTTGAACAACTGGACGCATGGCTTGCGCGCCATGGCTTTGGGGACGTAGTGGATAAGGAGGAGCCCGATGCCTAAGACACGTTTCTTTACGTGGTATCGCGTGGCGCCACTTGCCGTTATGTTCGTCTTCGGCATTATTTCGCTCGTCTACTCGTATGCACCTGCCGCCTTCTTTAAGCCTTTGTATCCGATTGACTACGAGGCGTACATAAAGCAATCGAGCATTTCGCACAATCTCGATCCGTATCTGGTGTGTGCTGTCATAAAGTCGGAATCGAATTGGGATCCCGAGGCTGAGTCGAATCAAGGCGCTCAGGGATTGATGCAGCTGATGCCCGAGACTGCCCAGGATATGATCGCCAAGGGCCTTGTCGACGGTGGCGAGTATTCGGCCGACAACCTTAACGATCCGGCTACGAATATCGAGTTTGGCTGTGCGTATCTTTCGTATCTTCTAGCGTATTTTAACGGGTCGACTGACAGTGCCATTGCCGCCTATAACGCCGGCATGGGCAATGTCGACGGATGGGCGCAGCAGAGTACGTCGCTTCATAATGCAATCACTTTTCCCGAGACGCAGGCGTATCTGATTCGTGTCAATAATGCCTGGGTTCGCTACAAGACCCTCTATCCCGATCGGTTCGTATAGGACTATGCCTGCCGCCTGCGTATACTGCAGATATATGAGTTAGGAGTATCCATGGCGGAATTTGAAGTTGAGCGTGTTGGAGGAGAGCTTAAACGTTTTGGCGTTGAGGGCTCTGAGGTACCGTTTAAGGTCGTGTCTCCATACGAGCCCGCTGGCTCCCAGCCTAAGGCCATTGAGTCGCTTGTGCAGGGCGTGAGGGACGGAGATCGCTATCAGGTTTTGCTGGGCGTGACTGGTTCGGGCAAGACCTTCACGATGGCAAAGACTATTGAGGCCCTGGGAAAGCCGACGCTGGTCATGGCTCCGAATAAAACGCTCGCCGCTCAGCTTGCGAGCGAGCTCAAAGAGTTCTTTCCCAACAACGCTGTGGTCTACTTCGTCTCGTACTACGACTACTATCAGCCCGAGGCGTATGTGCCGCAAAGCGATACATATATCGAGAAAGACTCCTCGATTAACGAAGAGGTTGAGATGCTGCGACATCAGGCGACCGCATCGCTGCTCTCTCGACGCGATGTGATCGTTGTCGCATCGGTCTCGTGTATCTATGGCATTGGCTCTCCTGAGGACTATGCAGGTCTGGCTCCAAACGTCGACAAGAAGGTGCCGCTCGAGCGCGATGACTTTATCCATGCGCTTATCGATATCCAGTACGATCGCAATGACTATGATTTGGCACGTGGCACCTTCCGCGTGCGCGGCGATGTCGTCGACGTGTATCCACCCTATGCCGAGCATCCGTTGCGGTTTGAGTTCTTTGGCGACGAGGTTGAGCTGATTGCCGAGATCGACGAGGTCACCGGCGAGATGCTACGTGAGTACGAGGCCATTCCCGTGTGGCCGGCATCGCACTACGTGACTGAGAAGCCTAAGGTCAAAGCGGCTCTGAAATCAATCAGTGAAGAGTGCGAGAAGCGTGTGGCCGAGCTCAAGGCGACTGATAAGCTGCTCGAGGCACAGCGTCTGCAGCAGCGCACCGATTATGATCTTGAGATGCTCGAGACGATGGGCTTTTGCAACGGCATCGAGAACTACTCGCGTCATCTGGACGGTCGAAAACCGGGCGAGCCACCGTTTACCCTGATCGATTACTTTCCTAAGGACATGCTCTGCATCATCGATGAGAGCCATGTGACGGTGCCGCAGATCCGCGGCATGCACGAAGGTGACCGCTCGCGTAAGGTGACGCTGGTGGAGCACGGTTTTCGTCTGCCTTCGGCACTCGATAACCGCCCGCTTCGTTTCGATGAGTTTGAGGCGAGGATTCCCCAGTTCATCTACGTCTCGGCTACGCCGGGCGACTATGAGCTGCGGGTTAGCCAGAACGACGTTGAGCAGATTATTCGTCCGACCGGTCTGCTCGACCCCAAGATCGATGTGCGTCCGGTTCGTGGACAGATTGACGATCTTGAGGACGAGATTCGCGAGCGCGTTGCCCGCAAGGAGCGCGTGCTGGTGACCACGCTCACCAAGCGCATGGCCGAGGACCTGACCGACCATCTGCTTGATGCCGGCATTAAGGTCAATTACATGCACTCCGATACAGCGACGATGGACCGTGTCGAGATCCTGCGAACGCTGCGCGAGGGCAAGATCGATGTTCTCGTTGGCATCAACCTGCTTCGCGAGGGCTTGGATCTCCCCGAGGTCTCACTGGTGGCAATTCTCGATGCCGATAAGGAAGGCTTTTTGCGCAACCGCCGTTCGCTGATTCAGACGATTGGCCGTGCGGCCCGTAACGCCGATGGTGAAGTCATCATGTATGCAGACGTTGTGACCGATTCGATGAAAGAAGCCATCGAGGAGACGCAGCGCCGTCGCGAGATTCAGATGGCATATAACGAAGAACATGGCGTTGTGCCCAAGACGGTGCGCAAGGCCATCAACGACATCTCAAGTTTTATTGCCGAGGCCGAAAAAACTGTGGGCTCCAAGGGACGCTCGAAGGGCGACTCTCTTGGCCATGGCGCATTCTATACGCCCGATGAGTCGGGCGAGGGCGGTGTGCCGGAAACGGTGGCGCCCGAGCAGACACTTGCGGAGCAGTTGGAAGAACTGCCGCATGACGAGCTTGTGCGGATCGTCGAAACCATGGAAGAGGATATGCGTAACGCTTCTGCCGCTATGGACTTTGAGGAGGCGGCGCGCCTGCGCGATGCCGTCGTTCAGATTCGGGCGATGCTTGAGGGCGCATCTGAGGACGAAACGATCGAGCGTTTGCGTTCGCAGGCTCGCAAGGGCTCTACCTTTGCTTCGGGCAGAAAACGCCAGGGTGCACGATTCAGGAAGTAGCGAACAGGCCCCGAGTTCCCTGTGGAGCTCGGGGCCTGTGTCTTTTGCGCACTGGAATTCGTGCGTTAGAGGTCCGCGATCAGGGCTTCGGCACAACGGATGCCGTCGGTGGCCGCGCTCATGATGCCGCCGGCATATCCAGCTCCCTCACCACAAGGGTAGAGGCCCGGGGTCGACACGGCATGGCACGTTCGGTCTCGGGTGACAGTGACCGGTGAGCTCGAACGAGTCTCCACGCCGGTAAGAACGGCATCGGGACGGTCGTAGCCTCGTAGCTTTTTTCCGAGTAGGGGAAGTCCCAGGCGGAGCGACTCGACGATATGCTGCGGCAGGGCTTCGTCAATTGTCGTCCAGGTCACACCGAGCGGATAGGTGGGCTTTACCTTTCCGGGCGCCTTGCTGGCGCGTCCTGCGAGGAAATCTCCGACGAGTTGTGCCGGTGCGTTCCAGTTGGAACCGCCCAGGCGATAGGCGGCCGCCTCGCAGGCGCGCTGGAGCTCGATGCCGGCGAGCGGGTCATCGTTGGGAAGGTCCTCAGGCGTGACGTTAACGAGCAGGGCGGCGTTTGCGTTGCGTCCGTCGCGGGCATTGAGGCTGGCGCCGTTGACGCACAGATGGCCCTGCTCGGAAGAAGCCGCGACAACCTGTCCGCCGGGGCACATACAAAACGAGAATACGCTGCGGCCGTTGGGGAGATGGGCGACAAGCTTGTAGGGGGCTGCTCCGAGTGCCGGGTGCCCCGCCGAAGGGCCATATTGGGCGCGGTCGATGTCGCGCTGTGGATGCTCGATGCGCACACCCATGGCAAAGGTCTTTTGCGCGAGGGCAACATTATGTTCTTTGAGAAGCTCGAATACGTCGCGGGCGGAATGGCCGCAGGCGAGAATGAGGTGCTTTGTGGCGATTGTCTCGCTTGTGGTTTCTTGGGGCGGTTGAACATCGACGCCGGTGATGGCGCCAGATCCATCGGTTCGAATATTGACGAGCTTTGTTCGATAGCGGACGGTTCCACCGAGCTGCTCGATGCGTTGAGAAATGTTGGTGACGACGGTGGGGAGGATGTCGGAGCCAATGTGCGGCTTGGCGTCCCACAGGATGTCGCGAGGTGAGCCAGCTTCGACGAAGGTCTCAAGAATCAGTCGATGGGCAGGATTCTTGGTTCCCGTGTTGAGCTTGCCGTCCGAGAAGGTCCCTGCGCCGCCCAGGCCAAATTGGATATTGCTTTCGGGGTCGAGGATACGCTCCTTAAGAAAGAGATCAATCGCTTCCGAGCGGCGAAGTGCGGGGTCGCCGCGCTCGATGAGCAGGGGTTTAAGGCCCGCTTCGGCAAGGGTCAGGGCGGCGAAGAGACCGGCGCAACCGGCGCCGACAACGACGGGACGCTCCTTGGGTGCATTCGGGACAGGGTTGGGGAATGAAGGCGCCTCGCCGTCTACCATGCGGATGCGCGAGCGGTCGCGCTCGGCGACGCGGTCGACCACCTCCTGCTCGAGTCGGGAGCTTGTCAGTTCAACTCGAAAGCTCAAAATAAAATGGACATCTCGCTTTTTACGGGCGTCGATTGACTTGCGATGGAGCTCAATGGCTTTAATCTGGGAATCCTCGCATCGCAGGGCTCGTTTGACGGCGCGTCTACCAATAGCAAGGCAGGCGGTTTCGTCGCCGGCCTCATCGAGTGACGCGTGGACTTGGGTGATTTCGATCATCGAGGTCTCCTTAGATGCAAGAAAGAGGCCGCCCGGTGTTCCAGACGGCCCGAATGCGTTTTGATTATAGACTGCGCGGCTATAGGCTGCTTGCAGCGCGAATACCCGAGATCCAAGCCCACGCAAGGTTGAAGCCGCCGCAATCGGCATCGATGTCGAGTGCCTCGCCACAGATGTAAAGTGGGGCGCCTGCCGCGTTGCTCACGCAGAGGTTGGGAGCTGAGACGCTCTCGATGGGCACGCCGCCGCGCGTGACCTGGGCCGAACGCTCCTCTGTCGTTCCCTCGACGAGCAGCTTAAAGTGCTTGAGGATTGAGACCAGATGGATGACGTCGTACGACCCGGGGTGGCACTGTTCGAATGCGGTGCAGACAACGTGAGAGAACTGCGGGGCGAGCATGCCGTCGAGCCAGCGGGGGTCGCGGGGTGAAAAGCCGCCGAGCAACTCAACTCGCTGGTTGAGCATATCGAGCAACTCGTCTTTGGAGAGGTCGGGGAAAACGTCGAGCAGAATCGTGTCTCCGCGCTGGACGCGACGGGAGAGGTTGAAGGCGGCAACGCCCGAGATGCCAAAGGTTCGGAAGAGCACTTCGCCGTCTTCGCGCCAGAGCTCCTCGTGATTGCGGGTGAGCGTCAAACGGGCGCGGACGCGCAGGCCATCCAGCGTCTTGAGCGCAGTCTGGTCGCCGAAGACCGATGCCGACACAGGGCAGAGGACGGGATGCTGCGGTGTGAGGGAAAGATTGAACGTCTTCGCGATGTCGGCGGGGCTGCCGCCCGTAGCGATAATTACGGCCTTTGCCTGCAGCGTCTCGATCTTGCGAGGGGTGTCGGCAAGCGCCTTCCGAAGCGAGCGGACCTCCGTTTTTCGGTCGTCGTGCTTTTTCGCCTTGAGTGCTCGCGCGGGACGGTCTATTTGGAGCGCCCAGCCCTCGGGCGCTTTGAATGCCGAGGCAACGTTTGCTCCACAGATCAAGGTGATACCCAGGTGATTGCAAGCGTTGAGAAGTGCATCGCGCACCGATTCGGCACGAAGGGAGCGCGGATACAGCCGGCCCTCCTCGGAGGTCGTCATGATGCCCAGCGAGGAGAAGAAACTGCCGAGATCTT
>ERZ780190.3483-NODE-3483-length-10201-cov-3.968263_pt1 | contig 10201 bp, 8 predicted proteins | sample MGYA00510980_ERZ780190 | MGnify/ENA primary metagenome ERZ780190 (study PRJEB29588, sample SAMEA1972188) | human gut metagenome | biome: human gut; feature: human-associated habitat; material: faeces | place: Denmark | collected 2008/2010 ... | reverse complement strand
GGGCGTCGGCCAGTGCTGCGGCCTCCTTTGCGGCCAGTGCGTCAAAGCTCTCGAGCGTAAAGTAGCCGTGGACGTAGGTCTTTGCCTCGTTTGCCCAGTCGACCAGCTGCTTGGCGGTGAGTCCCGCCGAGCGCTGGCGCACGGCCTCGAGCGCCAGGAGCGCGCCGGTCGCGCAGGGCAGAGCGTTGTCGACCACGTAGAGCTCAAAGTTGGGATACTCGGCGCGCACGACATCTGCCGCCTGGCACGCGGAGTTGTAGCTCGACGACAGCGCCGAGGTAAAGCACAGGTAGACCGTGGGCGTGCCCTCCTTGGCACACTCGGTAAAGAACTCGATATAGCGACCGAGCGACACGGCGGAGGTAGACACACGAGCGCCGGCGCGCATGCGGTCGTAGAACTCCTTGGGTGTGATGCTCGACCAGATGTCATCCGTGCGCTCCTCGCCATCGATAATGAAGGGGAAACCCAGGATATCGACATCGAGGTTCGCGGCGACCTCGGGGCTAAAGTCGCAGCAGGTATCGACGACGATGCGGCAACGGTTCGAATGACCGGCGGATACGGCCTTGTCCATCAAAGCGACTCCTTACGTAAAAAGGCGGCCACCCGCATGGGATGGCCGCCAACCGTTAACTCATGCAAGTTAACGTATTTTACTCGTCAAGTGTTTCGATGCGGGGCTTGATGATGCCATATCCACCATTCTTACGGTGATACACCACATTGATGAGGCCAGTCGTCGCGTTCTCGAACACGTAGAAGTCGTGGCCCAGCAGATCGGTCTGCACCAGCGCCTGCTCCTCAGTCATCGGGGTGACATCGATGACCTTCTCGCGGACGAGCAGGTCGTCCTCCTCCTCGGGCAGCAGCAGGTCGGCCAGATCCTCGACGCGCTCGACCGGCGCGACATCCGCTGCGCTGGCACCGCCCTGGCGGTTGTCCACGACCTTGGTCTTGAACTTGCGCAGCTGGCGGGTGACCTTATCGGCGGAGAGGTCGATGGCGGCGTACATATCCGCACCGTGCTCGGCAACGCGAATCACCGAACCGCGGGCACGAACCGTAACCTCGACGATTGCCGGGTTGGGGTTCGAGGGGTTCTTCTCATAACGAAGCACGACGTCGACTGTCATGGGCTCGATGTCGAAAACCTTGAGCGCCTCGCCGATCTTCTCATCCACATGCGCACGCAGAGCATCGGTTACCGTCGTCTTGCGTCCAGAAACCTTGATATCCATACGTGGCTCCAATCTGCCTCGGGGACTTACTGTACTGGCTATGTACCCATTGCCGTGCATTTAGTCACGCGAATTCCCAAAGACCCGAATAACGACTGCTTGATACCGCATACCGAAGTCTCGCACTTTTCCGTGGCAAAGTGCGCTATAGGAAGGCGTCGACGGAGTTAATTTTTCTCCTGGAAATTAGCTTTGACCTGCTAGTTTTACCAAAATAGAAAAGCCGGGCTCCCTTATTGGGGAGACCCGGCCATGCGTGTTGAAACCGTGAAGAAGCGCCTTGTTCGATGTGTGGTAGACGCCACCCCTACCAATAACTAGCTATTGAGCTTGTTGATGTCATCGTCGGTGATGGCGCCCTCCTGGCTAGACGACGGACTGTCGCCGTTGTTATCGGAGGCGTCGCCATCGGAGGACTCGGTCTCGTTGGACGTGGAGTCGGATGCCTGCACATTGGCCCCCGAAACAGTCTTGGCGGTAAGGTCATAGGGCATCTGTCCGTACCAGACGCAGTGGACCGCCTCGAGCGTGCCGTCGACCGTGATGCCGTCGAGGGCATCACTCACGGCACGGCACAGCTCATCGTTAGAGCTAAGGCCTGCGACGCCAAGCGTGGAGGGTGCCTCGAGCGTGCCGACATAGGAGATCTGGCTCATCAGACGCGCGAGGTAGCCACCAGCCGTGGAATCACAGATCACGTAATCGACCTCGCCCGACTCGAGCGCCTCAAAGCACTCATTGATGTTGGAGAAGGTCTTTTGGTTGGCGGTGATGCTTTGCTTGGCGAGCGCCTCCTGCGAGGCCGAGGAGGTCTGAACGCCCAGGGTAGCGGTGTTAAGCGTTTCGGTGGAAACGCTCAGCGACTCGCCGTCACTGCTCTTGCCGAATACGGCGGGGGCGTCGTACAGACAGGTGCCAAGCGAGCTGATGTCGCCGCCCGCAGACTTGATGTCGCCAATAAAGATGTCGGCCTTTTTATCGCTGAGCGCGGAATCGGCCGAGGACGCATCGACAAAGGCGACCTTGAGACCCATGCGGCATGCAAGGGCACGAGCGGCATCGACCGCATAGCCCGTGAGGTTTCCGTCGGCATCCTGCATGGCTTGCGGGGCATCGGAAGTATCGAGGGCGACCGTCAGGGTTCCCGGCGTGACCAGGGCATCGTCCGATACCGTGGGGGTAACGGTCTCGCGCTCGATCTGGTCGATCGTGGGCATCGTGAACGTGGACAGTGGATTGAACGCGCATCCACTCAGGCCCAAAACGGCAATGACCGCCGCGGCCCCAGCACCTAACCGAGCCGCATGCATCAAGCTGCCCCTCACCATGTCCACTACCCTGCCTTCTGTGTCGTATACAATCCGTGCGTTGCGCGGAATAACGGGTTGTTCCCACCAGCTGACCTGGTATTTGACCCCACACTTGCGCACCGGGGTGTTTGCTCGGGAGGCCGTAGCCACCTTCACGACTGGCCCGCTCGCCCGCGAGGCGGTATTGCCCCAAAGAAAGTAGAACGGACGGTGCGGCTTACATCTAGGACGCGCCATGATCGCGCCGCGCGCACGCGGTCGCTTACGTGGATCCCTTTGACCGCGTCTGTCTTGGACTAGGATGGACATTTCGTCCGTCCGCAACCACAGCCTGGCAGGAACGTAGCGCATTATAGCTAAGTTCAAGCTAAAGTTTAAGGTTAGGGACGTCATTCGCACCGTGAGCACAGATTTTGCAGGTCGGAGCGGACTATTCGTACCCCCATGAAGCCCGGAGCTCCCCTACGGGGAGCTCCGGGGCACCCGTCTCAGGGTGCCGTGGCCAAAATATAGCAAATATGAGTACTGTTACCAATTTAGTAGCAGGAGTTTTTGGATCTGCAAGCAGTTTTCGCGCTCTATAACATCAGATTGATGCCAGGATATTCCACATTTGTTTAATATCTTTCTAATTTACACCATCTTCCAGTCCCAAAATCTCTGATTTTGCTGTTACTGAATTTGTAGCAGTACTCATATTTGCTATATTTTGGCCAGAGCATATATCCAACCCCCTGTTTCAGAGCATTGTTAGGCGGGTTTAAGCCCAAAACACGCCCGCAGCGTGTTAAATAGCGCCTCTTGCTTCTTCCTGCGGGCATCGACACGATTCCGGTACCGCTTACCCATACGCTGGTGGATGCGCCATGCGAGCGCTTCCATCGCTTCCATGTCGCAGAGCATTTCGTTGTTGACCGTCGCGACCTCGATTCCCATAGTAATCAAGCCCGTGTTGCGCTTTTCATCATGGATACGTCCCCTCCGAGAGGAATGGCCCAGCTCACCGTTGTATTCCAGGTCAAACCGGGCTGTTTCCTGATACGCATCGCAAACTGCATGCGGCATCCCCGAGATTGCCTGCGCGCGGTCATCGAACTCGATCTTGTAGTCGGTCTTAAAGGGACCGCAGGCAAATCCGCCATAGGAAAACGGAAGCGAAAACAGAGCGAGCATGATGCACTCCATGGGTGAGCGCAGGTTTTCTGACAGGTAGGGACACAGGCGCAGCAGCTGTTTGGCCACATTCCCCTTGCATGCCGCAAGGTAATCTGCCAGGCGATCGGGCGTCAGCACCGGCTCGACTTCAAAGTAGCCCACGTCTGCCGGTTGGTCCTTGTCCTTTGCAAGTCTATTCGCAACAGGCGAGGTATAGGGAGGCAGATACTTCCCGCGATCGCTCAGTGAAATCTTGGAACACAGTTCCTGGGCCAGGGCAAACGCCTGGATACAGCCGACCTCGCGGGCGACGGCAACACAAAGGGCCTCGGGAGATAGGCTGTACACCCCCGGTTCCACCTCTAGAATCGAGCCGGCAGGCAACCCGGAACACACGGACCAGCCCACACCAGGCATGCGTCGGCGCTGCGCCGCAGATCCCACCAGCAAGCACAGATTTTCTTGCACCTCGCCGCTTTTGGCTCCAATTCGCACCAGGTCGGAAAGATAAATATCCTCGGTCGAAGGCGATGACGTGCACAGCACGCGGCGCTCCTCCTCGGGCTCAAGGTCCTTCCAGCCGATGTAGCCCATCTGCCGGCGCTCGGCTCGAATCATACGCAACGCCGAGGCGCCCGCCAGGATTACAGAAGCCGCTAGCTGCTCTTTTGTCGGTTTGTTGCACTGCCTGATTGTTACCGCCACACGAATCACCCCTACCAAACGCGTGCGATAGCAAGGCCATCAACGGCCGCGGCACCGGCGCGTTTGAGTTCCGCCGAAGCCGCTGCCATCGTCGCACCCGTGGTGATAACGTCGTCGATAAGCAGCAGGCGGCGGCCCCGCACGTCCTCAACGGTCTCGTACATGCCTCGGGCGCGTTCACGGCGTTCTTCACGACCGAGTTCACGCTGGTCGCCATGGCCGTACTTAACGAGGGCGTCGAGCAGCGGAACACCCGACAGCTCGCAAAATGGGCGCGCGATGGCTTCCATATGATCGAAGCCGCGTCGCCGAAACGCCGCCGCCGTCGCGGGCACAAACACCACCGCATCGGCACCAGACAACACACCACCGTAGCGAGCGGGTGCCGCGACCTGGGCATGTAAGGCGGTATCGTATAGCAGCTCTGCCAGATACGGCACCAGGCGTCGCTCGCCCGCGTCTTTGTACGCTTTAATGATCCGCGGCAGCGGATGCGTGTAAACGGCACATGCCAGGCACCGGTCGAGTGCTTCGGCCATCGCCGAGGACGTACCCTCGACCGAGCACTCGGTGCACAGCAAGTCTCCAAACGGGGCGCCGCATCGAGTGCAGCTATGCCGCGGGTCGATGAGCGCAAGCGCGGCCAGGCAGTCTTGGCAAATAAGCGCACCGGCGCGCTCGCAGCCGGCGCATCGCGTGGGCGACAACGCCTCAAGCGCCTCGTGCGCCGCCCGCTCGGCAAACGGTAGCAATTCGTCCGCAAACGGTAGGATGCCGGTACCTTGCAGGCATCCCAACACATTCAAATGTCTCTTCACGACACAACCCTCCCTACGCTCGGTCGCAGGGAGGGTCGTTGATTCAGCGCTATGGTACCCCGACGCGTTTGGGGTCAGGCAGGTTAAATCCGTTTGCGGGCGCTATTCGCCGGTGGGCGGTTGCGGTGCGGACGAGTTTTGGGTCGAGCCCTCGCCACCATCTTGACGCGGCTTGCGGGAACGACGACGGCGACGGCGCTTCTGGCCCTGGTCGGCCGAACCCTCGCCACCACGATCTTCGCGCGACTCGCGTTCGTCGCGAGCAGCGCCGCGCGCGGCCTTGGCAGCCGCCCCTCCGCCATCTCCAGGGCGACGGCGCGTGACCTTGACCTCGCCATCCGAGACCTGATCGGCCACGGAGGGCACCGAGGGCTTTTGCTGCGTGCCCGAGGAATGGCGACGACGCGGACGCGGGGCGCGCTCGTCATCGTTGCGCTGCTTGCCACCCTTGTCGGCAGGCGTATCGGAACCCGAACCACCCTTGGGGGCGGCACCGGCTTCGCGAGCGGCTGCGGCGCGGAAGGCGTCCTCGCGCTCCTCGCTCGACAAATGACGGCGGCGGCGACGTGTGGGATTCATGCCGCCGCCGCGATTCTGCTGCTGGGGCTGCTGAACCTCGCGCTCGCGGGGGGAATTCTTGCCTGCGGGAGCGGCCTCGCCGGCATCGCCCGAACCCGAGCGCTTGCGGCGGCGACGTCCACCGGCAGTCTCCTCGGCCTCGGGTGCCTCGGCCTTGCCGCGACCCTTACCGCGGCCGCGACCCTCGCCCTGGCTCTGACCGGCACGGGTATCGGCGTCCGCATCGCGACGGCGGCGCTTGGGCATCGACGTGCCGGCCAGACGGTCGGCGCTCGACAGGCCATCGCCCACGTCGACGCCATTCTCGCGATCGAGTTCCATGAGCGCCAGGCGCATCTCGGGCGACTCGATGCGCTCGAGCACGTCACGCGTCACGCAGTCGGGGCGGCAGTTGCAGCCCTGCTCGGCGGCCTTCTTTTTGCAGCCCTCAGAGCAGGTCATGTCGGCCAGGTTGACCTTAAAGACTTTGCCGTTCTCCAGGCGCAACACCAGCTGCTCGCGCGGCGTGTCATATTCCTGGATACGCGCCTTGCCAAGCGGCGTATCGATAAGCGTCTTCTTTTTGGGCGCGCGGCTCTTAAAGTCCTTGTACGCCTCGAACTCATAGCGCAGGCAGCACATCAGGCGGCCGCAAACGCCGCTGATCTTGGACGAGTTGAGCGGCAGGTCCTGCTCTTTTGCCATGCGAATCGAAACCGGCTCAAACTGTCCGCCAAAGCGTGTGCAGCAGAGCTCCTGGCCGCACTGGGCATAGCCGCCCACCAGGCGGGTCTCGTCACGCACGCCGATCTGGCGCATGTCGACGCGAATGTGCAGCGTCGAGGACAGGTCCTTGACGAGCTGACGGAAATCGACGCGCTCCTCGGCAGCAAAGTAGAACACAGCCTTCTCGCCGCCAAACAGGTACTCGACGCCGACCGGCTTCATCTCGAGGTCGAGCTCCTTGACCAGGCGACGGAAATCGACCATGGCCTCGTCACCCTGGATAGCCAGGTCGTCGGCAAGCTGCAGGTCGATGTCGCTCGCTACGCGCAACACGGGCTTGAGCGGCTGACCGATTTCGTCGAGCGGCACCTCGAAGGGATCGGCCGTGACCAGGCCGATCTCGGTTCCGCGCTCGGTAGAACAAATGGCATAATCGGCCTCGAGGATATCCAGATCTTGTGGGTCGAACCACAGGTCGCGCGAGGCGTAGGTAAACTTAACGGGTACGACTAACGGCATTTCAGTGCCTTCCTGATATCGAACAGCATGACCTCGATGGCCAGCTGGGGAGTAACGTTTCTGGCGATGTTGCGCTCGGCAGTTGCGACCGCCTCGAGCGCCCGGGTGGCACCCGCAACATTGGTCGCGGCGGCAAGCCGACCGATCGTGTCGCGCACGTCTTCGTTCACCACGTCGGCCGCCTCGTCCTGAAGCGTCAGCAGCACGTCGCGCATGAGCGTCCGCGCGCTCGCCAGCGCTTCCATGATACCCGAACGCTCGCGCGCGTTGAGTTCGCGCTTGTTGCGGTCCTCAAGCTGCTTCAATGCTCCACGCGACAGGTAGTCGGCGTTTTGCTCGAGCACCTTTTCCTGCGTGGACTTGACCTCGGCGAGCGGCGCCTTAACGGCGACGATGAGCGACTTGGCGCGGCTGAGCACGTCGGCCTCGTCGGCGGCGATAAGCGAATCGATGGCGCGAACCATCTGACGGCGGGCGTCCTGGCGCTCAGCGCTCTTGAGGAACTCGATGCCACGCGTGGGACTCCCCGCCACGGCGACCGCCATGCGGCAACGCGCAGGGTCCTGACCGGTGGCGCGGCTCACGGCCTGCGCGGCCACAGTAGGCGACACCAGCCGAAACGGCACGCACTGGCAGCGGCTCACGATGGTGGGCAGCATCACGTCTGCCGAGGTGCCCAGCAAGATGAACATAACGCCATCGGGCGGCTCCTCGAGTGTCTTGAGCAGTGCGTTGGCGGTGTTGGCGCGCAGCTGCTCGGCACGGTCGATGATGTAGACCTTTGCCTTGGCGCGGATGGGGGCCAGGGGCACGTCGTCGAGCAGCTCGCGGGTCTGCGCGATGAGGTAGCCCGTAGCACTTTCGGGCGTGTAATAGTGCACGTCGGGATGCGTGTGCCGAGCAACGCGTACGCAGCTGTCGCATGCGCCACAGCCGTCCTGCTCGCACAGGAAGGCCTGGGCGAGCGCCCATGCGGCATCGAGCTTGCCGGCACCGGGAGCGCCCAAAAACAGGTAGGCGTGCGATGCGCGGCCGTTTGCGATGGCGTTGGTCAAGAAGTCGCGCACGCGCTGTTGGGTGTCGAGCTTGGCCAGCAGGCTTGTCTGCGCGGGGGCCATGTTACTCAGCCTCCTGGGCAAGCGCAGCGGCGACGGCATCCTGGGGGATGTCGAGACCGTACGCACGAACCAGCTCGACCGTCTGCGCGAAGACGTCTGCGATCGACGCAGTGGCGTCGATGAGCTTTACGCGGGCGGGTTCCTCGGCAGCGATAGCGCAAAATCCCTGGTAGACGCGCTCCTGGAAGGCCATGCCCTTGGCCTCCATGCGATCGGCCGCACCGCGGGCTGCCATGCGCAGTGCCGCCTGCTCGGGCGTGATGTGATAGACGAGCGTGAGCGCCGGATGCGTACCGGTGACAGCCAGGTTGTTGGCATCGCGCACCATCTGACGGTCGAGGCCATCGGCAAACGCCTGGTAGCAGGTCGTGGAATCGTAGAAACGGTCGCACAGGACCACCTTGCCGGCAGCGAGGGCGGGAGCTATGACCTCATGCACCAACTGAGCGCGTGCCGCCTCGTAGAGCAGCAGCTCGCAGGTGTCGCCCATCGCCGTATTGGCGGGGTCGAGCAGCAGGGCGCGGATCTTTTCGCTGATGGCGGTACCGCCCGGCTCGCGCAGGCTCACAACCTGGTAGCCAGCGAGCTCGAGCGCACGGGCAAGTAGGCGCGCCTGCGTGGACTTGCCGGCGCCGTCGACGCCCTCGAGCGTGATAAAGCTATGTTGAGCGGGCTCAAAAGCCATGGGCGCAGCCCCTTCCTACAAGGCGCGTAAATGCGAGTTATAGCAACCAAGCCATGATACCCCAGGGGCAGGCGCGTCCCAAACCCCACCTAGTCATTGGACGTTCTTGAATGACTAGTCGTTTAAGAACGTCCCCAATGACCCCCACAACCTAGCCATCGAGGCATCCCCGAAGTTGCGGTGAAATAGGGACTGATTGAAGCTCTGAGACCGCCAAACAGTCCCTATTTCACCGCAACTTATGATGGGGAATTTTGGACGCTGGGTATAATCGTCGTATTGCATTGAAATGTGGCGAAAGGAGTGGCAATGTCTCGGTATTGCGCCTCGTGCGGCAAGCTTCTTGCAGATAATGCCAAGTTCTGCACCTCGTGCGGTGCACCCGTTGAGCAAACAGTCGCGAGCGATAGCCAGCCCGCTTTTGAGCAGACCGGCTCCCTTGATACGCCGCAAGCCAAGGCGGACGACCCCCTCGCCTATCGCCCCGACCCCGCCGCAAGCCCTGCGGCCGTCGAGACCACGCAGCGCATACCCGTCGCGAGCGGCTCGCCCCAACAGGAGCCGGCTCCCGCATACACGCCCGCTTCGCCACAGACCCCCGCTCCCAAAAAGAGCGGCACCGGGCCGCTTATCGCCGTTATTGTTGTGCTGGTGGCGATCATCATCGCCCTGGTCGTTTTCTTTGTGATCAAGCCTTTCGACAACGCCGCCACGCAGACGACTGCCGAGGTAGCTAAGCTGCACCATGACGTCGACGACGATGACCTAAAGCCTCTCGGCGATCCCAACAGCCTGTACGACGATGATGACGATGACGACGAGGATGGCGGCGAAGCAACGCTCTCCGAGCAGAACCTCTACCGCCGACTGAGCGAATACTACGACTTGCTCGAAGACCTCGACAACTACGTCCGTGGCTGCGCGCAGAACTTCAACGGCAGCTATCTGGAAGAGGATCGAACCACCCGTCAAAATCTCGCCGACGTCGCCGAGCGCACGGAGGACACCATCGAGCAGTATTACGACATCGTCGAGGACCTAGACGTCCCGACGAGCTCTAAGAACTACAGTTCCTGGAAAGACATCGTTGCCCTGTATGACGACCTGGATCACCGCATTGACGCAATCTGTGATGCCTGGGAGATCAGCCTGAAATACACCAAGCCTGCGGATCACAAGAATGAGATCGTGGCGCCGCTGTCGCGCGACAACGTGGCGGGCACCAATGACAATAAGTACCGCCTAGACTTTGAGGAGCGCTACCCCGGCGCCAAACCCGTCGAAGTGAACTAGCGCTTTGTCGTTCCCGAGCCGGCAGTTAGGGACGTTCCTAAACTGCCGGCAGAAAAGGAACGTCCCTAACTGC
>ERZ780190.3472-NODE-3472-length-10221-cov-3.138599_pt1 | contig 10221 bp, 11 predicted proteins | sample MGYA00510980_ERZ780190 | MGnify/ENA primary metagenome ERZ780190 (study PRJEB29588, sample SAMEA1972188) | human gut metagenome | biome: human gut; feature: human-associated habitat; material: faeces | place: Denmark | collected 2008/2010 ... | reverse complement strand
TCGACTGGCAGCGCTTCGGGGGCCGGGCGTGGAACCGGTTCACGGCAGACGGCCGCGAGGAGCCGATCGTGGACCAGACGGAGGACGAAATCGCCGGATACGCCGATTTCCGGCAGTCGTTGGGACGCCTCACCGTCGACGCCGGGGTGCGTATCGACCACCACACCCGCACCGGCACGGAGTGGGTTCCGCAGGCGGGCATCTCGCTGCGGGCCGCACGCGACGGAGCGCTGAAGGCGATGGTGAGCAAGGGCTTCCGCAACCCGGTGCTCCGCGAACTCTACATGTTCGGGGTGAAGAATCCCGATCTGAAGCCCGAACGGCTGTGGAACTACGAACTTTCGTGGACCCAGCGGCTGGCCGGAGGAAGCGTGTCGTACGGCGTCAACCTCTTTTATATCAAGGGCGAGGACATCATCCGGCGCGGCAGGGCAGACGGCCGCAACATCCTGCTCAACCAGGCCCGGATCGAAAACTGGGGCGCAGAGGCCGACGCCGCATGGCGCATCGGCGGGGGATGGAGCGTCAATGCCAATTACAGCTGGCTCCGGATGGAGTATCCCGTGCCGGCGTCCCCCGAACACAAACTCTACGCCGGAGGCGATTTCGGGAAGGGCCGCTGGTCGGTGTCGACGGGCGTGCAGTACATCGCAGGGCTTTACACGGCGGCGGCTCCCGATCCGGCGCTGGTGCAGACGCCCCGGCCTTCGACCGACGGTATGCGCCGTGTCGGCGTGCGTCAGGCGATGGACGGCGGCCTTTCCTCCGGAAGTGCGGCGGCGGTGAGCGGCGAATACGTCGTGGGACAGCGCGTCGAGCACCCGAAATTCGGCGTGGGCATCGTGCAGCGCATCGAGACGCTGTCCACGGACCACAAACTCGTGGTGGCTTTCGACAATGCGGGCGAAAAGACCCTGCTGGCCAAATTTGCGAAACTGACCAAACTCTGATCGCGATGGAGACGCCGCTCGTATCGGTCTGCATGACCACCTACAACCACGAACCCTATATCGCCGAGGCCATCGAAAGCGTGCTGGCGCAGCAGACCTCGTTCGGAGTCGAACTGGTCGTGGGGGAGGATTGCAGCACGGACCGCACGGCGGCGATCTGCCGCGAATATGCGGCGAAATACCCGGACCGCATCCGGCTGGTGACCTCGCCGGAGAATGTCGGCTGGCGGGCCAACTACCGGCGGACGTTCGAGGCGTGCCGCGGGAAATACGTGGCCTACCTCGACGGCGACGACTGGTGGTGCGATCCCCGGAAATTGCAGATGCAGGCCGACCTGATGGAGTCGGACCCCGGGTGCGGCATGTGCTATACGCGCGCCTCGAACTACTGGCAGGCCTCGGACCGCACGGAACCCGACCACTCGGACCATTACACCGATTTCGGGCGTCTGCTGTGCAGCCTGACCATCGCCAACTGCGCGACGCTGGCCCGCCGGGAGTTGATCGCACGGTATTACGACGAGGTTCGTCCCGCGGAGCATCCCGAGTGGAAGACCGACGACGCCCCGATGTGGCTCTGGTTCTCGGTGCGCAGCCGCATCAGCTATCTGCCCGACATCACGGCCGTCCACCGGCGCCTGCCCGACAGCGTGAGCCACAGCACGGCCTACCGGAAACGGATCGCCTTCTGCGATTCGCTGATGGACATAAGCCTCTGGTTCGACGCCCGCTACGCTGCGGGCCGCAACCGCTTCCGCATTCTCCGGCGGCGCAGTTCGGTGGCTTTGTGGGTCCTTTCGTGGGAAGGTCCGGTCGGGGAATACGTGACGCGCTGGCGGCGCGACGTTGCGGCCTGCCCGCGCCTCGCGCTCTGTCCCGAAGGGCCGGGACTGCTGGTGAAAAAGATTCTTTTCCGACGTAAAAAACAGCATTTATGACGACCAAACAACGTTATGACGGCGTAATCGCCTGGTTTTCGGAGCATATGCCCGTGGCCGAAAGCGAACTGCACTACTCGGACCCTTATCAGCTGCTGGTGGCGGTGATCCTCTCGGCGCAGTGCACCGACAAACGGGTCAACATGACCACCCCGGCGCTGTTCGAAGCCTTTCCCACGCCGTACCACATGGCCCGCGCCACGGCCGAGGAGATTTATCCCTACATCCGGAGCATCTCCTACCCGAACAACAAGGCCAGAAACCTCGCGGGAATGGCCCGGATGCTCTGCGAGGAGTTCGGCGGCGAAGTCCCGAGCGACCTGGAGCAGATGCAGCGTCTGCCCGGCGTGGGCCGCAAGACGGCCAACGTGCTGGGGGCCGTGCTGTGGCAGAAGGAGGTGATGCCGGTCGACACGCACGTTTTCCGCGTCTCGGAGCGCATCGGGCTGACAACCCGTTCGAAAACCCCGTTGCAGACGGAGCTGACCCTCGAAAAGAACATTCCCGGCCATCTGCTGCCTCTGGCCCACCACTGGCTGATCCTCCACGGGCGTTACGTCTGCGTGGCCCGTGCCCCCAAATGCGACGAATGCGGCATTGCGACCTGGTGCCGCAAATACGCCTCCGATCACCGCCAACCTAAAACCTTGAAGATATGATGAAACTCGCTTTCCGCCTTTTGCTGATTCTGCTGCCTCTGGGCGGCATGGCCCAAACGCCGCAGGATTCCCTGCGGGTGCTGTGGGTCGGCAACAGTTTCTCCTATTGCAACGATTTGCCCGGCATGGTGCAGAAGATCGCCTCGACCCAAAAAGTAAAACTCTCCTGCACGCGCTTTCTCAAGGGCGGCGAACGCTTCTCGGGGCACCTGAAAAACAAGAAGCTGTTGCAGGCCATTGCCGACGGCGGCTGGGATTACGTCGTCCTGCAGGAGCAGAGCACGGCTCCCGCGATGCCGACCGGACAGGTGGCCCGCGAGGTCTATCCCGCGGCCCGGACGCTCGACAGTCTGGTGCATGCCGCGTCGCCCGACGCCCGGGTGATCTTCTACATGACCTGGGGGCACAAGTACGGCAACCGCAAGCCCGTGGCCGAATACCCGCTTTCGAACGGATACGAGGGGATGCAGGAGCGGCTGAAGACCAGCTACCTCGAAATGGCCTACGACAACGGCGCATGGTGCGCTCCGGTGGGCATGGCGTGGCGCGCGGTGCGCAGCGAGCGTCCCGACTGCATCCTCTACCGGCCCGACTGCTACCATCCCGCGGTTCCGGGCAGCTATCTGGCTGCCAACGTCATTTTCACGACGATCCTCCAGCGTCCCTACCAGACGGCCTTTACCGCGGAGCTTCCGGCCGAGCAGGCCGAATATCTCCAGCGTACGGCCCAGCGAACCGTGCTCGACAACCTCGTGCTGCTGAATATCCGGTAGGCCGGTTGGTTTATCGCCTGTTTTTTTCTATCTTTGTCGGGTCCACCAATGCGGACCAACCCGAATGAAGTTATCGAAAGAACATATCGAACGTCTGCGGGAGATGCTCGCCCGACCCGGGCAGCGCATCGTCGTCGTCTCCCACACCAACCCCGACGGCGACGCCGTCGGATCGTCGCTCGCATGGGCCGAGGTCCTGCGTACGATGGGACATGCGGTGACCTGCGTCGTGCCCAATAAATATCCCTATTTCCTCGACTGGATGCCCGGGATCGACGAGGTGGTGATCTTCAAGACCGACACCGAAGGGCGCGCACGGCGCGCCATCGCGGAGGCCGACATGATTTTCTGCCTCGATTTCAACGCCGTTTCGCGGCTCGAAATCCTCAGCGACACCATCGCGGCCAACACCACGGCCCGCCGCGTGCTGATCGACCATCACCTCTCGCCCGACGAGGGCTTCGACCTGATGTTCTCGCATCCCGATTCGTCGAGCACGTGTTTTCTGGTGTACAGCATCGTCGAGGCGATGTGCGGCGCCGGGGCTATCACACGCCGCATGGCCGAGTCGCTCTACGTGGGCATGATGACCGACACGGGCAATTTCGCCTTCTCGTTCCTCACCCCGGAGCTGTTCCGCGCCGTGGCCGTGCTGGTCGAGAAGGGCATCTCGATCCCCGACATTCACAACAGCGTCTACAACGCCTATACCGAGGGCCGCGCGCGGCTGTTCGGCTATGCCATCAACCGCAAGATGGAGGTGATCCAGGACGGGACGGTGGCCTACATGTCCTTGCTGGAGAACGAGATGCGCCGCTTTCAGTTCCAGCAGGGCGACAGCGAGGGATTCGTCAACTACGCCCTCACGATCAAAAAGGTCAAGATGTCGGCCATGTTTCTCGCCCACCGCAAGTTCATCCGCGTGTCGCTGCGCTCGCGGGGCGACGTCGACGTCAACCTCTTCGCCCGGAAGTATTTCAGCGGCGGCGGCCACAAGAACGCCGCGGGGGGCAAGTCGTTCGTCTCGATGCAGGAGACCATCGACCACTACGTCCGTTCGGTCAGGGAGTTCGCCGACGAAGGCCATCTGGGCTGACGCCTTATGGACGATTTCCGCCTCAAGGTCTTTATCGCCGCGGCCCGGACGTTGAGTTTCACCCGGGCCGCCGAACAACTCTACATTTCGCAGCCCGCCGTCAGCAAGCATGTCGGCGAGCTGGAATCCCGTTATAAGGTGCAGCTTTTCACCCGCCGCGGCAGCCGTCTGGAGCTGACCGATGCGGGGCGTACGATGCTGGAGGCGGCCGGGCGGCTTCTCGACGACTACCGCCGCCTCGAATACGAGATGAGCCTCTGCGCCGACCAGACCGGGGGCGAACTCCGCCTCGGGGCCAGCACGACCATCGCGCAGTACCTCCTTCCGTCGATTCTGGCGCACTTCACGGCGCGCTTTCCCGGGGTGCGGGTCTCGATGTCGTCGGGCAACAGCGCGCCCGACCCCTGGTCTTCATAGAACAGCAGGCCGTGCTTATGGGCCAGTGCGGCGAGCTCCCGAGAGCCCACCTCTTCGTGAAAACCCTCGATACGATAGTTGGAAGGATGAACCTTCAGAATCATAGCCGTATCGGGCGTGATGGCTTGCTCGTAATCTGCCAGATGCGTGCGGTTGGTGGCGCCGACCTCGACGAGTTTGGCGCCCGAAGCCGCCATGACATCGGGGATGCGGAAGCTGCCGCCAATCTCGACAAGCTCGCCGCGGCTGACGATGACCTCCTTGCCTGCGGCATGGGTCGCCAGCACCAGCAGCACAGCGGCGGCGTTGTTGTTAACGACCAGCGCGTCCTCGGCACCGGTAAGCGAGCGGATCAGCTGCGCGGCATGTTCCTTGCGCGACCCGCGAGAGCAGGTGTCCACGCTGTACTCAAGCGTGCTGTAGCCGCACGCGACCTCGGCCACCGCCTTGGCGGCCGACTCCGCGAGCGGGGCTCGACCCAGGTTGGTATGGATAACCACACCCGTGGCGTTGACGGCGGGACGCAGGCTCGGCAGCGCGGAGCGATGCGCACGCCACTCGATCGCCGAGGCTAGGTCGCGCTTAGAGCGCGGGGCAGCACCGGCGCGAATGGCTGCGCGCTCCTCGTCGAGCTCGGCCGTCACGGCGGCATGCACCACCGCGTCGCAGGTCTCCCCCGCCGCCTTCACTACCGGCCACTCGGCAAGCAGCTCGTTGACGGAAGGAATGGCGCGCAGGCGGGCGCGTACCTCATCGGACATGTTCTGGCTATCGCTCATGTACGGCCTTTCAAAAGAAACGTGGATCAGTCTAATGCATCAGCTGAGTCAATTACTCGTTATTATCCTCGCGCGCCGCGATCTTTTCCACGCGAACGGCGTTTTCCTGGGTGAGCGCGGCACCCGTCAACGGGTCCCAGCGCAGCGGCGTATGGTCGAGTGGGCCCACGCCCAAGGCTTGAGCGCCACCGGCATCGGCGCCAAACGAACGCCCGCCGGGGGCGGCCGAGGTGAAGATGCACGCCGGATGCAGATACGGCGTCGTCTCCACGCGCACGCGGTCGCGGCCCAAATCGCTCACAAGTTCGACGACCTCGCCATCGGCGATGCCCATGTGCGCAGCGGCATCGGCATTCATCTGCACGGCATCCAGGTCCGATCCAGCCTCAGCGGCACCTTGGGCCGCGAGCCTGCGCGAAGTATGCGACTCAAAGGGACGGTTGCCGCTAATGAGGCGAAACATCCCCGGGCCGGGCTCCACCATGGGCGCAATCCAGTTGGGCACACGACCCATGCCGGCACGCTCCCATACGTCACTTGCCAGCGCAATTTTGCCGCCATCCAAGGGAATCACCGGCTCGCCTGTACGCGACGGCAACGCAACACCCGTGTCGGCCCAGCCGCGCTCCTTGAGCTCGTCCAGATCGATCCCAAAAGGCGCCACCTGGGCAGCCGTCAGATCGTCAGACGTAAACTGGAAATACTCGCCCACGCCACACGCCTGCGCCAGACCGGCAAAAATCTCCCGACCGGGACGTGTGTCGTCATGCTGCACGGGCAGCACGGCGTTGCGGTAGAACACGCGCGCATCGTTGACGCCCGCCACCGTTCCCACGCCGCGGTCGGCCTCCAGATACGTCACGTCGGGCAGCACGAAGTCAGAAGCACGTGCCGTCTCGGACCAGCGAATATCAATCGTCACAAGCAAGTCGAGCTGCTGCAAAATACCCAACCAAGCCTGTGCATTGCCATAGCCCGCACCAGGGTTACTGGCATAGACGATGAGCCCACGCAAATCGCCGGCAAGAATCGACTGACCGATGGTCGTGCACAGGCCGCGCTCGGGATCGACGAGCGGATAGCGCTCGGACCCCAGCTTGGGCCCACGCGGCACCGGCGGCGTCGCAAAGCGCGTGGGATCGAGGTCGCCCAACACAAGCGGCGTGGGCGGATTGAGCGCGCCGCCCGCATGCCCGATGCAGCCCAGCAGCACATCGACCAAGCAGATAGCGCGCGCGGTCTGGGTGCTATTGGCATACGCGATACCGATGCCACCATGAAAGCCCGCATCCACCACAGCGGCAGGCGCGGCGGCAGCGAGATCGCGCGCCGTGGCGACAATCTCTGCGGCCGGCACGTCGCACATCGACTCGGCCCACTCGGGCGTCCAAGGACGGGCCGCCTGCGCCAGCTCGTCAAAACCCGTGGTATAGCGGGTCACGAACTCGTGGTCATACAGGCCCTCGGCAATCAAGACATGCGCAATGCCCAGCAGCAAGGCCAGGTCACAGCCCGGGCGCACGCGCAGCCAGCGGTCGGCAAGCGCGGCGGAGCCGCTGCGCCGGGGGTCGACCACGATAATCTTCGCCCCACGGCGACGGGCATCGTTGAGCGCATCAACGGTCCCCATCGTCGACGAATCGACGATGGAACGCCCCAGGTACATGATGCAGTCGGTATGTGCCAGGTCGGAGGCGGGGCTATAGCCCAGGCTGTGCTCCCAACCGGTAAGTCGGCTTACCTCGCAGGCGCCATCGGCACCGTACACGTTGGGCGAGCCCAACGCATGCATAAAGCGATACGCCCAGTAGCGGTCGAACGAGGGAACGCCGAGCGTCATGCCCAGCGCGCGCGGACCATGCCCGTCAACAATCCCCAAAAGGCGCTCGGCAATCTGAGCAAACGCCTCGTCCCAGGTAATCGCATCGAACCCCGAGCCATCCCGGCGGCGTCGCATGGGGTGCACAATGCGGTCGCGCTCGTCAAACGGCATTGCCAGGCGATGGCGCCCGCGGGCGCACAGGGCACGCGCCGCGCACGGATGCCCCACAACCGGCAACTCAGCCACCACACGACCGTCCTCAACGCGTGCCGCAAAGGCGCAATCGGCATAGCATCCCCCGCATGTGGTCACCACGGCGCGACCGTCACGCTTCACAGCAGATGCCATCTCGATTACCCCTTTCATCAGCCATACACAACAGGCCAAAAGCCCGGCAACGGGCCCCAGACCCAAAAAGCCTCCCGCACGGCAACGCCCCGCGGGAGGCCCAACGTCAAACAGACGGTACCTTACGCCTCGGACTTCTTAGCGTAGATAAACCAGTAGCCGAGCGCGATCAGAACCGCGCCGCCCACGATGTTGCCCAGCGTGGCGGCGGACAAGTTAAACGCAATGCCCGCAGCGTTGAGTGCATCGGCGCCGGCGACGTCGGCACCATAGCCGAACGCGTGCATCACGGCACCCATGGGCAAAAAGTACATGTTGGCGACGCAGTGCTCAAAACCGCAGGCCACAAAAGCGGCGATGGGCAGCAGAATGCCCACAACCTTATCGACCACGGTCTTGCCGGCGGTACCGATCCACACGGCAAGGCACACAAAGATGTTGCACAGGATGCCGCGGAAGAAGATCGTCACCCAGTCGATCGTCACCTTGCCGGCGGCGACGCTCACCATGGAATTGGCGACCGCCTCGCCGTTGAGCTTGTAAATGCCGGCCATATACACCAAAAAGACGATGAACAGGGCACCGACAAAATTGCCGACCCACACGACGACCCATGCCTTGAGCATCTGAGCCAGGGTGATCTTTTTGCTCTTGAGCGCGCAGACCATAAGCGAATTACCGGTAAACAGCTCGGCGCCGCACACCAGTACCAGCACCAGGCCCAGGCAAAAGCACAGACCGCCCACGACGCGCTGGGCACCCCAGCCCAGCGTGCTGTCGCTCAAGAACACGGTAAAGAACAGGCCACCGAAGGCAATAAACGCACCGGCGAACATTGCCAACAGAAAGGCCTTTGCGACCGGCAGGTTAGCCTTGGTCACGCCGGCGGCCTCGGTCTTGGCCTCGATCGCGGCGGGTGCCAGGCAATCGGGAGCGGGATACTCCACCTTGGAATCTGCCATGTCAATCACTTCTTTCCTAATCAGCAGGGACAAGCGCACCTATTGCTCTTGTCCCAAGCGGACAAAGTGGGAAAAGTCGTTGGCGGCCACGGCGTCGTACACGGCGTCGACGGCGTCAAAGACTTCCGGGGACATGGGGTTGTAGAACTCCGTGTCGCCCGGCTGAATCCCTATGAAGACGATATCTTCGCACGATTGCTCAATCTCTTCGATCAGAATCGACAAGGGAAGCGAATGCGTGGTGAACATCGACTTGCGGGCCACATCGCGCTTGTCGAGCAAGCGGATGGCGCCGACGGACAGCGCCATGTCTGCGGCATCGACCAATACCAAACGCGGCGGACGCTCGCGCTTGACCTCGATGATGTCATCCTCGGGCGTTTGGCCTCCGTCGATGGTGTACCAACCGGCGATGGGCGTGTCCTCCATCTTTTTTGAGAGCACGGGGCCAGCGGCATCGTCGGCGCGCAGCACGCTTCCCGCCGTGAGCACAATGCCCGCAAACGGGGCGTCGTTCACACGGCCATCCACAACGCGACCCATTACTGCAACCTCCCCGTCAGATACACGCCCGACACATCGCGCACGCGCTCAACCAGATCGCGAAACTTCATTAAGAACGCAACCTGCTGGGCATGCAGGCCAAAGTCGTCATCGAACACCGAGATGCCGGCCTTGGCCGAACCGCGAAAACCGCGATCGTCGAGCAGCGTGTCACAGGCCTCGAGCAGCGACGGCACCGCCGCCTTGTCGAGCTGGCACTCGCCAAAGGAGCGGATGGCCTCGAACTTGGTCTTGGCCTCCCCCTCCGGCAGCGCGTCGATAAGCGTATAGAACACGTTCACCGGCACCGACAGGCGCGGCTCAAAGCAGTCGAGCACGCCGGTGTGGTGGCCCACGGCGAGCGTGTAGTACAGCACGTCGCAGGCCTCCTGGGGAACGTCTTCCTCGGTCTCCACAAACTTACGCGTGAGCTCATAGAAGACCACCTGGTCGGGCGTATGGCCCAGGCAGGGGTCGGCGACGCCCTCGGCGGCCTCGTCGCTTGCGCGCGAGGCATCGCCAAAAGAGCCGCCGAGCATGCCGGGGCCCGCAAAGTAACCAGAGCGGTCCGTGAGCTCCATCTAGCGACCTCCGGCCAGTACCAGATCCTGTAACGCCGAGTACACCTCAACGCGGCGAGGATCATCCTGCTTGTCGATGAGCAGCGCCATGGCACCGCGGATATCGCCCTTGGGCGCGCCCTCGAGCGTATCCATAAACTCGTTGGCCAGGTCGCGGCCCTTGGAGATCAGCTCGAAATCGGTGGGCATCAGCTTGCCCTCGCGCTGCTCGCAGAACACCCATACATCCTTGAAAGCAGCGATATCAGCACTGTTGAAATTAGACATAATTCTTCTATCCCCTTTCTCAGATGATGTGCTTGGCGGTCAGGATCTCCACCAGCTTCTCGCAGGTCGCCTTGTCAGCGCCCTCC
>ERZ780190.3469-NODE-3469-length-10239-cov-3.004026_pt1 | contig 10239 bp, 9 predicted proteins | sample MGYA00510980_ERZ780190 | MGnify/ENA primary metagenome ERZ780190 (study PRJEB29588, sample SAMEA1972188) | human gut metagenome | biome: human gut; feature: human-associated habitat; material: faeces | place: Denmark | collected 2008/2010 ... | reverse complement strand
AACCTAAAAATAAAGATAGGTCAAGAAAAACTTTTTACGTCAAACAACTTTAGAAAACCATTTCATCGTAGGGATTGAAAAAATCTCTCAAATAGCTTGCGAATTCTAGGGATTTCTGCTATACTTATAGAGTTGTCTAAGACAGCAAATACTCATCTCGGATCCATTGTGGCACCGTTGCCCTTGTGGTCGTGCTGCAAGTTGACGTCTGAGAGAGGAGAAAAAAACAAAAAAGGAGAAACTACTCATGGCAGTAATTTCAATGAAACAACTTCTTGAGGCTGGTGTACACTTCGGTCACCAAACTCGTCGCTGGAACCCTAAGATGGCTAAGTACATCTTTACAGAACGTAACGGAATCCACGTGATCGACTTGCAACAAACTGTAAAATATGCAGACCAAGCATACGATTTCATGCGTGATGCAGCTGCAAACGATGCAGTTATCTTGTTCGTAGGTACTAAGAAACAAGCTGCTGATGCTGTTGCAGAAGAAGCTGTTCGTGCAGGTCAATACTTCATCAACCACCGTTGGTTGGGTGGAACTCTTACTAACTGGGGAACAATCCAAAAACGTATCGCTCGTTTGAAAGAAATCAAACGCATGGAAGAAGATGGAACTTTTGAAGTTCTTCCTAAGAAAGAAGTTGTTAACATCAAGAAGGAATGGGACAAGCTTGAAAAGAACCTTGGCGGTATCAAGGACATGAAGAGAATCCCAGATGCTATCTTTGTAGTAGATCCTAAGAAGGAAAAAATCTGTGTTCAGGAAGCACATTCACTTGGAATTACATTAATCGGTATTGCAGATACAAACTGTGACCCAGAAGAATTAGACTATGTTATCCCAGGTAACGATGATGCTATCAGAGCAGTAAAACTTATCGTTTCTAAGATGGCTGATGCTGTTATCGAAGCAAACCAGGGTGAAGAAATGGTAGCTGAAGATGCAGCTGAAGAAGCAACAGAAGAATAAGATATAGTTTTTAGGAGGATATAATTATGACAATCACAGCAGCAATGGTAAAAGAATTAAGAGAATTAACAGGCGCTGGTGTTATGGCTTGTAAGAAAGCTTTAGTAGAAACAGATGGAGATCAGGAAGCAGCTATCGAAATCTTAAGAAAAAAAGGCGAAGCTACAGCAGTTAAGAAATCAGGAAGAATTGCAGCAGAAGGTGTTGTATTTACAGCAGTAAAAGACGGCAAGGCAGCAATCGTTGAAGTTAACTCAGAAACAGACTTCGTTGCTAAGAACGAAAAATTCCAGACATTCGTATCAAACGTTGCAAATCAGATTCTTGATTCTGATGCAGCAGACATAGACGCATTTATGGCTGAACCATGGGCACTTGATACAACAAAGACAGTTAAAGACGAATTAGTTTCACAGATTGCAGTAATCGGTGAAAACATGAATATCAGAAGATTCAAGAAGATTGAATCAGACGGAGTTCTTGCTTCATACATCCACGCTGGTGGAAAGATTGGTGTATTAGTTGACGCTGATGCTCCAGCAAACGATACAGTTGTAGCAGCAATTAAGACAGTAGCTATGCAGATTGCAGCTATGAGCCCTCAGTACGTTAGCAGAGAAGACATCTCAGATGAAGAACTTGCTAAGATGAGAGAAATCACAATTGACAGTGCTTTAAATGATGTATCATCACTTCCAAAGCCAATCCAGAAGGATATCTTCGCTGAAGCATTTGCTTCAGATGCATTAAATGCTGAAGACAAGGCTGTATTAGAAGAAAAGCAGAATGACAAGTATTTATTCAACTTCCTTTCAAAAGAAGCAATCGCTGCATTAGCTGCAATTGCAATGAGCAAGAAGGAAGCAATTATGGCTAACAAGATTTTCAACGGCTTAGTTGAAGGTCGTATTTCAAAGCAGTTAAAAGAAGTATGTCTTCTTGATCAGACATACGTTATGGCTGCAGACGGAAAACAGACAGTAAAAGCATACTTAGCTGAAGTTTCAAAAGAAGTTGGTGCTACAGTTGCACTTAAGAGCTTCGTAAGATTTGAAACAGGCGAAGGTATTGAAAAGAAAGAAGAAGACTTTGCTGCAGAAGTTGCAAAACAGATGAAATAAATCTAGGTAGAATAATAAGATAAGAGAAAACCCTTTAAGCGTAGGTAAGTTACTATGTTTAAAGGGTTTTTTTGCGTCCAATGAGAACACACAACTTATCGCATAGTATCATAACTAATCACAAAAGTTGGACCGAATTTGGTCCAAAGTTGGTCCGGATAAAATGGACCAACTTTAAAAGAAGAGTTTGCTTAATTCTTCGTTAATAACTAAATTGGATTGCTATGAAATATTTATTAAATATTATAATGAAATAAAAATGTATGCGAATAAGAGAACAACGTTCTATTAATAAAATATTTTATAGTAGTTCAAAATATGGAACTAAAAAGATTAATACACCATAAAAAGGTGTAACGAAACAAAAATGCACCACTACAGTTAATGGTTAAATATTAAAGTTAGAATTATGATAATGGTGCTGGAAGCAATTGGCTTCCTGAAAATACAATTGAATAACAATTACAAATTTATGAAAGAATTTCATATCTTACACAGAATAATTAGTGTAAGGAGTAAAATTCCGGTGCACCTGTCTGGATAATCATTCATAGCAATGCGAAGAGAACCGAAGGATTGAAAAATGAAGGTAGAGCGAGCAGGACAGATTAAATGTAGCGGAAGGATAATAAAACACAGAGGAGTGAAAGAAACTCCTTATCCTCGAAATGGCGGCAGAGGAGATAGTTTCTTAAGGAAGCGTCGTGAACGCATAAGCGGCTTGTTTGTAATTCCCAGGTGTACGGGCGATGAGGGCTTAAAGATAAGCACAGTGCACATACATAGTTAATAACCCACAGTACTATGAATGAATATGAAAGGAGCAGAATAGTTGGGAATTAACGCAAAAAAACAAAAGCCAGAAAAAAATAGCAAAGAAAACAATGCTAAAGAAAAATTGGAAAGAGATTTAAGAAGCTGTATGAAATGCAAATATTTTTGGGGAAATGATAACAGATGCATTAATAATGAAAAATGTGGAGCAGGAAAGCAAAAAACAGAAAAGCAGCAGGAGAGTAAATGTGTAGGATGTCCATATGGAAAAAACAGCAGATATTGTTTTCCGTGCATGAGAGATTTATTAGGAAAGTAAGAAAGAAGGATACATAGATGACTAAAAAGGCAAGGAGGCACAGGCAGATGGAAAAGAGATTAGAAATAATTGCAATTGACCATGGATGGTCAAATATAAAAACAGTTAATACAGTTTTTTCTACAGCAGTTAATCAAATAGCAAATGAACCGGGGATATTTGATAATATTCTTCAGTATGAAGGAAAATTTTATTCAGTCGGAGGAAAAAGATTAGAGGTAAAAGATAACAAGGTTACTGACGAAAGTTTTTATCTTCTTACGCTTGCAGCTATGGCGAAGGAGTTGAAGATAAGAGGAAAGAATAGTGCAGATGTCTTTTTATCCGTAGGACTTCCGTTAACCAGATTCGGAGCAGAAAAGGATAATTTTATTAAATATCTGTCTAAAAAAAGAGAGTTGGAGTTTAAATTTGAAAATAGAACATATAGAGTAAATATTATTAAGGTGTCTGTATTTCCACAGTGTTATGCAGCGGTGGCAGATAAAATGCCACAGTATGATAGAAAGCATATTGTAGTGGATATAGGATCATGGACAATGGATTTGATGACAATAAAAAATATGAAACCAGAGTTATCTGAGTGTGATACAAGACCAATGGGGTTGATTACATGTATGCATGCAATTAATAAGGAATGTGTAGCCAAGTTTAATTGTGAAATTGATGAATCAGAACTTGAATATGTTATGAAAACAGGAATGTGTGATATGGAAGAGAGATTTGCACAGGTAGTTGAGGAAGAAATAAGAAAATTTACAAATAAGGTATTTAATACATTAAGAGAATTTAACATTAGTCTCAATATTACACCAATAACATTTGTAGGTGGAGGTGCAGCGGTAATGAAACACTATGGAGAAATAGAGAGTAAAAACATTAGTTATATTGAGGATATCAAAGCAAATGCAAAAGGGTTTGAATATTTGGCAAAAGCATTCATGATTTCAAAATCAAGGCAGAGAGGAGGAATTTAAATGGCTAAAAGTGATGATGGATTTTACCATACATTAAGACTAAGTAGAAGAAACCCAAATCATATCAGAATGCATCAGATATTGGTTGATTTAGACAAGTCAGTATATAAATCTCAAAATCAATTTATTGTGGATGCTGTTGAGTTCTATATTAACGCTTTAGAAGAAGATGTGATTACAAATAGCGGAAAACAAAAAAGACAAGAAAGTTTTGCAACAAAAGAGGAGTTACAAGAAGTAAAAGAAAGTATGAGAGCGGAAATGATAACTGAGGTAAACAAACAGATATTGTCCGTAATTGGAACTTTTACAGGTAATCTCATAAAGGGAACAAACATAAATGATACATCAAAGAATGATGGATTTAATGCAGATGATACAGTAATGGGACTTGCAGAAATGTGGGGAGAATAGGAGAAATATGGCAGGAAATATTTTATATGGAATAAAAAAGTTTGGTATAAGTGTGGTTACAATAATTGCAAGAGTTGTTATAACATTAATTCAGTTATTAGTTGAAGTTAGTAGTTTGGCAGTTAGCATAACAGGAATAGTATTAAAAATATTTCTTGCTATATTATTAATTGGAAAAAGAAAGTAAATGAAATGATTTGTAAATTATTGTATAATCAAGGAGGTCAAAATGAACAGAATACGGGATGAAACAAAATTTTATCCCGAGTTATAACAGAATAAATTCGCAACAGTAGGAGCGGATGGGTATAACACGGATAGCCTGCCACTCTTACAGAGAGAGGTAGGCAAATGAGGAAATTAGGTTTATTTATAATTGTAGGATTATTGTCAATGACAATTCCACAAATGAATGCAAATACATTTACAGTGCAGGCTGCAACTATTAAAAAGGTTACAGGTATAAAAAAGAATAGAGTAAAAGATGGTTCATATTTTTATTCAAAGAAAAAGTATTATGATGGATGCTATCGTAAAATTAGTTGGAAAAAAATAAAGAAAGTAAGTGGATATCAGGTTTATAGATATGATTACTATTTAAAAAAGTGGAATAGAGTATTAACCACCAAAAATAATTATTTTAAAATAACTGATATGTGTGAAGGAGAAAAAGTAAAGTTAAAGGTCAGAGCATATAAAAAGAAAAAAGGAAAGACAATCTATGGACGTTTTTCAAAGGCTTTAATATATACTGAAAACACTCTTTTATATTACACTAAGAATGACAAGTTAGTAAAAAAGGGATGTTATGTTTCAGGTTTGAACGGATACCACAAAAATTGTGAGCAACAAGCATTTACACTTCAAAATGAATATAGAAAAAAAGTGGGTGTTAAACAATTAGAATGGTCTGAAGTGTTGTATGAAATATGTAAGTCAAGAGTAAAGGAAATAGTGAATGATTTCTCACACAATAAATTGGATTCAACTGCTCAAAAAGTATTAAAAGACAAGTATAATTATGACAAATGGATGTTACGAGGTAAGGTTGGTACAAAGGAATATGGACTGACAATTGTTAGTGGTGAAAATATTTTTGGAGGAAGTACTTCACCTAAACAGGCGATGACTTCATGGAAGAACAGTCCGGGACATTATCATAATATGATACATTCAGACTATCGTTACGGAGCAATGGCTTCTTATAAGGGAAGATGGGTTGCAATTTTTAGTATGGTAGATGTAGATGAAATTGTTTTGAATAATAACATGGAAAGTCTGGAGTCTGCATTGCAAATTTTAGATAGATAGTAAAATATATGAATGGTAAAAGATCGTCAGTTTTGGCGGTCTTTTTCTTTTTGAAAGGAGAGTTTCAGTTAATGAATAAAATAAAGAGAATTGTGGCAATGATGCTGGCAATAGTTATGTCGATAACTGTGTTGCCACAATCGACAAAAAAGGTACAGGCTGCAACAGGTAAGGCATCTTTAGTAAATATAGGTCGGCTTGGAACAGTTAATATTGGTGAAAAAAGTGAAAGTGGCACATGGCTTAAAACAATGGTAAACGGTAAACCAGTTTTTTGCCAGGATTTAGGAAAAGCTTGTCATACAGGAGATGTATATGTATCATCAAATGACGAAATCTCAAGCGATAATTCAAACAAAAAAATATCAGTTGAGGCAAAAACAGGATATTGGTATGCATATGTAAAAAAGAAGGCAAATAAAGCATGGGTGTATGCTCAATGTCTCATATGGAGTGCAGAAGAAGGAAGAACAAGTGAAAGTCAGCTTAAAGATGTGATTAAACAGGTAAGAAATAATACCGGATATTATAATGATAAAACAGTAAATGAAATATACAATCAGATTTTTAATATAGATCATACTGTTATATGTTCTATTTCAAAGTGGACATCATCTGCTTATTCAAGACAGGTGCTTATGGAAATAAATTCAACTGACGAGGAAGAAGACTATAAATACTACCCATTAAATGATACGTTAAGATACAGACAACGTATAACATTAACAAAGAAAGATGAAGATAATAAAGCATTACCAAAAGTAAAATTCTTATTAACAGCAAAAAATGTTAAAGAATTATATTCCTTTAAATTTAATGGTTGGGGTGATGCAGAAAGTGGTGATGTTGACGAAGATCAAAGCAGATTTGAAATTGAAGCTTTGACAGATACAAATGGAAAAATAACATATAAATTTGATTATCAAATTCAATCAGAAGATTATTACTATTGTAAAGCTGATGATTTAAAAGAAATGACGGATTCAGCAAAAAAGGAAATTAAAAATAAATTGGATGATGAGGGATATAAGTATGCAAGTGATTTATCAAAAAGTGGTGCAGAAAAATTAATTCAGTCAGATTTTGATAAGCAGATGAAAGCAATAAATAATAAATATGTTGTAAAGGAATTAGACACAGGAAATGCAAACATTATTGCACAGGGAAGTATTGCGAAAGGAGTTACAATTACAATTCAGTCGGATAAGAGCTGGGTTAAGGAAAATGGCGTATGGCCGGATACTTCATCTGGAAAATATGGTTCTTACGAGAAGGCATATCAATTTAATGTAGTAAATAATTATAAAAAGGTAAAGCTTACTGCAATCAAAAAGGACAATGAAACGGGTGAAGTGGCTCAGGGAGATGCAACGCTAGCAGGAGCAGTATATGGTATGTATGAGGATTATGGATGTACAAAATTATTGAAAAAGTATACTACAGACAGCAGAAATCAGTTCGAAACAGATTATGTAAGATGTGGAAGTGATTATTACCTAAAGGAGATTGTTCCGCCTGTAGGATATTTGAAAAATGATAAAGTATATAAAATACATGAAGATGGTCAGGAATATACGGCTGAATATAATAGTGCAAAATCAAAATTAGAATTGGGAGAAGATGTTGTTAAAGGAAAGGTTTCTATAATTAAGGGAAAAGGAAATGGAAATGCAGGTATTGTTTCACCAGAGGTAAATGCACAGTTTCAGGTTTATATTGCATCAAGTGGATCATACGATAAGGCAAAGGATACAGAAAAAGATTTACTTAAAACCAATAGTGAAGGATATGCAATAACAAAAGAATTACCATATGGTACATATATTGTTCATCAGATTAGTGGTGATGACGAGACAGAGTATTGTCCTGATTTTTATGTTGATATAAAAGAGCAGGGAAAGACATATAAGTATCTTTTAAATAATCCTGAATTTACAGCATATTTAAAAATTGTTAAAAAGGATGCCCAGACTAAAAAGACAGTATTAAAACCAAACACAACATATCAGATTTATAAAGTGAATGATGATGGAACAGAAATGATTGTAAAACAGTCATATAATAATGGAAACAAAATTATTACAGTGGACAGATTTGTTTCAGATGATACAGGAGAAATAATTACCTATGAAAAATTAAAGGCTGGTAAATATAGAGTTTACGAGGTACAGGGACCGGAAGGATTTAAGAACAACAAGTCATTTATTAACATTGAAATTACAAATAAATCTTATAAAACAATGACAGATAAGGATGGAAATGAGTATCTATATGCAGAGTATGAATACTACAATGATGAAACATATGGAAAGTTTACAATTAAAAAGACGGGACCAGGTTTAACAGGCTTTGAATATGAAACAATTATGAAAACATCAAATGTTGACAGTTTTATTTATACAAATGCAATGAATGTTTCTTTACAGCAAAATCCATTTAAATATGAAGATGTAATGCTTAATGATGTGGTATTCGAACTTTATGCGAAAGATGATATTGTAACACAGGATGGTCAGAATACAACATGGTTTAAAGCAGGTGAGTTAGTGGCGACCATTACAACTGGTTCAGGTGCAGAGTTTATGTCAGATTGTAATGGAATATGCAAAGCAAAATTAGAAGAAAACGGAGCGGTAACGTTGGATGTCCCTCTTGGAGAATATGAAATAAAGGAAGTAAAGACAACATACGGTCACGTATTACAAAGTACTAATTCATGGAATTTAAAATTTGTGTGGAACAGTCAGGAAGAGGAATATGTTTCTGATATTTCAGATAATACACAAGATGGTGTTTTAGATATTAGGAATGAGTTGGTATCAACAGAAGTCAGGGTTACAAAAAAAGATGCAAGGACATCTAAACCTGTTCCAGATACAACTTTTGGATTTTATACAAAAGACAATATTTATGATAAAGATGGTAATGTGATTCTTAAGGCAGGCTCTAAGATTACAAAAGTAAAGACAGATAAAGACGGAAAAGCAATAATACCATTTCCTGTTCCGGTAATGGGAGAAAGATATGGAGATAAAGATTTACCTATTAATTCAGGAGATTACTATTTCTTAGAAGAAAATATTTCGGACAGTTATTATATTTCAGAAGAACCTATATTTGTTCATCTAGAATATAAAAATCAGGAAACACCAATAGTAACAGCAGAAGCAAAAGTTGTTAAGGAACAGACAGAGGTTGAAGTTGATAAATTGATGATTGCCAGTAGTGTAGAAATTCCAAATTGTCATCTTAAGATTTCAGATGAAAATGGAAATGAAATTGTAAGTTGGATAACAGGAGATAAAGATTCAATTATTGTAAATGAAAAGTTAGAAGAAATGGGATATTTTAACTTTGAAGCTAAGATGAATGAAAATGGAAATATAAAAATAAATGGATTGCTGCATGACAAGGAATACGTCTTGACAGAGACAAAGCCAGCAGATGGATTTGTCTCAGCGACAGATATTTCATTTATGTTAAAACTGAAGATTGAAAAAGCAGATTATTTAACACAGATTTTGATTAAAGAAAATGAAAAATTTGTTCCTGCAATTTCAAATAAACTGGTAATGTATGATGATACAACAAAAATTGAATTTTCAAAGACAGAAATCACAGGAGAAAAGGAAATTCCGGGATGTGAACTTGAAGTAACAGATAAAGAGACAGGACAGATAATGGATAAATGGACTTCAAGTAAAGATAAGCATATAGTTGAAGGGAAATATGTAGTAGGAAAGACATATATGTTTACAGAAAAAAGACCGGCAAGTGGCTTCGCAACTGCTGAAAGTGTCGAATTTAAAATTTCTGACACGGGAAATATTCAGCAAGTATCTATGAAAGATGATACCATAAAAATTCAATTTTCAAAGATAGCATCTGATACTAAAAAGTTATTACCAGGAGCAAAGTATAAGGTATTAGACAGTAAGGGAAAGAAAGTATGTGAATTCACAACAAAGAAAAAGGAAACTGCACTTAATGGCATTTTATGTGCAGGGGAAACATATACGTTTGTTGAACATCAGGCACCTAAACATTATAAAAAAGCAAAGAATGTAAAGATTACAGTTAAGGATACAGGTAAAATACAGAAAATTAAGGTTGTGGATGAACGTATTCCAGAAGTGCCGGATACACCACAGACAGGTTATAATAAAAGAATATATTTATATGTGCTGGCATTATTATTTGGAACAGGTGTGTTGGCAAAATGTCTAAATGTAAAAAATAGATATAGAAAGAAACAAGATGAAGAATAAAAAGAAATTTCTTAGGACAAGTATTTCTGCATTAGTTGTAGTAGCTACAGTTTTAATATCTGTAGTGGCTACAATTAAA
>ERZ780190.3467-NODE-3467-length-10245-cov-7.016192_pt1 | contig 10245 bp, 5 predicted proteins | sample MGYA00510980_ERZ780190 | MGnify/ENA primary metagenome ERZ780190 (study PRJEB29588, sample SAMEA1972188) | human gut metagenome | biome: human gut; feature: human-associated habitat; material: faeces | place: Denmark | collected 2008/2010 ... | reverse complement strand
GGCGGGTGCGGTATCGTTGTGGTTTGCATCGCCAATCACCCGATACCACACGGTATACGTTCCGGCATCGGTGCCGGTAGGGATGACCTGGCTGTATGTACCGTTCTCGGTCAGGCTGTACTGCATAGTGCCATACTTCGTCACGCTGCCTGCGGTAATCAGCGCCTGCTCCTGGCCAATATAGGTCAGGTTTTCCTGCGCTATGGGCGGCGTGATGAAGCTTGCGCTGATGCTGGCCTTTTGTACCGTCACAGCAATATCCTTGCTCATCTTCTCGTAGCCGTCGCAAGTGGCCAAAAAGCGGAAGGTGTGCTGGCCTGCGGACAGCTTTAGCGCAGAAAGATCAAATTGATTCTTTGTTGTCGCACTGCCGACCGCTGTGGCCTTGCCGTCCTCCACCTTGTACCACTGGAAGCTTACAGCGCCTGTGCCGGTTTCCTTCTTTACATTGACAAGAAGTGTCCCCGCACCGCCATAAGTCATGCTCATCTCGGTGGGATAGTTCATGCTCTTGATGGGGATCTTGGCCACAGAAACATTGGTCAGCTCCGTGCCGGTAAGGTCGGTTATCCATGTACTGCCGCTCTTGAACGCGCAGCCCTCCGGCAGGAGGGATGCCAGCGTGACATCTCCGGTGACGGTCAGCTTTGCCGCCGTCTTACCGTTCAGATCCAGCTTGAGCGGGCTGCTGATGGTGATCGCGCCTGCATCCGCCAGCAGCTTCACCGTACCGTCGCCGGCTGCCGCGATGGCCGCGTCTACCGTCCGATGGTAGGAAGTGCTGCCGTCCGTCTTTGTTACCTCAGCGGCATAGCCGCAGTATGGGCAAACATTCCCGCCGGAAGGGTCATCCGGGTGGCTGCACTCCACAACAGTGACGGCAGTATTCGCATTCATCTCTGACAGCTTGACCCATGCGCCGCCTTGCTTCTGATAGGCATAGCCCCCTGCCAGCAGGGACTGGTAATCTGCGCCATTCTTGATTTTGATGCTGTCAAAGGAGCCGCCGGACAGGATCACACGAATACCGCTATTATATCCCAATTTCAGCAGATCCGCGCTACCGCCGGACATGGTCAGCGTTCCATCCGTGTAGATGCCGCCGGTGAACGTGCCGCTCGTTACCACGGCTTCGTTCCCGGTAAGGAAGAAAAGCCCAAATCCACGGACGCCAGTTCCGCCGCCTACGCTTCCCTCCAGGGTGACATTGTCCAGCGTCAGCTTTGCGCCTGTGTGGTCAAATTTTCCAACTTCCACCGCATTAGCGGACTTGGAGACACAGGTGCTTTGCACCTTGCCGTTTGTTATGGCTACATTGGAGCCGAGGATGCAAAGAAGCGCCTCCTCACGGGATTTGCTCAGGGTGAATCCATTTAAGTTCAGTATAATGTTTTTGCTGATCTCGATAGGCTCTCCGTTCTCGATGGTCAAAGGCCCCCGCAGCGTGATAGTGTCACCGTCCTGCGCGGCATTCAGCGCATTTTCCAGACTGGTGTATCGTGTGCCGCCGGTTTCAAATGCCTCCACCAGCGCTTTGCAGAAGGTGCAGTAACCGGCGCTGTCCACCTTGCCCGCATGGTCGCAGCTTCTGCCGCAGACACATTTACCGTTCTGATATTGGCAGGTATGCTCGACCACTTTGACGCTTCTACTCTGGATGCTTACTTCGGAAACATTCAAAATTTCACTGTCATCAGTGTCTGCAAAGGCATATCCCTCCGCCAGCAGAGCCAGAGCCTGCTCACCAGGTTCTACTCTGATTCCATCTTGGAACGTGCCGCCCTGGAGCTGGGTTTTCCCGTGGAATTTCACCAGTTGCTCAAACACGCAGTTGCCCTTTACCGTCAGGGTAAAATAGGTAGAAAAGACCTCCTGATCTGTTTTAACGCTGTCTAATATCAACACCGTGGGGGCGCTGGTGGCAATGTCATTTATCGTGCCGTTTTGGATGGTAACGCTCTTGTACGGGAAATTTTGCAGATCCAGCAGCTTGACCTTGTGGCCCTGCAGATCCAGCGTAACGTCCCTGTTCGCCGTATCGCCGTTCCCCGCTTTCAAGGTTGCGTCAGTATCCCGCACAAAATAAGCGGTTCCGCCGGAGACCAGAATGAACCCAACCTCAGGGTTATCGCCTTCAAACGTATAGGGGATACCGTTGCGAATAAAGAGCACATCCTTGCTGCACGGTTCGCCGCACTGTTGGCATTTGCCCTCGTTGGTGTATTTTTCATGGGGGCAGGTGTTAAAGGTAACAGGGACAGTGTTTGTATCTAGGGTATAGCCCTGATAGGACAGCTTGCAGTAGACCTGGCCGCTGTACTCCCAGTTCTTGCCCGCCGTTGTGGTCAGGTCGGATGTGGTCAGGGTGATTCTATTGCTGCCGCTGCCTGTACCTGTAAATTCTTTTCCGTTCACATACCACCGATAGGTGATATTACCCTCCGAACCGCTTTCCAGTTGGGCCCTTACCCAGACATCCGCCTTAAATTGCCCATCGCCTTTCTTATAGCTGACCTGCGGCTGCGTTCTTATGGTAATGGGGTTTCTGGGCGCGGCGGCGACGGTGACCGTTGCGGTGGCGGTCGCCTTGGCAGGAGTGGCACCTGCTTCGCCGTCTGCGGTCAGCTTCAACTTGTAGCTGCCCTCCTTGACGGTGTTGTCGGCGGTCACGGTGATGGTCTGGTTGTCAGTGGATTTTTCCGCCGTCAGACCGGGGTGTGCGTCCACCCAGTCCACTTGCAGGGTTTCCTTCTTGACCCTGCTGCCGGTGACGGAGAAGGTCGCCGTCTGACTACCTAAGCTTTCCTGCAGGGTTCCCTGCTGCGCGCCGACGGTCAGGCTTGCGCGGGGCGCCATCTGGGCGATATAGATGGTCTTGACGTCCCCTTCTCTTGTCGTATCGTCCGCTGTGCCGACCGACATATCGTCTGTGTTTGCATTCTGACTTTCCGAATACAGAATGGTCAGGCTGCTGTTGATGTTTCGGGCCTTTCCATGACTATTCGAAATCGCGCCATATTTTCCGGTGGCGTAAAGGGTTCCTCCGTTCATGGTCAGGGATGCAGTGTCAATACCCCAACCGGAATTTAGATTCAGCGTTCCATTCTCAATCACGATGGTTTTAGCGCTCAAGCCGTACAAACCGCCGTTGGTGGTTATCTTTGCCCCGTCTTTTATGGTAAGTGTCCCGCCGGCGGTGTCGCTCCAACTGCCGTCCTCAATACCCCTTTTCCCTTTAGGAACATTGACCGTCAGACTGCCGCTTCCCTGAATGGTCAGACTGTGGGAATACATATCCAGAGCGGCGGTATATGAGGTCTCGGTAATCGTAATGGTATTCTCGCCTTCCAGCGTGATTGTTGTGTCGCCATTCACTATCACCGGGGTAGTTATGTTTTTGTTCTCCCAGATAACATTGCCGGAGATGGTTTCCTCGTCTGCCGCAGCTGCCATCAGGGGCATTGCCTGCTCTGTTCCCTTGCAGGCAGAGAGATCCGCATCTTCCGCAGCACAGACCGGACAGTCTGGATTGACCGCCTCTTGCTCACAGTGGGTTTCGCAGATACACTCTGCTGGAGCATTCCCGGACACGCCGGGAACAAGCCCACTGTCCTGGGAATTACACTGCTCACAGATATACCCACAGGGCGTCCCCTCTGTGGCCGGGATGTAGCCGCAGCTTTCGTCATGCTCATGGGGACAGCTTAATTTTTTTGTGATACAGCCGCTTTCCTCACTGCATTTATGGGTACACTCGGTCGGCTGGGCCTCCTCTACTTCAGATGAGGTCGCCGTATTTTCTGATACGCTGCCTTCCAAAACAGGGTAACAGCTTTCGTCATGTTCATGGATACACTCTTTCACAGGGGTGTAGCAATCCTCAGTATGCTCATGTTTACAGGCTGCCCCTTCAGTTCCTTCCGTATATCCGCAGTCCTCTGTATGTTCCGGGTGATGCTTGCACAACCCCGTATGGACGGCGGATACACCCGCTTCCACCGCAGATGCCGGAACTCCCGGCATCGTAAAAATCATTGCCGCCGCCAGTAAAAATGCGGCCGGCCGTTTCCATTTCCATATCATTTATTCATCCTCCTTACGCGGTTCGTTCCCTCTCGTTGTTTTCTGAAGCAGCCGGGATACTGCCTCCCGCAGCTGATATTCCGTCACAGGCTTCACCAAAAAGGTATCCGCCTGCATCCTGCGGCTTTGGGGTTCAAACTCTGCCTGGTCGCTGATCCACAGGAGAGGGACATCCCTGCTGTACCCTCGTATGCTCATGCAGAAATTCATCCCCCTGGCTCCGTCCTCCATGACCACCACAGCATCATAAGGCCCATCCCGCTGCATGGCATAGGTACAAAACACACCATTATCAAAGCGGTCTACTTTGCCCAGCTTCATCAGCAAAGCGGTTTCTTTTTCTTTCTGGCTATAACTGCATAGCGCAATTCGCATTTTCACACCTCCATTTTGTAATGGATTTTATCGCCTCATATAACTCCTGATCGGAGCAGTCTGTCGGAAGGAACGCAGGGATACGCAGTTGATACGCAATCAGGGCAAAGTTTTCATCATCGCTCCACCAGACAAGCGGTACTTCCGGTGCCAGCTGCTTTGCCTGAATGGCAGCCTCCAATCCCCTTGCCCCGGTCATTGCGATGACAACCGCATGATATCGGCTCCGCCGCAGTGCCTGAGATAGCTGCTTCTCATTCCATAGCTCGTCGATGACAAGCTGTCCGTCCCCAGCAAAAAGGGAGCGCAGCCTGCTCTCAAACCATTCTGCATTCCTTAATTCCGTACAAAGTGCGATTTTCATGCTGAGCCTCCTTTCCTGAAAAGAAAAACAAGAAAGAATGTGCCTTGGCACATTCTCGCGCCTCGCGCGGTCGCTTGCGACAATCTACATCTTCGCGCAAGTGCGCATCTTTGGCACGTTAGTGCCTTTTTTATATGACAGGGAATTCTTCGGAATTTCCTGTCATATAAAAAAAACCCAGACCTTCTCATCGGAAAGTCTGGTAGTATAATTAGAGTAGCATCTTGTCAAGAGAAATGCAACCGACTTTGTTTAAGACGCAGGTTTCCTGTTTAAGACGCAAGTTTTTTCCTGCGGTTTTATGTTATACTAATATTGGATTATTGTGCAAAGGAGATGGCACGATGCAGATTGCGATTGTGGATGACAGAGCAGAGGACAGAGCAGAACTGTCTGCCTGCCTGGAAAATTATATGAAAAAGCATCAGCTGGACTATACGCTGACAGAATTTGAGGACGGAGAGAATTTTCTGAAAGCTGCCGCCCAGGTCAATTTTCAGCTTGTCTTTATGGACATCTATATGGAGAACATGGATGGAATAGAGACCGCCAGAAGGCTGCGCCAGAAAAACAGGCTCTGTAAGATCGTTTTTCTGACCATTACAGAAGATTATGCCCGGATGGGGTACAGCCTGTCCGCCAGCTATTATCTGCTGAAGCCGCTTTCGCTCCATCAGGCAGATTTTGAAGAAGCGATGGAGCTGTGCCAGCTAAAACCGCCCTATGAAGTGATGACACTTTCGGTTATGGCTGACCGTCAAAAGCTGGAACTTCCCACAGAGAAGATTCTATACATAGATTATCAAAACCGTATGACACGGATTCATACGGCGGAACGCGTGATACCGGTAAGCGGAGGCTTTCAGGAGGTTACTGCCGCATTGCAGAAGGACAAGCGTTTTTTGCCCTGCTACCGGGGCATTTTAATCAACATGGATTACATCAGCCAGGTTGACAGTCAGACCTTCCGTTTGATAAACGGGGAGGAACTTCCGATTGCCCTCCGCAATGGAAAACAGCTGCGGGAAACCTACCGTCAATATGTTTTCTCTGGAATGGGGGGTATCGTATGAGAATGAAGCAAATGCACAGGCGTATTCTGGAGGGCTGTCTGGCCTGTCTCCTCTGCTTCACCTGCAGTATCCCCGCATTTGCCGCCGAAACTGCAACCCCATCCAATGCCGATGAAAGAAGGGAGATTTTGCCGGATTTAGAAAGCGAGGCTTCGGAGACACGGAAGAGCAAAACCCCGGAAGCATCGGAAGAAGTATCCCTCGTCCTTGTCACAGAAATACAAAAGGAAGACGAACTGCTCTCCCTGCCAGATTTCACCCTGCCCCTTAGAACCACACCGTCTGATGATGACCTGGAGGAAATTTATCAGCTGGCCCTTCGGTATCAAACCGTCTGCGCCACTGTAACAGCAGGTAAAGAAATCCGGCAGGAAACTTTTTCTGTCGCATGGGATTTTTCGGCCATTGACCAGACCACTCCAGGCGAATATACCGCAGCAGGCCGGATTGAACTGCCGAAGGGGTATGCCTTTGGTGAAGCTGTCTTGCAGGAGCTTCAGATTTCCGTCCGGGTGGAAGAAATGCCGCCTGCTGTCATCACCTCCATAGAGCAATGGTATCCTTATACGGACGCGTTTGCGATTCAACAGGGCAGCGAAACCGAAACGCTGGAAAATTTGTTTGCCTTTTCCCCTTACTATCTGGAATGCTATGCGGAAAATGGAACCAGCTACACCGCTGTGGTGGAATGGGATTTTTCTGGTATTGATTTGAATACTGTGGGACTGTACCATGCAGCAGGAAGGCTGACTGCACCGGAAAATACCATATTTGCGGATCGTGTCGATTTCCCTGAAATTTCAATTCCTGTTTCTGTTCAGGCTCCGGGCAGCCCAGACATCAACTGCTTCCTGGTTCGCAGAGGAGGCCTTTATTTTCCCTGGGTCACACCGCCGGGGAATCTGGACAAGGTCAGTATATGGCTGTCCAAAAACAACGGTTCATGGAACCGTCTGGAAAGTGGCGTTTATGTGGGTCAGGAAATGCTCTCGATTGCTACCCGTCTGCTGATGCCGGGCAGCAGTTACCGCCTTCAGGTTGATTATGACGGCGGACAGACCGGCATCCTGTCCTTTACCTACGCAGATGAAATTGTCCTTGAAGGGTATCACGATGGCGACCGGGATGGAGGTGATGCAGGCGGCAATCCACCTGATACCATCATTCAGCCGCCTCCCGAACATACCGACGATCAGGATGACGGTTTCACAGACAGTCCCCCTACGCAACCTTCAAGATCGCCTGCAACAAATGGCGGTGGGATAGATTCCAACGATTCTGAAAAAGCACCTTCGGTCAGCGGAGAAAATGATTCTACGGATCACAAGCCTTCCGAGCCATCCTTGGATGGAAAAGACGATTCCATAAATAAAGATGAATTCCCATCGCAACAGGCAAACGGTGATGCAGAGGAAGCATTAGAACCAGACGCTGGTTCCGATGAACCGGCCATACCGGAAATCGAAGCGCCAGTTGTATCAGGTCAGCCAGAGGAAGATACCGCTTTACAGCAGCCCCCAAAAGTGCAGACGATTGCCGGCGATCCAGAGCTTACCGCTCCCAATCCTGCCCGGAAGCTTTCGGAAAACAGGAAAGAGCCGGTGCAAAGCATTATGACCGTTCCCCCGAAAAGTGCGGATTCCAAAAAACCTGTTTTTTCAGAGTTCTTCGATGAAACCACCGACCGGATTTCCGGCACACGCTTTTTGATGATGCTGCAAACAGGGGAGCAAAGAGCCGTCTTTTCCAAACAGGGAATCACCATCAGCATACCAAAAGACGCCTTGCCGGAGGGCATCCAAAACGAAGATCAGATTGAAGTCATCATCCAAAAGGATACGGACGGCGGTTTTTCTTTTTCGTTTTCCATCAATGGAACTGTGCTCAACTCCCTGCCGGATGTTTCTGTCATGCTGCCCTATCCAAATGACCCGGCAGCCGGCACATTGTTCCTTTGTGATGAAAGCGGCGTGGAAGTTCCCATGACCGGCTATGACGATACGGCGAAAGCCGCTTCCTTTCAGATCAGCCATACAGGGACTTACACCATTGTGGGAAAGGAAGATGCCGTTTCCCTGGCACAGGCCGCCGACACAGAGCATAGCCGGTCGCCCATACTCCTTTTGATTCCGGCCTGTCTGCTTCTTCTGTCTGCCGGTGTGTTTTTCCTAAGGAGGCGAAAATAAGATGGTATCTTCTGCGGTAAAAAAATATGCTGCCTTATGTATGGTCTGCCTGTGCTCATCCCTGTTTTTTCTTGGCCTGTATCAGTTCAATAATAAATATAGCCAGAACACAATCCAGGCGGCAAATGGGATTCTGGCGCTTTCTGAGGAAGAACTTCAAAAGTCACCGGTGCGCTTTCTGGTATCCGGCTGGGCATTTTATCCTGACGCGCTTTTGACCCCGGAAGAAATACGGGATGAAAGCCATTATATGCGCTACCTTTCCATCGGAGAGCAGACCAATTTCTCCAGCCCTGCAAACCCTTCTCCCTATGGCTGCGGGACTTATCAGATGACATTCTTTCTGCCGGAACGGAAGGAAACATATGCGCTGGAAATCCCGGAAGTGTTTTCTGCTTACAACCTTTATCTGGATCATGACCTGATCCTGCAAATGGGGGAACCGGCACAGGGGACACCATTGGTTCAAAACCGCATGGTCACTTTTCATGGCGGAAAACCGGTCACACTCACCATAGCGGTCAGCAACTATGACCACTTTTACGGAGGGATTGTCTATCCGCCTGCTTTCGGAACGATGCTGGCGGTCAATACAACCAGAGGAATCCGGTTTGCATTCTGCCTGTTCAGCTGTACAGTTACCTTTGTCTGTGCGCTGCTGTCCTTTTATTTCAGCCGCCGGATGAAACAGAAAAATACATTCCTGTTCGGACTGATCTGCCTTGCCATGTGCGGCCTGTCATCCTATCCTGTGCTTCATATGCTGGCTGCGGTTCCCGTATTCCCCTGGTACACGATTGAACTGTTCTGTATCTATCTGGTTACCTGGCTGATCGTAGTTCTGCAAAACCGGATATGCAGGCCGGGCTTCCTGCCTGCGGCCATCAGTAATGGGGTGGGCGCTGCCTTCCTGGTATATGCGTTTTTGTATGGCATGCTGGCTTCCCATCTCTCCCTTGGAGCGATTCGTTTCTTCTCTGCATCGGTCTTTTGTTATAAGGCGGCATCTGCGCTCTATCTGCTTATCATCGCTGTGCTTGCCATTCACAGAGGAGAAAAACGGAGCAGGCCGATCTTCTATGCTGCGGCAGCCGCAACCTGCGCCTTTATATGGGATCGCCTTCTGCCGGTTTATGAGCCGGTTATCGGCGGTTGGTTTTTGGAATGGGGCAGCTTTTTCATAGCAGCAGCCATCGGTTATTCCCTCTGGCGCGATGTGATAGAAGGATATGGAAACAGCCTGATTTTCCAGGAAGAACGCAAGCAGGTCATCCGTCAGCTTTCTATGCAGACCGAATACAGCCGTCAGGTTTCTGAAGCAGCGGCAGAAAACAGAAGGCTGATCCACGACATCAAACACCATCTGCGCACCATAGACCGCATGGCCTCTGAACGTGGGCAGACGGAGATCTGCTCCTTCCTGTTACAGGTAGAGGAACAGGTTGCGGCATCATCGGGTCACTCCCATGTTGCGTTCTGCAAAAATCCCGTCGTAAATGCACTGATTGAATACTACTACGGCATGGCGCAGACACAAGGGACAGAATTTCAGGTGCGGCTCGATCTTCCCGATCAGATGCCGCTTACCGATGTGGAACTGTGTACGGTGCTGGGCAATCTTTTGGACAATGCCGTTGAGGCGTGCAGCCGCCAAAAGCAAGGGGTGCGCCGCGTTTTCATTGCAGGCGAAACCAGAGGCAATATGTACTTTTTGAAGATTGAAAACACTTACGACGGTCTGGCCTTGCAAGAGGGAAAAACATTCCTCTCCCGAAAGGGTACATCTGCTGATCATGGAATCGGGCTTTCCTCTGTCCGAAAAATCATTGAAGGCCATGGCGGTGATCTCGATCTTGTTCCCGGTGAGGAATCCTTTCTTGTTGGAATTACAATACAGATGTAAAAACTGTTTTTTGAGGCGCATTCAGATAACATAGGCAAGACCTGATGGATGGACTTTGCCCGGAGGGTGTGGGGTATCCCGGATTCGGGATACCGTAGACGAGCAATGTATCGGAATATCCTTTTGGACATTCCGATACATTGCTCGTTGGGGCCACCCCAAACCCCGGCCAGCCCGCTTTTGCTGGTCTGGCGAACACGCCTTACGGCGTGGCTTTTCGCTCCCTTACGGTCGCTGTTCCTGCCACGAAAATATTGTTCG
>ERZ780190.3456-NODE-3456-length-10270-cov-3.200587_pt1 | contig 10270 bp, 8 predicted proteins | sample MGYA00510980_ERZ780190 | MGnify/ENA primary metagenome ERZ780190 (study PRJEB29588, sample SAMEA1972188) | human gut metagenome | biome: human gut; feature: human-associated habitat; material: faeces | place: Denmark | collected 2008/2010 ... | reverse complement strand
AGATTTAAAGAAAAGGTATCAATAATAAATTCAAGGCTGTCATCAGGAGAGCGTTACGACCAGTTTGAAAGAGCGAAAAATGGTGACGTAACCATAATGATAGGTCCAAGATCAGCTTTGTTTACACCTTTTTCCAATTTGGGATTAATAGTAATAGACGAAGAACACGAAAGTGCTTACAAAAGTGAATCGGTTCCTAAATATCATGCTATTGAAGTGGCGCAGAAGAGAGCATATGACACAGGTGCAACAGTGGTTTTAGGCTCGGCAACGCCATCTCTTGAATCTTATTATAAGGCTAAGAATGGAACCTATATTCTTCATAAGTTAACAACAAGAGAGAAGGGCAATCTTCCATCAGTATCAATTGTAGATTTAAGGGAAGAGTTACAGCAGGGAAATAAATCTATTTTCAGTAATAAACTTCAAACATTAATTAATGACAGATTAGAGAAAAAAGAGCAGACAATGCTTTTTATTAATAGAAGAGGATTTGCGGGATTTGTTTCCTGCAGGGATTGTGGAAAAGCAATAAAATGTCCTCATTGTGATGTTACACTGAAACTTCATAATAACAAGAAGCTAGTGTGCCATTATTGTGGCTACACAACAAAGCTTCCAACCAAATGTCCTGAATGTGGTTCAACATACTTAGGAGGATTTGGAATAGGAACTCAAAAAATAGAAATGCTTATAAAACAGTTATGTCCTACAGCAAGAGTTCTCAGAATGGATGCGGATACAACATCAACTAAGGGTAGTCACGATGAAATCCTGTCAGCCTTTGCCAACCATCAGGCAGATATTTTGGTTGGAACGCAGATGATAGTAAAAGGGCATGATTTTCCTGATGTTACTTTAGTTGGAGTGCTTGCAGCAGATATGTCTTTGTATGCATCAGATTATACTGCGGCAGAAAAAACATTTCAGCTTTTATGTCAGGCAGCAGGAAGGGCAGGCCGTGGTAAAAATCCGGGAGAGGTAGTAATACAGACTTATGCACCGGATAATTACAGCATAATAGCTGCAAGTCACCAGGATTATGATGAGTTTTTTGAGCAGGAAATAGTTTATAGAAAGCTTATGGGATATCCGCCGGTTGCAAATATGGTATCGGTTTTGTTACAATGTTCCGGGGAATCAGAGCTTGAAATGGCTACAGAATCAGTGGTTCAATTAATCAGAAAAGTAAAAGAGCAGAAATATAATGAACTGTTCGTAATCGGACCGGCTGATCCGCCTGTTTCAAAAATAAATGACATATATAGAAAAATCATATATTTAAAAAGTGATAATAGAGTACATCTTATAAGATTAAAGGATTATTTAGAATATGTAATAAATAGTTCACAGAATTTCAAAAATATTAATGTACAATTTGATTTTAAAGCATAGATATGCAGAAAGGAAGATAAAATGGCAATAAGAAATATTAGAGAATTAGGAGAACCATGTTTAAGAAAGATTTGTAAACCTGTTAAGGAAGTTAATCTAAGAACGAAAATCTTAATTGGGGATATGTTTGATACAATGTATGAGGCTAACGGAGTAGGACTTGCAGCACCCCAGGTGGGAATCTTAAAAAGAATATTTGTAGTTGACTGTGGAGATGAAGAAGGTAATTCAGTACCATATGTATTTATCAATCCTGAAATTATTGATAGAGAAGGTGTTCAGACAGGATACGAAGGCTGTCTTAGCGTACCGGGCAAGTCAGGTATGGTTCCAAGAGCACAGAAAGTAAAGGTTAAGGCTTTTAATGAAAATATGGAAGAATTCGAAATGGAAGCAGAAGGTTTACTTGCAAGATGTATTCTTCACGAAAATGACCACTTAGATGGAATTGTTTATGTAGACAAAGTTGAAGGAAAACTTTATGATAATTCAGAATTGTATCCTGAGGAGGAACAGTAAGAATGAAAATAGTATTTATGGGAACACCTGATTTTTCAGTTCCGGCATTAGAAGAACTTGCAAAAGTACATCAGGTGGCAGCAGTTGTAACACAGCAGGATAGACCAAAGGGCAGAGGTCACAAGATGCAGTATACACCTGTTAAGGAGAAAGCATTAGAATTGAATATTCCTGTTTATCAGCCTGAAAAAGTAAAAAATCCTGAGTTTGTGGATATACTAAGAGAGATAAATCCTGACGTTATAGTTGTAATAGCTTTTGGACAGATACTTTCAAAAGAAATATTAGACCTTCCAAAGTACGGCTGTATCAACGTTCACGCTTCATTATTACCTAAATATAGAGGAGCAGCACCAATTCAGTGGGCTGTAATAGATGGCGAAGAAGAAACAGGCGTTACAACAATGTACATGGCAGAAGGACTTGACACAGGAGACGTAATAGACACAGCAGTCATAAAATTAGACGAAAAAGAAACAGGTGGAAGTCTTTTCGACAAGCTTGCAATAGAAGGTGGAAAATTAATAGTTGAAACATTATCAAAACTTGAAAATGGAACAGCTACAAGAACCCAACAGGATGATGAAAAATCATCATATGCAGGAAAGATAACAAAAGAATTAGGGCAAATCGATTTTACAAAACCGGCAGTTACAATAGAAAGATTAATTAGAGGACTAAACCCTTGGCCAAGTGCATACACAACACTAGATGGCAAAGCCATGAAAGTATGGGATGCAACAGTAGAGGAAGGAAACGTAACAGAACAACCCGGCGAAATCGTAGAAATCGCAAAACACTATATAAAAGTAGCCACAGGAGAGAATTATTTAAAGATAAACGAAATTCAACTTGCAGGCAAAAAGCGAATGCCAATGGATGCGTTCTTAAACGGATACTCTATTAAAGAAAATATTTTGGGGGTATAATATGATAGCTAAAAACTATAACGCAAGCACGCTCCCGCTGCCTTCAGCTCGTAGCGGTACTAAGAAGCTATGGTAGCTTCGCTACCCTACCTTCTAAGGACCGACGGCTTCAGAGCACTTGCTAATATAGTTTTCATCTATCATATAAACGAAATAGTAGTTAAAGAATGAAGTAACCGTAAAAAATACACGAACAGCATTCGACATAAAAACAATCATTTCGTTATTTATATGTGGGAAAATTTCCATAAAACAAACAATAGGCAACTTTTTGCAATTTTGCGAGCATAGCGTAAAGCAAAAATCAACTGTTTGAGCCGTAAGGCGAGTTTTGATTTTTGTTTTACAATAGGCGGCGGAGCAAAATAAAAAAAGTAACGTGTTTGTTATGGGAATTTTCCCACATATGTAAAAAAGAAAGGAGACGATATTATGCTTTACGGATATTATTTTGATCCAACCTATGTACTTATTGTAATCGGTATGGTTATTTGCATGGCTGCATCAGCCCATGTAAATTCTACTTTTAGAAAATATTCTAAATACAGAAGTAATTCAGGATTAACAGGTGCCCAGGCGGCTAAGATGATTCTTGAATCACAGGGTATTTATGATGTTACAATTCAGCATATAGGTGGAGATTTAACAGATAACTATAATCCTTCAAACAAGGTTTTAAGCCTTTCAGATGCAACATATAATCAGACTAATGTTGCGGCAATTGGTGTTGCGGCTCACGAATGCGGTCACGCAATGCAGCATGCAAAAGGATATGCACCTATAAGTGTTAGAAACGCCCTTGTTCCTTTTGCAAACTGGGGCTCAAGATTATCATGGATTTTGATTATTGTAGGAATATTATTTTATGGTAATGGAACAGGACAGACATTGCTTGACCTTGGTATTATTGCTTTTTCATTGGCAGTATTGTTCCAGTTAGTAACATTGCCTGTAGAATTTAATGCATCAGGAAGAGCGATTAGAGTTTTGGAAAGCACAGGAATATTTGGAAATACTGAATTAAAGTATACTAAAAAAGTTTTGGGAGCAGCAGCTTTAACTTATGTTGCAGCAGCAGCTTCATCGATTTTACAGTTATTAAGATTGGGAATTCTTTTTGGAGGAAGAAATGACGACTAGTAAGCCGGTAAATCAGGTAAATTTAAGAAATATAGTTTTGGAAATGCTTTTGCAGGTTAACAAAGGAGAAAAAAGTCACGTTGCATTAAAAAGCACATTAGACAAAAATGTTAGCCTTGACAAACATCAACGATCTTTTATTACAAGACTTTTTCAGGGAACATTAGAGAGAAGAATTGAGCTTGACTTTATTATAAATCAGTTTTCAAAAACTCCGGTTAATAAGATGAAACCTGTAATAAGGGAGATTTTGAGAATGGGTGTTTATCAAATTAAGTATATGGATAATGTACCTGTTTCGGCAGTTTGCAACGAAGGGGTGAAGCTGGCTGAAAAAAGAAAATTTAGAAATCTTAAGGGATTTGTAAATGGAGTTTTAAGAAATGTGGCACGAAATATTGAAAAAATAGAATATCCAAAGGAACAGAAAGAAAGACTGTCGGTTATTTATTCTGTTCCTAAGTGGATAATTGAAAAATGGACTAAAGAGTATGGAATTTCAAAAACAGAAGAGATGCTTGAAGGGTTATATAAGCCGAAAGTAACTTCTGTTAGATGCAATACATCAAAGGCAACTGTAGAAGAAATTGTTAAAAGCCTTGAATATCAGGGAACAACAGTTGAAAAATCTAAACTTTATAATAAGGCACTTAAAATATCAGGCTATGACAAGTTAGAAAATCTTGATGTTTTTAAGGCAGGAATGATTACCGTTCAGGATGAAAGCTCAATGATGGTAGGAATTGCAGCAAATCCTAAAGAAAAAGACTATATAATTGATGTGTGTGCTGCACCGGGAGGAAAGAGTCTTCACGTTTCAGAACTTCTTAATGGAGCAGGAACTGTTGAGGCGAGAGATTTAACAGAGTATAAGATAGGGCTTATAGAAGAAAATATTGCCAGAGTAGGTAATGAAAACATAATAACAAAAGTAAGTGATGCCACAGTATTAGATAAAGAAGCAATTGAAAAAGCGGATATTGTTATTGCTGATCTTCCATGCTCAGGACTTGGAGTTATTGGCAATAAAAGTGATATAAAGTATAATGTAACACAGAATCAGATCGATGAATTAGTAGAATTACAAAGAAAGATACTAAAGCAGGTAAGCAAATATGTTAAGCAAGGTGGAAAGCTTTTATATAGTACCTGCACGGTAAACAGACAGGAAAATGATAGTAATGTTAAATGGATACAGGACAATCTTCCTTTTAAATTACAATCATTAAATGGAATTGTGCCGGAGCAGCTTAAATGTGAAAAGGGTTGTCTTCAGATTTATCCGGGACAATATGGCATGGATGGATTTTTCGTGTCATTATTTATAAGAGAATAAAGGTTATGGTTATGACAGAAAAGAAGGATATTAAATCATATAATTTAGATGAATTAAAACAGGAATTAGCTAATATGGGCGAAAAGCCTTTTAGAGCAGGACAAATATATAAATGGTTACATATTGAAAAGGTTCAGTCTTTTGATGAAATGACTAATATTTCAAAAAAACTAAGAGAAACATTAGATGAGCAGTTTGAAATTGTCACATTAGAGCCTGTAAGGGTGTTGATTTCAAAGATTGACGGAACAAGAAAGTATTTGTTTAGAATAAAAGGTGGAGCAGTAATCGAAAGTGTACTTATGAGATACCATCACGGTAATTCCGTATGTATTTCAACACAATCAGGATGTCGAATGGGCTGTAGATTTTGTGCCTCAACTCTTAACGGACTGGATAGAAACTTAAGACCTTCTGAATTGTTAGAACAGATATATGAAATAGAAAAGAACATGGGAGAGAAAGTTTCCAACATTGTTTTAATGGGAAGTGGCGAGCCTCTTGATAATTTTGAAAATGTGACAAAGTTTCTTGAATTAATAAGCGATGAAAATGGGTTAAACATAAGCCAGAGAAATATAACGTTGTCAACCTGTGGATTGGTTCCAAGAATGAAGGAATTGGCAAATATGCATCCTCAGATTACGTTGGCATTGTCACTTCACGCTTCAGATGATGATACAAGAAGGGAACTTTTACCTATAGCAAGAAAATATACCATAGCTGAAGTTTTGGATGCCTGCAAGTATTATTTCGACAAGACGGGCAGACGTATAACTTTTGAATACAGTCTTGTGGCAGGGGTAAATGACACAGTGGAAGAAGCAGAGAAGCTTTCAGCACTGGTTAAGAACCTTAACTGTCACGTAAATCTTATACCGGTTAATCCTATTAAAGAAAGAGATTTCGTTCAGACGGGAAAGAAGGCTGTTGAACGATTTAAAAGGGTACTTGAAAAAAATAGGATAAATGTTACTATAAGAAGAGAAATGGGACGAGACATTAATGGTGCCTGCGGACAGCTTAGAAATGACGCTATGCGGGAAGAAAGGGAGGAATCAGGTGAATAATTACAAAATAAATGCATTTGGGAAAACTGATGTAGGGTTAATGAGAACCATTAATCAGGATAGCATTTTTGTTTCCACTAAGCCGGTGGGTAAACTCCCAAACCTTTTCATTGTAGCCGATGGAATGGGGGGACATAAAGCCGGAGATGTGGCATCAAGAGTAGCAATCGAGAAGTTTGTTAAATATGCCTGCACAACACATATGACAGATCCGGCTAACATATTGGATGCCGGTATTATGTCCATTAATAAGGAAATATACGATATGGCTAATTCCAACAGGGATTATAGCGGAATGGGAACAACTTTTGTTGCCGCTGTTATTGCAGAAGGTCATGTTTATATTGCCAATGTTGGAGACAGCAGATTATATTATATTGGAAAAGATATACAACAAATAACAAGGGATCATTCCTTGGTTGAGGATATGGTTAGAATGGGACTTTTGGAGAAAGAAGAGGCAAGAACTCATTACAAGAAAAATGTAATTACAAAAGCCATTGGCGTTGCTGAGGACAAAACAGCAACACCTGATATATTTGAGATAGAAATAGATAATGGGGACAAATTATTATTGTGTTCAGACGGATTAACTAACATGGTAATTGACTATGACATTAATAAGATTATCAGGAAAAGTGAGTCAATTGAGGATGCGGTGAGAACTTTAATTAATACTGCAAACGAAAATGGCGGGAAAGATAATATATCAGCAATTCTTATTAGTGCAGAATATACGGAAAATCAGGATAGTCTGCTATCTGAACAATAGGAGTGAGAAAGTTTATGTTGGAAAGAGGATTTTTTATTAATAACCGTTATGAAATTCTTAGCAGAGTAGGGGCAGGCGGAATGTCTGATGTTTATAAAGCTAAGGATCATAAATTAAATAGAAACGTAGCAATTAAGGTGCTAAAAAATGAATTTAGCAAGGATAAAAATTTTGTGTCCAAATTTAGGGTTGAAGCACAGTCAGCGGCAAGCCTTATTCATCCTAATATTGTAAATGTATATGATGTAGGTGAGGATGCGGGTCTTTATTATATTGTTATGGAATTGATAGAGGGAATCACATTAAAAAGCTATATTGACAAGAAAGGCAAGCTTTCTGTTAAAGAAACAATAAGTATAGCAATCCAGATTGCCAATGGTATTGAATGTGCCCACAATAATCAGATTGTTCATAGAGACATAAAGCCTCAGAACATTATGATTTCAAGAGAAGGAAAAGTCAAGGTGACAGACTTTGGTATTGCAAGGGCTGCATCAGCCAATACTATTAACGGCAGTGCAATGGGGTCCGTTCATTATATTTCACCTGAACAGGCAGGTGGACAGTATGTTGACGAGAAAAGTGACATATATTCACTTGGCATTACAATGTTTGAAATGCTTACAGGCAGAGTTCCTTTTGACGGTGAATCAACAGTAACAATAGCCTTAAAGCATATTAAAAGCAATGTACCTAGTGTTAGGGAATATTTGCCTAACGTACCTGTAAGCATTGAAAAAATAATTCTGAAATGTACACAGAACAGAGCAGACAGAAGATATCCAAAAATCTCATTGCTTATATCTGATTTAAAGAGAGCTTTGTCTGAACCAAATGTTGATTTTGTTCAGCTTGAACAGAGAGTAGACAATGGCTCAACAGTAATGATTACAGATGATGAAATTAACCAGCTTAGAAGTGGAAGTAATAAGAAAGTAAAGGATGATAATGGCAAACCTGACGATGACATTGATTATTTACCACCTAAAGTAGGCAATGCAGTGACAATTGGTATTGTTGTTGCAGGCATTGTGGCGTTAATTATTGTGGCTGCAATAGTTACAAGTTTTGTATTTTCAATGGTTAACAGCAACAAGATTAAGTTGCAGAATACAGTTACAGGCAGTGATGTGGAAACAACTATTGATCCTAAGAAGACAGAAGTTCCTAACGTAGTTGGAATGAGTGAAGATGAAGCAGAAAAAACACTTCATGAAAAAAAATTAGGTGTAAAATATGAAGCTTATGAATACAATGATCAGTATCAGAGTGGTTATATTATTAAACAGTCAGTTGCAAAAGGAAAAGTAATTGATAAGAATGAAACTATTTTACTTACTGTAAGTAAGGGAGCCGAAAAGATTGAAGTTCCATCAGGAATAAAGGGCTCAGACCTTGACACTGCAATTTCAAAACTTGAAGATAAAGACCTTAAATGGGAATTGGTTTATGAATACAGTAGTAGTGAAATTAACAGAGTTATTTCATGTTATCCAATAGAACAGGCTTTGGTTTCCAAGGGAGATACAATTAAGCTTACTGTAAGCAGGGGTCAGAAGACAGTTGAAAACAGCAATGTTGGTACAATACCAAATGTTGAAGGAAAGAAGCTTGACAAGGCACAGCAGCTTATTAGTAATGCAGGATATTCTGTTGGTGACACAAAGGAAGTTTACGATGAAGAAATAGAAAAGGGTATTGTAATCAGACAGACAATAAAGTCAGGCTATGCACCAAAGGGAACAACAATAAGCCTTGTTGTAAGTAAAGGCTCAAAAGATGCTGACAAGAAGTATAAGGGAACATATACTTTTGCAAAAGAGGACCTAATGGATGAAGAGGGCAATCCTATTAAAAGTGGAACAGTAGTTGTTTTATTAAACGGCTCATCACAGGGAATTGATCCTGATTATTCAGATGTATCAAAGTGGCCGGGAGATTACACAATGACACTTACAAGTGATACAAAGGGCAAGGCAACAATTGAACTGTTAATAGACGGAAAAGTTGTAAAAACAGATAAGGTTAAACTAAAATAAAATCAGGTGCCGTGGTAAATGCTACGGCACCTTTAATGAAATTAAGTGGAATAAGAAGGTATGCAGGGAAAAATAATAAAAGGAATTGCCGGATTTTATTATGTTTATGTTGAAAACAAAGGCATATATGAATGCAAGGCAAAAGGAAAATTTAGAAACAAAAGCATAAAACCATTAGTTGGGGACAATGTAATGGTGGACATTATTGATGAAGAAAAGAAAAAAGGAAACATATCAGAAATTTTGGAGAGAAAGAACCAGCTTATAAGACCGGCTGTGGCAAATGTAGATCAGGCAATGATAGTGTTTGCCGTGAAAAAACCAAATCCAAATTTGAATCTTTTAGATAGATTTCTTGTAATGATGGAGTTTCAAAATATAGAAACAATAATATGCTTCAACAAAATAGACATAGGCGATGATGACTATATGAACCAATTGCAGACCATCTATCAAAAGGCAGGCTACAAAGTAATGTTTGCCAGTGCCACAGAAGAACAAGGGGTAGATGAAATCAAAAAAATGCTAAAAGGCAAAAGTACCGTGTTTGCCGGACCTTCAGGAGTTGGAAAATCATCAATGCTTAATGCACTAACCAAAGACTACAAAATGGAAACAGGTGCAATAAGCGAAAAAATCGGTCGTGGAAAACATACAACAAGACACTCAGAAATATTCAACATAGACAGCAACTCATACGTTTTTGACACACCCGGCTTTAGCTCACTATTCGTACCGGGAATGACAAAAGAAAAATTACAGTACTGCTTTCCTGAAATGCCACAATACGAACCGAAATGTCGTTTCACAGGCTGCGCCCACATAAGCGAACCGGACTGCGGCATCAAAAACGCCTTAGAACAAGGCAAAATAGCCCGGGAAAGGTACGAAAACTACGTACTGTTATACAAAGAACTAGAACAATTAGAAAAAAATAAATACTAAATATAAAAATATAATAAAAATGTAATACCTATATTTGCCACATAAAATTTTCTATTCAGCAAACAATAGACGGCGGAGCAAAATAAGAAAGACAACGTGTTTGCAATAGAAAATTTTGCGTGGAA
>ERZ780190.3455-NODE-3455-length-10275-cov-10.504012_pt1 | contig 10275 bp, 8 predicted proteins | sample MGYA00510980_ERZ780190 | MGnify/ENA primary metagenome ERZ780190 (study PRJEB29588, sample SAMEA1972188) | human gut metagenome | biome: human gut; feature: human-associated habitat; material: faeces | place: Denmark | collected 2008/2010 ... | reverse complement strand
TGGAATCCGCTTTCCTGAAAGACAATACGGATGTATATGATGTGTCTTTCCAGACCGATAAATCCATAAAAATCAAAATTGAAGTTGATACCCAACCACCGTTGAATTTCAGGACTGAACAAAAGCTGCTTCTACAGCCTCACTCCTTCATGACACGCTGTTTCACTTTGCCGGATTTGTTTGCCGGGAAGATGCACGCATTGGTGTACAGAGGCTGGAAAAACAGGGTGAAAGGTCGTGACTGGTATGATTTCGAATGGTATGTCCGTCACAATGTGCCTCTTGATTTTGCCCATCTCGCAGAGCGTGTCCGCCAGTTCAACAACGAAGAAATCGGGAGGGAGGCATTCATGGCTCAGTTGAAAGACAGATTGGCGTCAGCGAACATCAATCAGGTAAAGAACGATGTCCTTCCGTTTGTCAGGAACCCCAAGGAGCTCGATATCTGGTCAAACGATTATTTTGTCCAGTTGGCGGATATGATAAGATTCGAATAATAACAGCTAATATTTACTGATTTATGACAAAACAGATTTTGATTGACATTAGGGAGCAGGAATTGAGTGAGATTGCACCCTATCTTATGATATATTTCCCATATAACGAGGAAATGTGCAGCTATACTGATGCATGGATGGGGGAACTATATGAGAACAAATATCCGTTGGTTGCTAAAGGTATGTGGTCAGGAATAGTCGACTTGAAAACACATAATTTACTGAATTGGAAATCTGAATATGGAAATCTTTACCTGCAGGCCAAAGTATGTGATAGCGGAACATATTTCTTGCTTGATAAAGACAAGAAAGCGATATGCAAGATTGCCGGTTATGTGCCAAACGGCTTGATTCCGGATTCAGATGATTGCGGTGACTATATCCGTTTAAGGATTAACAGTGACGGTACGATAGAAAATTGGCCTGAGAATCCAGACTATTCCGATTTTATCGAAGGATCCGAGTCTGTAGAAAGGATTGATACGGACATTGAAGAAGAACCAATACTGGATACCAAGGTTGAGTTCACTTACAGCCAACTTATGGCAAAATTGCTTCGGTTGCCTAAGTTCCTGCAACTGGAAATAGGAAAGGCGTTAGTGGCAAATGCCTCGGAAGAATTTGAAGAAACAGAATGAGTATGTTTTACTTTTTAATCAGATTATTTTGTCATCTTATATTTTATTGCGATATTTGTATTACGATAAATTTGTAACGGTATAATAGAAATAACATGAAGCCCAATAATCCTTTCCTCATTTCTGGATATTATAGCCCTGAATTCTTTTGTGACAGAGAGCAGGAGACTGTAACTATTCTTGATGCGCTCCACAATGGACGCAATGTGACATTGATAGCGCCCCGCCGTATGGGAAAGACAGGACTGATTCGTCATGCCTTTTATCGTTTGAAAGAAAAACAGCCTGATATTGTCACTTTCTATATGGATATCTATTCTACCCAGTCATTAGGTGATTTTGTAAGATTGTTTGCTAGTACGGTGTTGGGGCAGTTGGATTCCGTTCCTCAAAAGGCTCTGAGTCGGATAAGCCAATTTATCCGCAGTTGTCGCCCAGTGTTTACTTTTGATGAATTGACAGGTGTTCCTAAGGTGACGATAGATGTGGCTCCGGCTGAGGAAGAAAACACTTTAAAAGAGATATTCGAGTATCTGGGTTCGTCGGAGAAACGATGCTATATTGCCATCGATGAGTTCCAGCAGATCGCAGAATACCCAGAAAAGGGTGTGGAGGCTTTGTTACGCTCCTATATCCAGTTTCTGCCGAATGTGAACTTCATATTTGCCGGCAGCAAGCAGCATCTGATGCAGGAGATGTTCACTTCGTCAAAAAGGCCGTTCTATCAAAGTACGCAACCTCTTACAATTGGTCCGATACAACAGGATGAGTATGCATGCTTTGCCATAGAGCATTTTATCGCACATAAAATGAATTTGTCTCAAAATATTTTCAACTCAATTTATGAAAAATATGAAGGGCATACCTGGTATGTGCAGTGTCTTCTCAATCGCCTGTACGGGTACGACCGAGATGTGGATATGGAACTGGTTGCATACGCCACAGAGCAGATTTTATCCGAATACAGCTACACTTATGCAGACATGCTGAAAGCATATTCTTCCGGTCAGGTGCGACTGTTGAAAGCAATCGCCAAGGAGGGCTGTGTCAAGGAAGTTTTGGCCGGCGATTTTATCAGCGCCTACAGGCTTCGTGCTGCAAGTAGCGTGAGTGCAGCATTGAAGAAACTGCTGGAAAACGAACTGGTTTATCAGACTGCCGACGGCTATATGATATATGACCGCTTTATGGGCGAATGGTTAAGGAGGCAAGGGTTTTGAATTTATTGTTGTGTAATTAGTTTTATATCTAATATGTCATTCGAAATAATTGTGAATTGCATAATGGCTTTAGGTGCCTTGGCTACAGCTGCAACTTTTGTTCTTGTTCTCATAAATCAGAAAGGGACACAGAAGCAGATTGACAGCCTGTCGCAAATGGCAGAGATGTTTTCTCGTCATTATCAATTGGAACGTATTCAAGCTGGAAGCAATATATATCCGAAAATTCAGATAAGTTTGAAGGATGATTTGATGTGGGGACTGAAGATTCAGGTTAAAAATAACTCATATCCGGTAGAAGTGTACCGGATTATAATATATGAACCTCGAACACATTTGGATATAAAATTGAAACCTAAAAGTGAATATATTCAAGTACGGCAAGGGGAGACAAAATGTATTTTACCAGGCGAATTAAGTCGCCAATCCCTATATGCTTTTGGCGCATCGATAAGAATATATCTTATTACGCCTTTTGAGGAAGCATACGAGATACGGTATATGGCTACAGACAATCAAAATTGCTATCAGTCTGAGCCAATTCCTATACTATATTCCAAAGATGAGCATGAATCTTCAAAAACGCAAGTTACTCAAATCAAACAATATTCGATACATGGAGGTATTCAGGGAACCATAAAGGACAATTTTCCTGAGGTCGCAAGAGAGTTTGATGACTGATTTGGCTAATATAGCGGAATGTTAAATGAAAACTAAATGGCTTGTAGATAACGAGATAAATCATTATGGCAGTAAAAAAGTCAGAACTATATAGTACATTGTGGAAATGCTGCGACGAGCTTCGTGGCGGTATGGATGCAAGCCAATACAAGGATTATGTGTTGGTAATTCTTTTCGTTAAGTACATCAGCGATAAAAGTCGCAGTGATGAAGGTTTTGATATCGATATTCCTGAGGGTTGTTATTTTGAGGATTTTGTAGCTCTCAAAGGCAATCCGAATATTGGAGAAGAGATGAATAAGAAGATGGCCGCACTTGCCGAGGCTAATCAACTGGATGGCGTTTTTGTTGCCGACTTTGAAGATGATGCTAAGCTTGGTAAGGGAAAGGACAAAGTTGAAACCCTCAGTAAACTCATTGCAGTTTTCCAGAATGAGAACCTCGATTTTAGCAAAAATAGAGCTGCCGATGACGATCTTATAGGGGATGCTTACGAGTATTTAATGAAGAATTTTGCTACCGAGAGCGGTAAGAGTAAGGGGCAATTCTACACTCCGGCCGAGGTCAGTCGTGTGATGGCCAAAGTCATCGGGTTGGGCGATGCCAGAAATGGGAAAAAGACAACTATCTACGACCCTACTTGTGGCTCGGGGTCTCTGCTTTTGCGTGCTATGTGTGAGACTCCAGATGGAGCAACCATCTATGGTCAGGAGAAAGACAACGCAACCGTTGGCTTGGCAAAAATGAATATGATTCTCCATAATGAGATCTATGCTGACATCAAGCAGGGAGACACGATTAATGACCCTCAGTTCAAAGATGACGACCAACTCAAGACATTTGACTACATTGTCGCAAATCCACCGTTTTCTACAAAGTCTTGGTTGAAAAGTGCAAAGACTGAGGATGAATACCATCGTTGGGGAGAGGGTATTAAAATCGGAGTTCCTCCGGAAAAGAATGGTGATTATGCTTTTCTACTCCATATTGTGCGCTCTCTGAAACAGACCGGTTGTGCAGCCTGCATTTTGCCTCATGGTGTTCTATTTAGGGGTAATGCTGAGGCTCAGATTCGTAAATATCTCGTTGCAGAGAAACGGTACATTAAGGGAATCATAGGACTACCAGCAAACCTCTTTTATGGTACGGGTATTCCGGCTTGTATCATCATCGTTGAGAAGTCGGAAGCAGTAGGGCGTAAAGGGGTGTTTATGATCGATGCCAAGAGCGGGTATATCAAAGATGGTGCAAAGAACCGTCTGCGGGAACAGGATATTCGCCGCATTGTCGATGTGTGGCAGGCACAACGCGATGTACCTCATTATGCGCGCTTTGTGCCTATGGAGGAGATTGAGCGTAACGATTACAATCTCAATATTCCTCGCTATGTATTTGCTCCCGATACGGAGATTCTGCAAGATATCGATGCCCACCTTCATGGTGGCCTGCCCAAACATGATATAGATCAGTTTGACGCCTATTGGGAAGTGTGCCCGTCGCTTCGTGATGATCTCTTTTGCGACCATCCTACGCGCAAAGGTTACTATTCTCTGAAGTGTAAACTGGATGCTGTACGTGATGTCGTTGACGAGAATATTGATTTCCGTAAGCAGAGCGATGCTTTTCAGAATAGTTTTACGGAGTGGTGTAATTGTCATCGCAAACAACTTTACTCCCTCGTATCCGGATTTGCTCCCAAGAAACTCATCGAGCAACTGGGTAACTCGTTGTTGGAGATTTTCGGGGTTGATAAGTCGCTTGTCGATGCTTATGATGTCTATGACTGCCTGATGAATTACTGGGGCGAAACTATGCAAGATGATTGCTATATGATTTCGTCCGGAGGCTGGACGGTGCAACTGTACACTCCGCAGCCTGCCTCCAAGAAGAACGACGAAAAGAAGAAGGAGAAAAAGGCCGTCGCTCCCGAAGATGTCGTCTGCGACCTGCTTCCTGTACCAATTGTTATTGATGAATATTTTGCAGAAAAGCGGGATGTTATCGCTGCTGCTGAGGAGTTGTTGGGGCAAAATGAGGCGCAGCTTGCTGAACTGGTCGAGGAACAAGCGGATAATTATCTTGATGAGGACAATTTCCACGATAGCAAGATGACTGATGCCAATGTAAAAAAACGAATTAAAGCACTCGATAAGAAAACCGATGCCGATGAGATTGCCGTGTTGCAAAAGTATCTCGACCTCAAAGGTGATATATCACTCAATAAGAAACTGATTAAGGAACGTAAATATGACTTGCTGACTGCTCTTGTAGTCAAGTATGCCGATCTGTCAGAGGAGGAGATTAAACGGTTGGTTATTGAGAAAAAATGGTTCGCATCGCTTGCCTTGCGTCTTAACGGTGAGATGCAACGCATCAGCCAACAACTCACTTCCAAGGTGTCGACTCTTGCAGAGCGTTATGCCCAAACGCTCCCCGAGATTGATGCCGATATAACCGACCTAGAGGCAAAAGTTGCAGTACACTTAAAACAAATGGGATATTAATTTGGAATGCCATGACTGATTACAGACAACTATTATCAAATATTAAGACTCGCCACAACCCCGAAAATCGGTATCTGGTAGAGTCAAGAATGTTTACTGGGTTACCTGGCGACATTAGTGATCTACAAAGATATGTTTATATGGCTATGATGGCGGTAGATGATAGCTATACATCTAAAACAAAAGAAGCTGGACAACGAGTGAGAACTCATCTACAAGATGGAGGTTTAACAAATGTATCGTATCATTATCAAGGTTCTGTTATGACGGACACCCATATTAAAGGATATAGTGATATTGATTTATTGGTTATATGTGAAAAGTATTATAGTTATGATTCAGCAAGCGTTAAACAAATTTTAGCGTCATATAATACTCGTTATTCATATTCCCAACTATCAAAATTAAGATCTATTGATAATGCATCACCCTACACTGGAAATGTTTATGATGACTTAAGAACAATTAGAGTGCAAAGTGAAAGCATACTATCTCGTAAATATTTAAAATGTGATATTAGCCATCCTAAAGCAATAAAAATAACAAATCAAGATCTTCATAGAGATGTTGATATTGTTACAGCAGGTTGGTATGATAATGTAAATTCTATCATTAATGATCAAAATATCACGTATAGAGGTATTCAGGTGTATGATAAAGTTGCTAATAATAGGTGTGCGGCAGACTATCCATTTTTGAGTATTGAACGCATAAATACCAAAAGTGTAAATACGGGTGGTAGATTAAAAAGAATGATACGTTTTTTGAAAAATATTAAAGCAGACTCGAAGCAAAAGATTGATTTATCAAGTTTTGATATTAATGCCATATGTTATAATATTGATATTGATGCATATAAAGACTTGCACTACCTATATTTAGTAACAATTGTTTTTTTGCAGCTACACAAGATTGCGTACGACGAATCCTATGCAAATAGTATAACGTCTGTAGATGGGAAAGAGTATATATTTAGAGGCAACAATAAGCGTCGAGAAGTCGCTACAATGTTGCAAAATGTATCCACCATTTATTCCATTCTTAAAGAGCAACATTTAATAATATGAGACCTAGAATTTTTATTGGCTCCTCGAAAGAGGGTTTGAATATAGCAGAACAAATAAAAGCCTATTTTTCTAAAGACTTTGACTGCTATTTATGGAGTGATGACATATTCAAATATAATGACAATTACCTTGAAACCTTAATGAAAGAGGCTAGTTTATTTGATTTTGGTTTTATGGTATGTACTAATGATGATTGGACTAAATCAAGGGATGTGGAACAAGGGAGCCCTCGTGATAATGTTATTTTTGAATATGGATTATTTTTGGGCCGCTTAGGTCGAGATAGAGCATACATTATCCATGACAAAAACATAAAATTACCAAGTGACCTACATGGAATTACATTAGCTTCTTTTGAAGTTAAAGATGGTGTTCTAACTTCCTATGACAGGCCATTTGATGCTTTGTTAGAAAGATTGCATAATGAAATTAAGGGTAAAATCGAGATAGGTTTATTAGGAATGTTGCCATCGACAGTATTGGCAATTGGGTATTTTGAGAATTTTATCAAACCAGTATGTGAGTATTTAATTAGTCACAATCCTATAAACGTGGATGGGGAAGATTTGTACTGTTCTAAATTTCGATGCAGGAAGGCACGTATGACAAGGAGAAGTTTGTAGCCACCCTCAAAGGAAAGGGCATCGACACCGTGCTGCGCTACACGGAGGAAGGACGCATCTACGGAGCCACGTTCATCGACCACCGCACGGGCTGCGTGCTGAACGGCTCACGCATGGGCAAGGAGCTTTCCGCCAACGCCTTGCAGGAACACTTCACGCTGCCTTATGCCGGACAGCCGCCGATTTCTCTTTCCGTTCCGGTGGAGGAACCGGAGAACAGGCAAGGATATTCCGGAGGGGAATACGAGAACCATTCGGGTGGCATGAACCTGTTTACCCCCGAAGGTCCGGCAGTGGACGCTGAGGAGGAAGCCTTCATCCGGGCGATGCAACGCAAGAAGAAAAAGAAGAAGCGCAAGGGCTTGGGAATGTAACCGAAAGTATCAACAATCAAAAAATAAATGTATGTCACAACAAGAAGACGATTTGAGGGCATTGGCGAAAATCATGGATTTTCTGCGTGCCGTGAGTATTATTTTAGTGGTCATGAACGTGTACTGGTTCTGCTACGAAGCCATCCGGCTTTGGGGTGTGGACATCGGTGTGGTGGACAGAATCCTGATGAACTTCAACCGCACGGCGGGGCTGTTCCGTTCCATCCTGTACACGAAACTGTTTGCCGTCCTACTGCTTGCCCTGTCCTGTCTGGGGACAAAGGGCGTGAAAGGTGAGAAAATCACTTGGGGACGAATCTGGACGGCTCTTGCCGTCGGCTTTGTGCTGTTCTTCCTCAACTGGTGGATACTGGCTTTGCCGCTACCGATAGAGGCGGTGACGGGACTGTATATCCTGACCGTTGGCGCAGGTTATGTCTGCCTGTTGATGGGCGGTCTGTGGATGAGCCGTCTGTTGAAGCACAACCTCATGGACGATGTGTTCAATAACGAAAACGAGAGTTTCATGCAGGAAACACGGCTTATTGAAAGTGAGTATTCGGTCAATCTTCCGACACGATTTTACTACAAAAAGCGTTGGAACAACGGCTGGATCAATGTCGTGAATCCATTTAGGGCTTCCATCGTGTTGGGTACGCCGGGCAGTGGTAAATCCTATGCGGTGGTAAATAATTTCATCAAGCAGCAGATTGAAAAGGGATTTAGTCAATACATTTATGACTTCAAATATCCCGACCTTTCAACTATTGCCTACAACCATCTGCTGAACCACCCGGAGGGCTACAAGGTGAAGCCGAAGTTCTATGTGATAAACTTTGACGACCCGCGACGCTCACACCGTTGTAATCCTATCCACCCGGACTTCATGGAGGATATTACAGATGCTTACGAGAGTGCGTACACGATTATGCTCAATCTCAATAAAACGTGGGTGCAGAAGCAGGGCGACTTCTTTGTGGAATCACCTATTATTCTGTTTGCCAGCATTATATGGTATCTCAAAATCTATAAGGGTGGTAAGTATTGCACGTTTCCCCATGCCATTGAGTTTTTGAACCGTCGTTACGAGGATATTTTCCCGATTCTTTCCTCATATCCCGAACTTGAAAACTACCTATCACCATTCATGGATGCTTGGCTCGGTGGGGCGGCTGAGCAGCTTCAAGGGCAGATAGCAAGTGCAAAAATTCCGCTCTCGCGAATGATTTCCCCGCAACTCTATTGGGTAATGTCGGACAGCGAGTTTACGCTGGACATAAACAATCCCGAAGAGCCGAAAATCCTGTGCGTGGGTAACAATCCCGACCGTCAGAATATTTACGGTGCGGCACTCGGTCTGTATAACTCCCGTATCGTAAAGCTCATAAACAAGAAGGGGATGCTGAAGTCGTCGGTTATTATAGATGAACTACCGACGATATATTTCAAGGGGCTGGACAACCTTATCGCCACCGCACGAAGCAACAAGGTTGCCGTGTGTCTGGGCTTTCAGGATTTCAGCCAGTTGGTACGCGACTATGGCGATAAGGAAGCCAAAGTCGTAATGAATACCGTCGGCAATATCTTCTCCGGGCAGGTGGTGGGTGAAACCGCCAAGACGCTATCCGAACGTTTTGGAAAGGTCTTGCAGAAACGGCAGTCCATATCCATCAACCGACAGGATGTTTCCACCTCCATCAATACGCAGATGGACGCGCTTATCCCGCCCAGCAAGATTTCCGGCTTGACGCAGGGAATGTTTGTCGGTTCTGTGTCCGATAACTTCAACGAGCGTATCGAACAGAAGATTTTTCACTGTGAGATTGTCGTGGATGCCGAGAAGGTGAAGCGCGAGGAAAAAGCCTACAAGAAGATACCCGTCATTACCGACTTCACGGACGAAAAAGGTAACGACCGCATGAAGGAAACGGTGCAGGAGAATTACAGGCGAATCAAGGAGGAAGTCAAGCAGATTGTTCAGGAGGAACTGGAACGGATTGCCAACGACGAAAATCTGAAACATCTGTTACAGCAGAAATAACAGAGCTGACGGGGTACAATGAAAACGGGCGGAGCAAAGTGTCAAACTTGTTCCGCCCATTATTTTCTTCAGGTATTCTTTGTTTATCTTCTCATGCGCTCCATCTCTTCATCACGGAGCATCTTCTCGTTCAGTTTTTCCTGCATTTTGTCAAGGAAATAGGTGCGGCTCTCGCTCTTGCAGCGTTTGATGTCCGTATAGGCGTTATAGCAATGGCTGTCCTTTATTTCCAGCCCGAATATCTGACCGAAAAACGCAGCCAGCTCCTTGATGTCGTTCTCTCCGTCGTTGATACAGCCGATCTCGTCGAACGCATAGATGATCTCCACCAACTCGACGAGACTACCCGTCCAGCGGAAAGGCGTGTCTGGAATATCGGATTTTTGCGCCGACAGCGGAGGCGTCTGGGTTTGGAGGTATCGAAACATCCGACGCACGAACGTCAGGGCTTTGCGGATAGGAATTGTATGGGAAGATTCCGCCTTGTGAATCTCGTGCAGACAGCCCAGTTCCGTTTCGATATAGGCGAGCGTGAAGATAAGGTGATGCCGCTGGGATGGCGGAGCGCAGCATACGGTGCAAACCTCTTTGATGAACTCGTTATATACCGACGGCGTTATGGTGCGGGCG
>ERZ780190.3454-NODE-3454-length-10283-cov-3.400469_pt1 | contig 10283 bp, 6 predicted proteins | sample MGYA00510980_ERZ780190 | MGnify/ENA primary metagenome ERZ780190 (study PRJEB29588, sample SAMEA1972188) | human gut metagenome | biome: human gut; feature: human-associated habitat; material: faeces | place: Denmark | collected 2008/2010 ... | reverse complement strand
TGGAGGAAGTGCTATATCCGGCAATGGAAGATTTTACGCTTGATATGACAACAGGCAAGAGCCAGACCGCAAAAACTCTAAGAATACCTCTGCCTAAGTTCACCTTAATCGGCGCAACAACAAAAGCTGGAGAACTTTCCAGTCCGCTTCGTGACAGGTTCGGGATTATCCACAGACTTGAATTTTATACAATAGAAGAATTAACCAGCGTTGTGCAAAGAACTGCTAAAATTCTTGATATTGAAATTTCTACTGATGGTGCAAAAGCTATTGCAATGCGTTCAAGAGGAACGCCAAGAATTGCAAACAGACTTATTAAAAGAGTTGCAGATTTTGCAATAGTTAAACACGACGGTAAAATTAACGAAAATGTTGCCAATGAGTCACTGGATTTGTTAAAAATAGATGAATTTGGACTTGATAACACAGACAGAGCTCTTTTAAATTTAATTATTGATAAGTATGACGGCGGGCCGGTCGGAATAGAAACAATAGCCGCGGCACTGAGCGAAGATGTAAGAACGATTGAAGATGTATGCGAACCATATCTCCTTCAGGCCGGTCTTTTGCAGAGAACTCCGAGAGGCAGAAAAGTTTCGCCGGAAGGATATAGACATTTAGGAATTAAAATACAATCAATGCAGACTAATCTGTTTGATTAAGCAAGGCGCATATTATGAAATATCTTTTATTAATATTATCAATGTTGTTTTTACCGGTTCTGGCAGATGAAGCAAAGATACTGCCTTCCCAGACCGGAATAGTTGAAAAGGTTCAGTATGTTGATTTAAACGACGATACTGTATCACAGACAAAACAAACTATACAGGTTAGGCTTCTTACCGGAGAATTTAAAGGTGAAACCGTAGAGCTTGATAATATGCTTACCGGAAATCCTTATTATGATATCAAATTGAAAAAAAATACAAAAGTTATACTCCATGCAGAAGACAACGGAGAAGGAGTGGAGTTTTCTATTGAAGACATCAAGCGTTCAGGAAATCTTTGCTGGCTGTCATTGTTATTCTGCGGACTTTTGATATATGTAGGAAGAAAAAAAGGATTTTACAGCCTTATTTCTATAGGGCTTACAGTGCTTCTTATAACACACGCACTCTCGCCTTTAATATTAATTGGTATAAATCCGGTTCTTGCGACTATTTTAATTTGTATTGCTTCAACTGCAGCAACAATGTATCTGGTAGGCGGTTTTAACGCAAAGAGCACATCTGCTGTTATCGGAGCTATGTTAAGTCTTTTGTTCGCAGGCCTGCTGTCATACATAACCATGTTTACTGCGCATCTTACCGGTTTCACAGAAGAAAACTCTATGTTTTTGTATACAGCTCACCCTGAACTTGATTTTATCGGCATAACAATTTCGACAATGATACTTGCGACACTCGGGGCTGTAATGGATGTTGCAATGTCAATTGCCAGCACTATTAATGAAATTTATATCACCGATAATACAAAAACAGTAAAAGATCTTTTTATTTCCGGCATGAATGTTGGGCGTGATATTATCGGAACAATGGCAAATACTTTAATACTGGTATATCTCGGCGGTTCGCTTCCACTTTTGCTTCTCGCAGGAAATATTGATTTGCAAAAATTTATAAACCTTAATCAAGTAGTAACTGAAACAGCTTCTGCGCTGATAGGAAGCATTGCAATTGTTATCTGCGTACCATTTACAGCAGTAGCTGCCTCGCAGATGATAAAGCATTTTTCTGCTAAAAATGAAGATATTAATCTTGATTGCAATTAGTATTACAATATGCTACAATCGTCGTGTATTGGAGGAGAGAATTATGAAAAATTTTATAATACTAATGCTGACATTGTGCATAGCATCAACTGCTGCTTTTGCAGGTGCTTTTAAAGCTGATGCCAGAACAAAAAGAATACCGGCAGGAACTGTTTTTGAACTGGAATTTTTACAGCCTGTAAGCACTTTTTCAGGATGTGAAGGAGATTCTTTTGTTGCGACATTAAAGAATGAGCTCTCATCTGATACAAACATAATATTACCGGCAGGCTCTGTTGTAAGAGGAAGTGTTTCTAAGGTTAATACGGCAAAAAGATTTTCAAGAGGCGCTAAACTTTATCTTGATTTTGATCATGTAGTTACCCCTAACGGCAGACAAATTCCTTTGGATATGGCCGTATGTCAATTTGATAATATATATTTTGACGGGTCTTTGTATAAAAACCTTGGATACGGTGAAGCTGTCAAGAAAAACTATGAACGAGGAGTAGAAATAACTAAAAATGCAACCAATTATGGTATGAGTGCAGGAGAATCTGCTCCGGGTATTCAATATTTAACAGCACCTATCTGCGCTGTAGGCGGTTTTATCGGCGGAGTTGGATACTGGGTTGGCGACAGTGTTGCAGATATGTTTAGAAAAGGGCAGGACGTATACATTAATAAAGGTGATGTGCTGAGCGTAAAGCTGCTTAACCCTATTGATATACCAGTTTATTAAGAAATATTTGAAAGCAGTCCTAAAACATTTTGTGCTTTAAGATTTCTAGATGAAGCTAATAAAGTCGAGGAGGCTTGCTGTAAGATTTGGTAGCGGATGTAATTTGATGATTCTTCCGCTATATCTGCATCCTGCATAGTTGAACGGAAAGATATCAAGTTATTAAGTTTTAGTGCCTGTGCTTCTGCAACGCTCTCTAAACGGTTTATGGTGCTGCCTATATTTAAAAGCTGTTCGGATACAGTCTTTAACATATCATCTATGCCTTCTAAACTTTCTAAAGCAGATTTAGCAGTTGATAAATCGACTGTAAAGCCAATAGTACTAAAATCTATTGTTATGTGTATAAATTTATCATCACCACTGCCAATATCAATTTTTAAATCCGTTTCAAACGGAGAGGTTATTATACGGCGGACATTTGTATAAATAGTATTAATTCCTTTGTCGTACAAAGTATTGTTTCCGGCTCCGCCATCAATATTGTTGCTATTGCCCGAATTTACGCGTATAGTATCTTTGGCGGATCCGCCTTCATAAATATTTGAATCACCAGAGATTATTGCACTGTTGTCGCCGCCTGTGCTATTTATGTAGTTGAAATCACCTGATATATTGAAAACATCACTCGAACTGCCGGTATTTATCTCGTTATAACTGCCTTTAACAGAAACATTTTTCTCGCCGTTTAAGCTTATGTATGTATTATGGCTGCCGCGAATTATTGTTTTATTCGCACCATTATTTACTGTTACCTCATTGCTGTTTCCGAGGATATTGATTTCGCCGACAGCTTTATCAACATTTAAGGTATTATCATCACCGGAAATACCAATTTTATTATTTCCACTTCCGGCTGTAACATTATTTGATGAACCCGTTACACGAATGTCATTACTTCCATCTGCTGCCGTTACAGTATTATTAGATTCGGAAATTGTAATATTATTATTTCCGTTACCTGCATCTACAACATTATTTGAACCGTTAATATTTAATTTATCATTACCATCTCCAGCCATGATATTTGAATTATTATTGCAATTTATATTAATAATATCATTACCATCTTCACCGTTAATCTCTTTACCGGAGGCCGCATTAACTGTAATTGTATCATTACCCTCACCTCCAAGAACTGAATTATTCGCAGAATTTAAAATTAGATTATCGTCACCATTCAAACCATAAATTTTATTATTTGAGCCTGATTCGACAATTATTGTATCTGCATATTTACTTCCATATACAAGATTGTTATCACCTTTAACGGCTAAATTACAAGCACTGTCATCAGAAGTTATTGTAAAGTTAAAACCGTCAACAGTTATTTTGCCGGTTGTTGCATTATATGAATATTTCAAACTGTTAACAGCTTGAGAAGTGCCAAGAGTCGTCGAATTTTTTATAGTGTATTTCTTGCCATCAATGATAAAAGACTTTTCTTCGCCGATTGAAGAAAACTGCAGCATTCCGCTGTTTGGATCGCTAACGACATTAACGAGCGCAGCATTTCCGTCCGAATTATCGACATAATAATTATCGCCAGTTGCACCATCAATTGTATTTGCACCTTTGCTATTTATAACAAAATAATCATCACCGCCTGCTCCATTAACAATATTATTATTTCCATTAACATAGAATGTATCATTCCCCATCCCGCCTGTAATGTTACAATCGTTAGCATCAATATTATATATATTATTACCGTCTGTATCTTTTGGAGCACAAGAAGCATTGATATTGTACGTATCATCACCGGTACCGCCATCAATCTCATTGCTTGTTGAAACATTTATTGTTATTGTGTCATTTCCTGCTTCTCCATAAATAAAGTTGCTGGATTGATTAGCGATAATTGTATCATCTCCATTGCCGCCATACGTTCTCGCCCAGTATGAATTTTGGATTAAAGTATCATTGCCGGATTTTCCATAAAGGTTAACAACCCAGCCTTTAGCAGTCAATTTGTCATCCAATTCTCCGCCATAACATTTATTATATGCACCACTTACTACTACATTGTATGCAATATTATCGGTTTTACCCTGTACATCTACGTAAGAACCCCAAAAAGAAGTTTCGCCTGACACAGAATTATAATTGTATAAAACAACAGAGGTTCTATCGCTTAATTGATTAACCAGCGAGTAAGAAACCCCGTTGATTGTTACCGTTTTGGATGCAGAAGGATTTATTACAACTGCAGAACAATTATCAGCATCTCCAAAACCACTGATACCAATATTATAAACTGATTTATTCGTAATTCTATTTGTACCGGCTCCGCCATATATTGTTGCATTACTTGCACTACCTAACACTGTCACATTATCATTTCCGTCACCTGCATCAAGATAATGCCCTGTTCCTTTTGTAATCTCTACAGTATCATCACCATTTCCCGCAAAAATCAGACAACTGTTACCGCCATTATTAATAATTGTATCATTGCCATCCTGCCCCCACATATACACGTCGGCAGCATTATTCTCAATATAATCATCACCGGAGCCTCCGTATATTGTTGCATATCTGGCAGTATCAGCGACAATAATAGTATCTTTTAAATTTCCGCCGGTAAAAGTCATTCTCTGTGATAGTAACTTTACATTATGGCTTTGCTCAGAATTACCAGTTATTTTAAAATATGTTCCTTGAAATTCAATCGTATCACCATTTATAGAATAAACCAGATTCTTATTATCGTTAGAAGCAGTATTAGTAATTGTATATTCTTTACCGTTAACCGTTATTATTTTTGTTTCACCCGCGACAAAAAATTCCGAGTACGCATTTGCATTTGGAACATTTATTTTTGTTGTATTTGTTCCATTATCATTAATTGCATTTGTGCCACCACCACCGTTTACAAAAGTATTTTGCACGCCGGATTTAATATTAAAAGTATCTTCTCCTGAACCACCATAACAATACCAACCATTACCATTTATATTAAAAGTATCATCTCCATCACCTCCATATGCAGATAAATTCGAGGCGGAAGAAAGATCATAATTAATATTTATAACATCATTTCCTGCATCAGCAAACACGCCTGTATTTCCATATACGTTGAAAGTATCATCTCCGTCACCTCCAGAAAAAGAATTGTATGAAGCTGAAACTACACTTGTGAAAGTATCATCCCCTGCTCCACCATATAACGTATTATTCACATTATTAGCATTAGCAAGTGCCAGTGAGTCATTTTTATCACCACCATAAACAGTATTTGAGCTGCCATTTATTACAAGATTATGAGCAACATCAGCCTGCCCCTTAATAGTCATTTTATTAGCTGATATCGTCAACACACCGGTACTCTTATCTTTTGTATAAGATAAAGAAGCTGACACGGAAGCGTTATTAGTTACTGTATAACTTACCCCATCAATTGTTACGGTTTTTGTTTCACCGGAAGAGAAATCAAATGCTCCCGATACAGTATCTTCGTCAGATATGGACATTACACGGGAAGACATAAGAGCCGATGGAGAAGCACTCCGAACTGAGTTTGAAAGACGTGATACAGGTGTATTACTATTCTGCTCTGTTTCAAACAGGTTTTTCCCGTTATAAGATGTAACATTTCTTATCTGCTCTATCTGCTCCAATATCTCATCAGCCTCTGCCTGCATTGCTTCCCGTGCATCTGCATCATAAGTCCCATTTGACGCCTGTGTTGCCAAATCTCGTAAACGCTCAAGAAGCTTCTGTATCTCCTCCAAACCGCCCTCAGCGGTCTGAAGCAATGCGATGCCATCTTCTGTATTCTGCTGAACCTGAAGCATTGAACTTATTTTCTTCGATAAATCTGTTATTATGGAATAACCTGCAGCATTATCCTTTGCCTGATTAACTTTGTAACCTGTTGTCATACGGTTGATTGAGTTATTCAGACCTATGCTATTTTCGCCTAATGTTCGCTGTAAAATTAAATCTGCTACATCACTGGTTAGGGTAATCATTATATACCCCCTGTATTTAAAATACCAGTTATAGCCTTATTACTGCCCCCCCCCCCTACAGCTCAATCCAGCACTACAAGAGGGTTTTAGCCACTTTTTATTATCCTTGGCGACACTACATATCATATCTACATTATATATCACATTTATAATTCTCGCAACATGTTATACATAAAACTTAATTTTAAATTTTCCCTAATTTACCCCGTTTGGATGATTTACATCAAAATGTATTAAAGAAAAAAAACTCCCGGCCGAAATCATGATTATACGCAAAAGTTTGGTTCGGAGAAAATAATGACAAATACCCCTGCGATAACAATGGATGATAAGGCCGCAATTTTACTTGAGGAGGCCAGAGCTGCGCATGAAAATTATCTTATCAAGCAGCAGGATGCCGATTTAGAAAAGGCTATTGAATATTACATTGATGCAATAAAAGTTAACCCTTCCATATCAGAATCATATTACAGACTTGCTAGTCTATTATTAATGAAGGGACAAATATCTATTGAAGGCGCTCTTGAACAGTGCCAAACTGCGCTTACTCTTGAACCAAATAATGTAAATGCGCATATCTATTCAGGATATTTTCAATGTCTTAACGGCAACTTTGAGGAAGCAGAAAAAGAATTTAAGCTTGCTGTATCTAACTCCGGCAAAAATTCTGCACGCCCTAGACTTTTCTTATCAAAAGTCTTATTTTCAAGAATTAAAAATCATGACTCATCTGTAAAAGATGTCATGAAGTTTCTGTACTATTTTTTATCAGGGAGCATGATGATTATGTGGGACTGCCCGTCTTTAAAAATGTTTTGTAAATTCCTTGCGAATGACTTCTCAGTTTTTTCATATAAGACTCTTGGTGAAACATTTGAAAAAATGAAATTATTCCCGTCAGCATTGGAAGCCTATTCAAAAGGGCTTGAGAAGACTTCGCAGGGTAATTTATTTTACCAGAAAATGGGTGATTTATCGCTTGAATGCAACGATATTGAATCCAGCATTGAATGTTATAAAAAAGCGTATGAACTTAACCCTTCTGACAGAGAAGTTTTAATTAAGCTTGCTACAATTAACCAAACATACTTCCCTGAAAAAGTTGATACGACTATTGATTATTACAATACTCTTTTAGAGTTCGGCATTGACATGGATAAAATTTATTACGAACTCGGACATTTATATCTAAACAAATCAGATAAAATCAATGCTGTAAGCGCTTTTAAGCTTGCACAGGAACTCAATCCTGAAAATCCATACTATAACAATTCACTGGCATACGCATACATCAAAGCTGAGTTATATGACGATGCAATCGAATATTACCAGCTCGCTATCAAGCTAAACCCTGATGCTGAATGGACTTCTATCGTATGCCATGCACTGGGTGCAATTTATGCTGAAGTTAAGAATAATTTTGATGCAGCAGAGGCGACTTTCAACGCAGGCATGGTTCTTGACCCTAAAAATGTTGATATTCAGCTTTCTCTTGGAGATTTATACATGGCTCAGGGAGATTTGGATAAAGCTATAAAGACCTACTGTGATGCTATTTCTGTTGAACCGGAAAATTACCTTACTTATGCAAAAACAGGACTTGCTCTCTGGGAGAAAGATTATCTGGAAGAAGCAATAGTTGCTTTCCACAAATCCATTGAGCTTAATCCTGAATTTGAAATTGCACAAAATAATCTCGGGGTTGTTTACCTTGATGGAATTGGCGACCCGAAAGAATCTATTGAGTATTTTAAAAATGCGATTAATATAAATCCAAATTATACACTCGCTTATTTCAACCTCGGAAGAGCATATCAGGCAACAGGAGATAAAGCCCTCGCCGCTGAGTATTACCAAATGACAATGGACTTAAATAAGATTACGGAAGAACTCTCTGATAAAGAAATCAGAGAAAGATTATACGATTTATTCAACTAGGGGGAGATTGCAAGCAAATCTGAATTCCCCCTACCTCTTGTAGGTCAAGTCAGGATGTCTTGCCGCAAGCGTTTCATCTACTTTCTTAATCGGAGTTGTCTGAGGAGATTTCAAAACATCTTCCGGATTTTCTTCAATCTCTTTAGCAATCTTTAGCATTGTATCTATAAACCCATCCAGAACCTCTTTTACTCAGACTCAGTAGGTTCAATCATTATAGCCTCATGCACAATAAGCGGAAAGTAAACCGTTGGCGGATGACAATTTGAATCCATAAGCCGTTTCGCTATCCCCAGAGTAGAAACACCTTGATGGTGCTGTTTTTCTCCAGAAAGAACAAATTCATGCATACAAGGCTCATCGTAAGGAAGCTCATAAACTCCCTTTAATTTCTCCTTAATATAGTTAGCATTCAATACAGCGTCTGCACTTGCAAGCTTAAGATTTTTACCCATCATAAGGATATAAGCATATGCCCTTACAAGAACGCCAAAGTTTCCGTAAAAACTTCTTACTTTGCCTATTGTATGCGCTACATTGTAATTTCTGTAATATTTGTTTCCATCAAACTCTATAGACGGCACCGGTAAAAATTCTTTTAAGAAAGATTTTACCCCGACAGGTCCAGCACCAGGTCCTCCTCCTCCATGAGGTGTTGCAAATGTTTTATGAAGATTCAAGTGCACAACATCAAATCCCATTAACGCCGGATTTGTCCAGCCCATAATTGCATTGAAATTCGCTCCGTCATAATAAAGCAGAGAGCCGTTGTCATGCATCAATTTCGAAATTTCGAGAACATTTTCTTCAAAAATGCCAAGTGTATTCGGATTTGTCATCATAATTGCAGCAACATCTTTATCCAGAAGAGATTTCAGAGCCTCTATATCCACCTGACCTTTTGAATTAGATTTAACCTCGACAATATCAAAACCGCACATTTTTGCGCTCGCAGGGTTAGTACCATGTGCAGAATCAGGAACAATAACTTTTTTTCTGTTAGTTTCGCCTTTAACTTCAAAGTATTTTTTGATAACCATCATGCCGGTGAGTTCACCATGAGCACCGGCTGCTGGCTGTAATGTAACAGCGTCCATGCCTGTGATTTTTTTCAATTCTTCCTGCAGGTTATACATAAGTTCCAGTGCACCCTGTGCATCCTCATCATCCTGAAGCGGATGAAGATGAACAAAACCTTCCAGAGATGCCAGAAGTTCGTTAACTTTTGGATTATATTTCATAGTACAAGACCCAAGAGGGTAAAAGCCCTTCTCTATACAGAAATTTCTGTCGCTTAATTCTTTATAATGCCGCATTACCTCCAGCTCACTTAATTGCGGAAGCCCTACAGCTTCTTTTCTTAATAACGCCTGAGGAAGATAGTCGCCTAATTTACACTCCCCAAAACCGATACCTTCTACCCCGTTACTTTTTTCAAAAATTGTCTTCATCTACTATCACTTCTTCCTGTTTTAATAACTCTTTTTTGATTTTTTCTAACGCATTTTGGATAATTCTTGATATTCTCGACTGCGAGATATTAAATTCTACCGAAATATCCTTGAGTTTCTTATCGTAAAAATACTTAGCCTCAATCAAATCTTGTTCTCTTTGCGAAAGTTTCTTCATAACCTCGCAAATCCTGTGCTTAAGTTCAACTATTTCGGCTTTTTCTTCAGGGGTTCTGTGATTATCTTTTATTAAAGTAGGGTTCTCTGCATCTGCCATCTCTTCTATAGAAAGTATAGTTTTATAAACTGCATCTTTAATCTTTTCCTGCTCGGCATTTTCCTGATTTTTCATTACATACCACTTGTAACGCCTGCGCATCTCATTTCTTATAGCCCACTTAACAGCTTTTGTCAGATAAGCTGTATTA
>ERZ780190.3446-NODE-3446-length-10310-cov-4.224183_pt1 | contig 10310 bp, 9 predicted proteins | sample MGYA00510980_ERZ780190 | MGnify/ENA primary metagenome ERZ780190 (study PRJEB29588, sample SAMEA1972188) | human gut metagenome | biome: human gut; feature: human-associated habitat; material: faeces | place: Denmark | collected 2008/2010 ... | reverse complement strand
GAAAAATGGAGGTTAGATTATATGACATTACAGCAGGAATATAGAGAACGCTTCCGGGAAGGAAAGATTGAAGGAAAAATTGAGGGCAAAGTTGAGATTTTATATGAGGAACTTCATATGACTGTAGCAGAGATTGCAGAGAAATTAGTCATTTCAGAAGAAGAGGTGCAAAAGATTGTAGATGCTTTGGAAAATGCCTAAGTGTATTTACAACAATGATCTGTTCCGGGTTCTTAGCTTTGTGGAACACAATCAAAAGCTAATGTATATCTGCGAAGTATCCATGCTGGTATATGGTGACTCCAAGTATTTTGAAAATAACACATTGGAGTCATTGTGTGCTCTTTTACAGAAATATAATACTGTACCAATTTTCGGACAGACATTCTCAGATGGAGAATATATATTCTCAGATGAGATTTTGAAAAAATATTATGTGTATAAGGAACCCCAGAAAATATCTATTCGTGGCAAGGCACTGATACGAATGTGTGGGAAAGATATCGACATCAGTGGATTTGATGAGGGAATCGAATTTACAGTTTCTGAATTATCTAAGATAGAATGCGTGCAGCTTCTTGTTCCGATATTTATGACGATTGAGAATAGAACATCGTATCTCCGGTATAAGAAAGAGAATACAGTGACATTCTATCTGGGAGGATATGCGAATCGCGATCAAAGAGATTTCATCAAGAAGATATACGAAGACAATCCAGGTGTTACATACTTGCATTTTGGGGATATTGATGCAGGGGGCTTTTGGATACATCATCATTTGTGTCAGGTGACCGGTGTGCCATTTGGAATGTTCCATATGTCCTTTCAGGAACTGAAGAATTCGGAGTATCGTAAATGTCTACATCCGCTTACAGAAGGAGATATCACAAGGATGCAGGAGCTGGCAGTTATGCCGGAATACCGGGATGTAATAAAATACATGCTGGAACATAGAGTGAAGCTGGAGCAGGAAATTATAAGCTTGAAATTAATGGAACGGGTATTTGGGAATCGCTCAAAATTTTATGAAAATCACTGAAAACATAAGTTATCATGTTGCTGCAGGAAAGATTAGCAAAGAACTTCTTCACAAAATTATGACAGCGATTATGGATGGAACTTATGAAAAAGATAAATCGTGGTGAGATATCTAAGATTTTCGGAGAGTTGTTCTTTGCTGTTGATCCAGGATACAGAGGTGTGGCAGGAGAGGTTCCCACCCAGTATGCAAACCTTCGTGCAGATGAGCGCCTTGAGATGCTCGCTAACTTGAACAACGAAGAGAAAGAGGCTGAGGCAATTGCCAGAATGTCAGCTTTGAATGTGGAAATTGCAGCAACAGAAGGTCTGGATGAAAACTATCAGATTGGTGCATCCTATTTCTTGAAGCTGAAGAATATTGACTTTGACCGGTTATGGTCAGATTACCTACATCCGTTGTTACAGGAATACATAAATGGTATGGAATTAATCCGTCATACGGTGGAGTCTATCAAACATAAGCCATACGGACATAAACTGCTTGCACAGGCTAAGGATGAGGTCAAGGCTGTTGTAGCGGCCACTCCTAACTACGATATGTGTAACCGACAGAAGATTATCGATGCAAATAAGACCAATACCATTAGACACGCATATTACCGAGAATATCGTGAACTGCAGAATTTGTGTCTGCTTATTTTACAGCATCAGAAACATCAGATTGGAATGGGAAGCAAGAAGGTATATGGATTGCTCTTTGATGGCGCATGGCTCTGGGAAGAGTATATGAATTCGATTGTGGACGAGATTTTCTATCATCCGATGAACAAAGCTACAAAAGGTTCTCAGCGTTTGTTTGACCATAATCGCGGACTTATCTACCCAGACTTCATCAGCAGAGACTCAGAGGCACGAGTGATTGCAGATGCGAAGTACAAACCGATTGATAATATTGGAAACAAGGACTATCTGCAAGTATTGGCATATATGTTCCGATTTGATGCCAAGAAGGGATTTTATTTTTATCCTGAAATGGGAGAGGAAGAAGATGCTGTTATGTGGCTCAACCGTGGTTCGACTTATGAGAAGAATGTAGAGGCACGAGAGGATATTTGCCTCATCAAGCACGGATTTCAGATTCCGACCGGGATAGATGTATATAGTGCTTTCACAGAGCAGATGCGATGTAATGAAATTAAATTCCTGGATGGAATTTTAATATCCATGAAATAGGGAAAATATAGACTTAACATCACGAATTCTTACCAATGGAGGAAATGAATCGTCATCCGCATTGCTCTTGGTTATACCGTTGGTTCTAAGAGCAATGATAAAACACAAAAATGACCGCCCCTGTCTGATAAACTAAGCGGTCATTTTTGATCTAGATATCAGGCTAACCGTCTATCGGTAGCACCTTCTTTATTAGTATACTAACATCTAACCACTCATATGTCAAACATATATTCTGTTTTAAGCGGTTCTGCAAATCCCAGTTTGTATAATTAAGAAGTATGGTGTTAGAATATAAATGGTACAAGTCAAAGTGAGAGCTTTTCATTCCGTCGATTAGTGATACAATAAAAGTATCGTACTGAAGGAGGAATTTATCATGGCAAAACATTTTGACAAACAGTTTAAACTGGATGCCGTCCAGTACTATCATGATCACCGTGAACTGGGATTGGTCGGCTGTGCATCAAATTAGGCATCAGCCAGCAGTCTCTGTCCAGATGGCAGAAGGAGCTTCATAGTCATTGCGATTATATGTCACCCGGTGATTTTGAAAGATTGTATCAACAGGCAACTTCGGAATTGCTGGCAGGTTAGAATGAGAAAAACTCATTTTAACTTGTACTAAATCTTGACATAGGACCAATAGAAGAAATTTTTATATTTGAGTAAGACGTATACTCTCAGCGGAGGACACACCATGTTATATCAAAGAGAATTTCAAAATAATGAGGAACCTGCCAAGCATCATATCAGTTGTTTTGGCTACGAGACGGAGGCGGACCGTCAATATCCCACCCATTGTCACGCGTATTATGAGATATCTTACCTGGTCTCTGGGGAGCGCTATCAGATTATCAATGGGCAGAGATACAAGGTGGAGCCTGGTAGCTTCTTTTTGTTTTCTCCACTTTGTATGCACGGTTATCACAACATTACGGAGTGCCAGGATCTGGTGATTCAGTTTTCCAGCGATTTTCTGTATCAGGTTAGTTCCAGTCTTCAGAAGGATCAGGTGTTGGAGATCAGCCCGGATGCAGGACCTTTTCTGATGTTGGATGGAGAACACTGGAAATCTCTGGACGACTTGTACCAAAAACGATTTTACAATCGAATTTGTAATAAGAAGGGCAATCTGGCGGAGGAGTGGCAGATGGACGCTGTTATATTGCAGTTTTTGGCAAAGTTGTTGGAGAACGGCAGTATCCAGCTGCATCAGGGCTACGGAGGCAAAGAGGAGATTCAGCAGATTAGTGATGTGATCCATTATCTCATGGCGAATCCTGCGGAAAGATTGGACATGCACGAGGCATCCCGGAGATGCGGTCTGAGCTACTATGCGTTCAGTCGTTTTTTTCACGAGATGACTGGTATGGGATATGCGGAGTATGGCAATCTGATTCGCATACGACACACGGAGGAGCTGTTGATCTACAGCGATATGTCAGTGGAGGAGATTTCGCGGGCTGTGGGGATGAGTTCTGCAAATTATTACACTCGTTTATTTAAAAAAGTAAATGGCATGTCACCCACAAAATATCGAAGTGTTTACGGGAAAAGACAATATTAATCCACAAGGAAGTTGCTGGAAATTAGCACAAAGTTGCGGTGCTATTGACATCCTTTTTTTCGCCATGTTACCATGAAATCAACATATTACTATGAAATCAACATATCGATTTCATGTGAAGGAGGATGACTATGAGACGTGTATTACCTATTGTATTAAGTCTTAGTCTGGTAGTGTCTGGACTGGGCTTTGTGCCAACAGTAAAGATGGTTCCCGATGCCTCGGCAGCGGTTGCCGGTAAGCTGTCGGATGCTTCTCAGGGAGAGATTCTGGAGAGTCTTGATGAGGGGAATATTATTGATGAGGTTAGCGGAAATGCTTGGAAATCGGAAGCCAATGCCAATCCGATCTCTCCATCTATCTTTTGTGCGGATCCAACTTCTGTAGAGTACAACGGAAGACTTTACGTGTATGGAACCAACGATCATCAGCAGTACCAGGAGGATACGAAAAATGATTACGATCAGATTCGTTCACTGGTGGTATTTTCTACCGATGATATGGTCAACTGGATTTATCATGGAAGAATCGAAGTGGGGGAGATTGCACCATGGATTGCCAATTCCTGGGCACCATCCATCACTTCCCGTGTTGAGGAGGATGGCCTGACTCATTTTTATCTGTATTTTGCAAATAGTGGACAGGGTGTAGGTGTTATCACATCCACAGATCCAGTGGAGGGTTGGAGTGATCCTTTGGGAAAGCCGCTTATATATCAAAATATGCCGGGACTGAAGAATTGTCCTGCACCGTTTGACCCAGGCGTTGTCATCGATGACAATGGCGTAGGCTGGCTGGCTTTTGGTGGCGGTACTACCAACGAAAGTCCTATTCATAGCAAGGTGCCAAAGGTGGTAAGACTGGGCAAGGATATGTTGTCCTTTGACAGTGAGTTTGTGTCTATCGACGCACCATATTTCTGCGAGGCCAGTGAGCTGAATTATATCGACGGAACATTTTACTATACCTACTGTAATGACTGGCAGGATAGAGGCAAGGAGTGGGACTATGATGGTATTGCAAAGCCGCCTAAATGTTCTATGGCATATCTGACCACCAAGACTCCTTTGGATGCAGACAGTTGGAAGTATCAGGGGGCATATTTCTATAATTCTGGCGAGAACAGCACCGGTAATTCCGGTATGACATGGGGCAATAATCATACTCATTTTGCCAAGTATCAGGGTGTAAATTACATCATCCATCACACAATGATGCTGGAAGATGATGCACATATCAGCGGTGGTTTCCGAAGTCTGATGGTGGATTATCTGCCAATGGATCCTGCAAACTTAAGTATTCCAATTACTGCGGCAAGCCGAAAGGGTGTGAAGCAGATCAAGGCGGTAGATGCTTATACAGAGCAGAGAGGTAGCCTGATGTTGACTTCGGCAGATGTATTTTACGACAAGGTTGCGAACCCAGCTGCCAAGAGTATGGCTCCTGGTGCTTGGACCATGGTTAAATGTGCAGACTTTGCCTACGGCGCAGATCAGTTTGTGGCAAACGTGAAGGGTAAGGGCCGCGTGGAGGTTCGCTTGGATAACGTGCAAAGTGAGCCAGTGGCATACATTGAGTTTGATAATAGTGATTTTGCCAAGGTTGCCAGCAAGACAGTGAAGAAGTTTGATGGAAGAAATCATAATGTATTCTTCGTGTTTAGCGGAGCAGATATCGAGTTCGACAGCTGGTATTTTACCAAGTCCGAGAAGGTGGCAAGACCTGCTGAGGATATCAGCGTGACTGATGTTACCGCCACAGATGTGACCATTCAGGGGCAGACAGCGAACGGTGCCATGAATTCCACACTGGAAGTGGTGAGATCAGGTGACTATGTGATGAAGACTGCACCTATTGCTGAGAAAGATGAAGTCTTAAATCTTGGTTTTGTCAATTACGATAAAAATGCAAAATATGATATCTATGTGAAGAGTCTCACATTACACACAGCAGACGGAGATGTGGAGATTCCTGTTGGTCAGAAGTTAAATCCTAAGAGCCAAGGTGGAAATGGTCTGGCCAATGGATGGGGCGGAGCTACCATCGGAAGCTGCGTATATGGTACCGAAGAGTGTGGTCTGTTTGCGGAGACCACTTCCGTGGATTGGATTAACTATCGATTTGCGTTAAAGATTAATGGAGAGGAAGTTCCATATACTTCCATCGACTACAATGTCACCATCAATGTAGCTCAGTCGGAAAAGCCAACTCCGAGTCCTACTGAAGTGCCAACTCCGAGTCCTACTGAAGTGCCAACTCCGAGTCCTACTAAAGTGCCAACTCCGAGTCCTACTAAAGTGCCAACTGCTCCAGCTCAGCCAGCCTTTGACCGGAAAAAACCAGCGATCACCAAACTCAAGAAGGCCTTTAAGCTGAAAAAACCAGCGATCACCAAACTCACCAAGCGCAAGAAGTCCTTTAAGATCAGATGGGCAAAGGTGAAGAATGCATCCGGCTATAAGCTGCAGTATTCCACATCATCAAAGTTTACTAAGAAGACCACAAAGACAGTTAAAGTCAAAGGTAACACCAAATTTGCCAAGACGGTTAAGAAGCTGAAGGCCAAGAAGAAGTACTATGTACGTGTTCGCGCATACAAGCGTGTTCGCGCATACAAGGATGGTAAGGCTGTCACAGTGTACACTAAGTGGTCTAAGGCCAAGGCAGTAAAAACCAAGTGATGATGAAAGCATGTTATCATTAGCCCTGGAAATAAGCCTGTCTTTGACAGTTGAAAGAAGGCAAAAACCTCGCAGACGGCGTAATTACGCCGATTGCGAGGTTTCTTTTGTTGGAAAGTATGTGGTAATATTTACTTCTTTTTGGTCTGATTTAAAATTTTTCTCATGTTTTTTTGAGATGTTATCTGATAGTCTGTTCTGAAACCAAAAGCATCATGAAGAGCATCAGTGATATCTCTCTTTTTTGGTGTACTTTTATGCATTTCTTTTAGGTTTATTTTGCCACGGTTTTTCGCTATAGTAGCATTATAAAAAAAGGGAAAGGATCGACTACGTATGAGACCAATGAAAGTACGGGGAAAGGGGAGAATTGCCTGTGTATTCTGGGCACTGGGAACAGCGCTGGTTCTAGGAGGCTGCTAGAGAGGTGCGGATGCCAAGCCGCTCAAACTGACATTTTCACAGGAGAGCGGATGCTATGAGAATCCGTTTGAGCTGGAACTTTCGACGGAGAAAGGGGACATCTATTATACGCTGGATGGCTCCGATCCGCGTGATAGTGATACCAGGATCGCCTATAAGGGTGCAATATCCGTGACGGATCGGAGTGGAGATGCAAATGTGCTCTCGGCGATCGATCCGGCACAGTATGATGCCGTCAATGTGGAATGGGACAGTGAGAAACAGGATTTTGTGAGCACCATCGGAAATCCGAAGGATGACGAGGTGGACAAGATGACGGTGGTACGCGCGGTGGCGCAGTTCTCCGGGCGGAGCTCCGATGTGGTGACCCAGAGTTATTTTGTCGGGGACATGACGGAGCATGTGCAAGGAATTGAGCAGAGCTGCGATGCGTCCGGCCAGGACCTGGCGATTATGTCTATCACAGTCAATTCCTCAGATATGTTTGACTCCAAAACCGGAATTTATGTTAAGGGTGACATTTATCAGAAGGCATTGGAGGATTTGATCCGGGACGCGGAGGATTCGTGTCCGGACGTGGAGACGGGACGCAGGCTGGACGGCAATTACAAACAGCGAGGAAAGGACTGGGAGCGGGCCGCCCATGTGGATTATTTTGAGAGTGATGGCAAGACGACGGTCTGCCGGTTGCAGCAGGATTGTGGTATCCGGATTCAGGGCAATTATTCGCGCTCAGATCTGCAGAAGGGTCTGCGGCTGTGTGGCGGAAAGAAGTATGGCAAGAAGAATTTCTCCTATCCGTTTTTTGGCGATAAGGATGTGGATGACCGGGGAGAGGTGATTTCCAGTTTCCGCAAGCTGATCCTACGCAATGGCGGAAATTGCGCGTTTACGACCAAATTCAATGATACCTACTGGCAGAAGCAGCTGGCGGATCTGAAGGTGGAGACCCAGGCATCCAGGCCATGCGTGGTCTATCTGAATGGGGAATACTGGGGACTGTATATTCTGCAGGAAGATTATCAGGCCAAGTATTTTGAGAAGACACATGGAGTGGCCAAGGAAAATGTCGTGACATATAAGGGGGATGCAGAGGCACTTTCCCTGGGATACAAGCTGGATGAAGGAAAACTGCCGGAGGGGGAGGACAATGAGTCCTACTATCTGCAGGATGTGCTGGATTTCTTCGCCAGTCATGACAATCTCCGCAATGAGCAGGATTACGAAGCATTTGCCAAACTGGTCGATCCGGAGTCTGTCAGGGACTATTTTGCGGCCAATGTCTGGCTGAACAATAAATGGGACTGGCCGGGAAAGAACTGGACGATTTGGAAGACCACGAAGGTGGATCCGGACAATCCGTATGCTGACGGGCGATGGAGACTTTGTTTCTATGATCTGGATTTCGGAGGGGTCAGCGGTGTGGAGGACATTGGAACCAATACCATGGCTGAGGACAACTATAAGAAATATGGGCTTCTCGACAAGAAGACGGCCAATCCGCTGGTCAAAATGTTTGTCTATCTGATGAGCAATGATTCGTTTCGGCGGGATTTTGAAGATAAGTTGCTGTCGCTCAGTGAAAATGAACTGGAAAAAGAACATGCACTGGCAGAGTGCAAGAAGATCAGGGAGATCTATGAGCCGTTGTACCCGCAGTTCTTTACCAGATATTTTGGGACGGAGCAGGCAGAATATAAGACGGAAGATGCCATTGGGGGAGGTTATGCAAGCTATCAGTGCCTTGTCGATTTCCTCGGAGGCCGGGCGGATACGATCCCGGGGATCGTCAATTGGATTGAGAAAACGGAAAAAAGATTGGAGTGAGTAGATACGAATGAGTCAGGAAACGTTTGCAAGGGTGGAGAAAAAGTATGTGATCAGCCGGGAGCAGTATGAGTGGATTCGGCAGTTCCTTGCAGAGTATACGGTGGAGGATGAGTATGGACAGAGTACGATCCGCAATGTCTATTATGATACGCCTGGGGAGGAGATGATCCGTCATTCCATCCAGAAGCCGGAGTTTAAGGAGAAAGTGCGCGTCCGGGGATATGGGAAAATCGGACGAAACGATAACGTGTTTGTGGAACTGAAGCGCAAATACCAGGGCATCGTCTATAAGAGAAGGGTGAGCATGCCACTTTCGGAGGCAGAGAAATTTCTGGCGCGGCGCAGGAGTTGGAACTCAGCTGAAGGAAAAGATGTTTGTTGCCAGGGAGAGAAAGAAAGCCAGAGCGAGATGGTGAGGAAGGTTTTCCTGCCGCAGAAGGAACGCCCAAATCAGGAAGAGGGAGACTTTGTGCATCGCCAGATCCTGCGGGAACTGGAATACACCAGAGATCGATATGACTTGCGGCCGAACATGTATATCGCATACGACCGCGTAGCCCTGTACGGAAAAGAGGACAGGTCCCTGCGTCTGACATTCGATCAGAGGATCCGCAACCGCAGGCGGGGACTGACGCTTGACGGGGAGGAACCGGAGAATTTGTACTTTGAACAGGGTGAGGTTGTCATGGAGATCAAATGTGGCAGTGCATATCCGCTGTGGCTTTGCAGGATGCTTGGGGGACAGAAAATCTATCCCACATCCTTTTCCAAATATGGAGCATTTTATAAGAAAGAGAGGAATCAACAATATGATGGCAAGTGTGATTAATGGGGCAGGGAGTGTGTCTGTGCAGGCGGCGCTGTTGTGTACATGTGTGTCCCTGGTACTGGGGTTGGTGATCGCGGCAGTGTACATGCTGCAGGGGGAGTATACGAAGAATTTTGTGGTGACGCTGCTGTTGCTGCCGGCGCTGGTGCAGGCGGTGATCATGCTGGTCAATGGAAATCTGGGAACCGGTGTGGCGATCATGGGTGCATTCAGTCTGGTGCGTTTCCGGTCTGTTCCGGGTACATCCCGTGAGATCAGCGGCGTATTCTATGCGATCGTGGTAGGACTTGCGACCGGTATGGGCTATCTGGCTTATGCGGCGATGATCACTGTGATCGTGGGAGCTGTGATGCTGGTTTCCTACAAGGTGGTCGGACATGCCGGCGTGCAGCAGCATCTCCTGCGGATCGTGATCTCGGAGGATCTTGATTATGAGGGAGTCTTTGAAGATATTCTGCAGAAATACACAAAAACTGCCCGTCTGATTCAGGTAAAAACCATCAACATGGGCAGTATGTATGAACTTCGTTATGAAATTGCACTGGCAAAGGATGCGCTTGTTAAGGAGATGATCGATGACATCCGCACCCGCAATGCCAATCTTACGGTGAGCTGCAGCAGAGTGCTGACCAGCCGAGAGGAATTATAATATGGCATCATATGCCAAAGAACTTTTTCTTTTAGCAAATCTGTTTTAATAGCGTTGATAAATGTGTAAAATGGAACGCTACATTGAATGCTGTGCAAAAGTCACCTCGAAAAT
>ERZ780190.3435-NODE-3435-length-10344-cov-3.222373_pt1 | contig 10344 bp, 9 predicted proteins | sample MGYA00510980_ERZ780190 | MGnify/ENA primary metagenome ERZ780190 (study PRJEB29588, sample SAMEA1972188) | human gut metagenome | biome: human gut; feature: human-associated habitat; material: faeces | place: Denmark | collected 2008/2010 ... | reverse complement strand
CTTCGGGGTAGGCGACGATTGCGTCCACCATCTGGTCAACGGTCTGCTGGCGGATTTCCTTGCCGCACTTCGGGCAGTGCGGATGCCCCACGCGCGCATAAAGCAGGCGCAGATAATCGTGGATTTCCGTCACCGTGCCGACGGTCGAGCGCGGATTGCGGCTGGTGGTTTTCTGGTCAATGGAGATAGCGGGGGACAGGCCGTCAATCTGGTCAACATCGGGCTTCTCCATCTGCCCCAGAAACTGCCGCGCATAGCTGGACAGGCTTTCCACATAGCGCCGCTGTCCCTCGGCATAAATGGTATCGAACGCCAGCGAGCTTTTGCCCGACCCGGACAGCCCCGTAAACACAACGAGCTTGTCGCGCGGGACGGTCAGGCTGACATTGCGCAGGTTATGTTCTCTTGCGCCGCGAATGATGATTTGGTCGTTCATCGTTGCAATCCTCCTTGGCTTAGGAACACAGTATAGCACATTTTGTCCGGCACATGCAAGGCGAACACGAACAAATATTTTCGTATCGTGGATATGCTGGGGGCTTTTTATGGAATCGCATTGACAAATGAAGGCTTGTTGTGTATGATAATGGCATAAAGGAGGTTGTTCTAATGGAAAAGAAATGGTTCGTAGCTCTGCTGATGGTTGTTGTGATGATGTGTGCCTGCTGGACGGGTGTACTCGCGGAGGATGTGGAACGCGAGGCGTTCACGTCTGGGGACTATGAGTATGCGCTGCTGGATGATGGAACAGTGGAGATTACAGGGTACAATGGAAAAGCAGAAAAGCTCACCATTCCCAATATGCTCAATGGAAAAAAGGTTACTTCCATTGATAACAGAGCGTTTTATCTGTGTAATTCTCTAATAAGCATCATCATCCCAGATTCCGTTGAGAAAATTTCTGTTAATCCTTTTGCATACTGCCGCACACTAAAAAGTATTTTCGTTTCTTCTGAACATCCGTACTTTTTTGCCATTGATGGCGTTTTATTCCGTAAAGCAGATAGCTGTTTGATTTCTTATCCTAAAGGAAGGGAGTACACAACTTATAACATTCCTCAGGGGATTACCGCCATTGAAAGCAGCGCATTCTACGACTGCAAGTTTCTGACCCGTGTCACCATCCCCGATTCTGTTACCTCCATCGGTGACTGCGCGTTCTCCTTGTGCGATTCCCTGACGAGCATCACTATCCCCGATTCCGTTGAACAAATTGGTACGAATCCTTTTACAGTCTGTTCCGCACTAAAAAGCATTTCTGTTTCTCCTGAGCATCCGTATTTTGCCACCATTGATGGCGTTTTGTTCCGAAAAGCCGATAAAGCCTTGATTTCCTATCCTGCCGGCATCAGTTCTTCAACTTATACCATTCCGCAGGGAATTACCGCCATTGGCGACAGCGCGTTCTACTACTGCGACTCCCTGACCTCCGTCTCCATCCCCAATTCCGTTACCTCCATTGGCGACTACGCGTTCGGTGACTGTTCCAACCTCACCCTCACCGTCCCTCGCAACTCCTACGCCTTAGAATACGCCAAAACCAACAACATCCCCTACACCTACCCCGACGCCAACGACTGGCTGAACAACTAACCCGCGACAAAATTTCTTTCCGCCTTGCTCCGCGCACCCGCCGGGGCAAGGCGCTTTTTCTTTCCCCTTGCAGTCCTCCCGCGAAAGTGGTATGATAGAAGGCAGAACGCAAGGAGGCGGCGAAGATGGAGCGCATCCGCAAAATTCCTGACGACAGCGACCGCGTATCCCCCGATGAGGACGACGAGGACATGTCGCCCTATGAACCGACGTACCGCGACGGCAGCGCGAAAAACGAGTGCTGGCGCGACGACGACGGCTGATTATCCCCCGAAAGGAGAAGACCCCCATGCTGACCATTGATTTTCTGACGGACTATGTGTGTCCGTTCTGCCTTGTCACGAAGGAAAACCTCCGTGCGGCGCTGAAAACGCTGCATCAAGAGGCGGAAATCATCGAGCATCCGTATGCGCTGACCCCCGAAGGCGGCGAGGCGACCGACATCTGCGACGAGGAGCATCGGGCGTATTTCGCGCGGCTGAAAGAACCCGCGGAGACGGTCGGGCTGAATATGCAGCTTCCGCCGGAAATCTGCCCGCGCCCAATGACGTATCTGGCGTTTGAAGGGGCTGTGCTGGCGGAAAAATCGGGCAAGCACGAGGCGTGGAGCGATCGGGTTTACCGCGCGTATTGGGTCGATGGGCGCGACATCGGGCAGATTGACGTGCTGTGCGCGCTGGCGGCAGAAATCGGGCTGAATGCGGACGAAATGCGTCAGGCGCTGGAAAACCGCACCTACGCAGACGACGTGAAGACCGCCATCCAAAACACGCTGGACACCTATCATCCGCGCGGCGTGCCGATTCTCTTCGTCAATGGGCAGCGCATCCGCTTGCGGGCGTACACGCTGCCGGAAATGACGGACGTGCTGCGCGGCGTGATTCCGGCGGAAGAAAATCAGGAGGAAACGGGCTGCTCCGCGGACGGATGCCGCCTGAATTGGTAAGCAATGCAAGCATTAACACATCGGGTGCAGTATTATGAAACCGACCGCATGGGCGTGACGCACCACTCGAATTATATCCGCTTCATGGAGGAAGCGCGCGTGGCGTATCTGGAACAGCTCGGCTTCCCGTATGCGGAACTGGAGCGCCGCGGGGTGATTTCGCCCGTGACGGCGGTGAACTGCAAGTATCTGGCGACGACGACGTTCGACGACCGCATCACGGTGGATGTGCGCGTGGAGGCGTTCAACGGCGTCGTGCTGACGATTGGCTACGACATGACGAAGCAGGACGGAACGCGTGTGTTCACAGGCTCGTCCGAACATTGCTTCTTGAATCCCGAAGGGCATTTCATTCGGCTGCGGCGCGATCAGAAGGAGTTTTACGAGATGCTGATGCGCGAGCTGAACGTCCATCATCCAGCAGAAGGAGAAACATCGCATGAATAACCAGACGACAATTGGCATTCTTGGTTCCGGCACATGGGGCATTGCGCTGGCGCGGCTGCTGCACCGCAACGGGCACGATGTGACCGTGTGGTCAAAATTCCCGAAGGAAATCGAAAATCTGTCTGCTACGCGCACGCATCCTGCGCTGCCAGGGCTGGTCATCCCCGAAACGGTGCATTTCACCTGCGATTTGCAGACGGTGGCAAGCGGCAAGGATATTCTGCTTTTCGCCGTGCCGTCTATCGCCATTCGGCAGACGGCGGAAAGCGCGCGCCCGTTCATCCCGGACGGACAGATTATCGTGGATGTTGCCAAGGGCATTGAGCCGGACACACTCATGACCATGACCGAGGTCATCCGCGACGAATTGAGCAAGGACGGTCAGCATGACCATGTGAAACTCGTTGCGCTGTCCGGCCCGACCCACGCGGAGGAGGTCGCGCTCGATATGCCGACCTCCATCGTATCCGCCTGCACGGACATGCAGGTGGCGGAAACGGTGCAGGATGTGTTCATGAACACCTGTATGCGCACCTATACGAACACGGACGTGCTCGGCGTAGAGCTGTGCGGCGCGATGAAGAACATCGAGGCGCTCGCCGTCGGCATTTCCAGCGGGCTGGGCAACGGCGACAACGCCCGCGCCGCCCTCATCACGCGCGGCATTGCCGAAATCAGCCGTCTGGGGCTGAAAATGGGCTGCGCGGAGTACACGTTCGGCGGACTGGCGGGCATCGGCGATCTCATCGTGACCGCAACGTCCATGCACAGCCGCAACAACCGCGCCGGTATCCTCATCGGCAAGGGTGAGACCCCGGAAAATGCCGTCAAGGAAGTCGGCATGGTGGTCGAGGGCATGAACGCCCTGCCCGCTGCGCTGGAACTGGCCGAGCGGTATCAGGTGGAAATGCCCATCGTCCAGACCGTCAACGCTATCGTTAACAAGGGCATGAGTGCGGCAGAGGCTGTCAAGTCCCTGATGGAGCGCGGCCTGAAGAACGAGCTGCCGCAGGGCTACGAAAAATAAACGAAAAGGGGCGGTATCATGCCTTCTACCTACGCACACCGCCGCTTTGGTGCGGATGTTCTGGCCCTGCTGCCGGACGGTCTGCGCGCGACGCTGGAACAGCACCGGGAGCTTTACGACATAGGTCTCCACGGGCCGGACCTGATGTTTTATTACAAGGCCCTGCAGTCGAACCCGGTGAACCGTCTGGGCAACACCATGCACGAGCAGAAGGGCGAGGTGTTTTTCACCCGTGCCCGCACCGTGGTGGAAAATGCAACGGATAAAAGCGCCGCACTGGCTTATGCGCTGGGCTTTGTCTGCCACTTCGCGCTGGACAGCACCTGTCACCCTTATGTGGAGGCCTATGTCCGGGAGAGCGGTGTGGGGCACTGCGAGATCGAGACGGAGTTTGACAACGCTCTGATGCGGGAAGACGGCCTCGACCCCATAAAGTTCTTCACGGCCAGCCACATCAAACCCAGCCGGGAGCGGGCCGAGGTCATCGCGCCCTTCTACGAAGGCGTCACGGTGGACGAGACGCTGGCGGCGATGAAGGGGATGATAACGGTGCATCATTTTTTGCAGGCGGCGAACCCCGTCAAGCGCTGGGTGGTGTTGACCGGGATGCGCGTCGCGGGCAAGTATGAGTTCATGCACGGCCTTGTGGCGAATCCGCAGCTGAACCCCAAATGCGTCCAGAGCAGCCAGAAGCTCGAAGAGCTGTATAAAACGGCTGTGCCGCTGGCGGTAAGGCTCATCGAAGAGTATGCAGAGAACAAGCCGCTTGGGGCGGAGTATCAGCATACGTTTGGGGAGAACTGAGAGGAGCACCGGATGGAAAAGAGCGGTAAATTCCGCCTGACGAGCTTGGAGCGGAACTGGATCCTGTACGACGTGGGCAACTCGGCCTTTGTGCTGATGGTGGCCACCCTTATCCCCATTTTCTTCAATGCGCTGGCGGAAGCCGGGGGCCTGAGCTCGGTGGAGTATCTGGCTTACTGGGGCTATGCCAGCTCGGCTGTGACCGTCATCACGGCTGTTTTGAGCCCGATTTTGGGGACAGTGGCTGATACGAAGGGCTTCAAGAAGCCTATCTTCATACTCTGCGTTTTCGTGGGCATCGTGGGCTGCTGCGCCATGGGCGCGGCGTCGGCATGGCTGCCGTTTCTGGTCATCTTCGTCATCGCGAAGGTGGGCTTTTCGGGCAGCCTGGTGTTCTACGATTCGATGCTCAGCGACGTGACCACTCCCGAGCGGATGGATGAGGTGTCCAGCCGGGGCTATGCGTGGGGCTACATCGGCAGCTGCGTACCCTTCGTGGTTTGCCTCGGTCTTGTGCTGGGGGCGGGGAGCATCGGCATCAGCCAGATGACGGCGCTGAACCTGGCACTCCTGCTGACGGCGGCGTGGTGGCTGCTCACGACCCTGCCGCTGCTGAAAAGTTATAAACAGCTCCACTATGTGGAGGTGGAAAAGCACGCTGTCCGGCAGAGTTTTGCCCGCATCGGCCATACCCTGCGGCATCTGCCGGAGGATAAGCAGGTGTTCTGGTTTTTGCTGGCGTTCTTCTGCTACATCGACGGCGTGTACACCATTATCGACATGGCGACGGCCTACGGCACGGCGCTGGGTCTGGACACCACCGGTCTTTTGCTGGCACTTCTTGTGACCCAGATCGTGGCGTTCCCGTCGGCCCTCATCTTTGGGCGGTTGTCGAACAAGTACCCCTCGGCAAAGCTCATCCCGGTGTGCATCGCGGCCTACGCGGGCATCGCGGTGTTTGCGTTTTTCCTGACCCGGCAGTGGCAGTTCTGGGTGCTGGCCGTCATCGTGGGTATGTTCCAGGGCGGCGTGCAGGCGCTCAGCCGCTCCCACTTTGCAAAGATCATCCCGCCGGAAAAGTCGGGCGAATACTTTGGCCTCTTCGACATCTGCGGCAAGGGCGCGTCCTTCCTTGGCACCATGATCGTCAGCGTGGGAAGCCAGCTCACCGGCAGCGCCAATGTGGGTGTCGGCTCCCTCATCGTGCTGTTCATCGTGGGATTCGTGTTGTTCAGGGTGTCGTGCAAAAAAGAAGTCGTTCCGGAATGAGATAACGTAACATCTGCTGCGCAGCAGCAAATTGGAGAAGCACAAAAATGCGTTTAGCGAAGCGGCTGGCATTTTTGTGCTTCGACTTCTTCTTTGGGCTCTGAAAGGGGCGAGCAGCCCCTTTCTCATGAATCCAGCGCGTCGAAATCGCTGGCGCTTTTCTGATTCTCTTTTGGCGACAAAAGAGAATGAACCCCGCCGTTAGTTGCGCCTTACAAAAATACATAGTAAAATAAGCTCAAATCAAAAAATATAAAGGAGCAAGACCATGAAACAATATCCCGGCTACACCCTCGTCAAGCGCGAGGACTGCCCCGAACAGCACGGAACGCTGACCGTGCTGACCCATGACGTCAGCGGGGCGGCTGTCCTGCTGGTGGAAAACGACGACGACAACAAGGCCTTCGGCATCGGATTTGGCACCTTTCCCTCCGACGACACCGGCGTGTTCCACATCCTCGAACACTCGGTGCTGGCGGGCAGCGAAAAGTACCCGGTGACCTCGCCGTTTTTGCAGCTGCTCAAGAGCAGCATGGCCTCCTTCCTGAATGCCATGACCTTCCCGGACAAGACGGTCTACCCCTTCGCAACCCCCAACGAGACGGACTTCAAGAACCTGATGGACGTCTATCTCAACGCGGTGTTCTGCCCGCTGGCCATGGTGGACAAGGGCGTGTTCGAGCAGGAGGGCTGGCACCGGGACGAAGACGGCACGGTGAGCGGCGTCGTCTACAACGAGATGCAGGGGGCGCTGGCGACGCCGGACGCACAGCTGCAGAACGCTCTGAGCCGGGCAATGTTCCCGGATACGGCTTACGGCTTTGTCTCCGGCGGCGACCCGGCGTCCATTCCGGCGCTGACCTATGAGAAGTATGTGCGGGTCTACCGCCGCCACTACAGCGCCGACAACTGCTGCATCACCCTCTACGGCAAGATGGACATGGCCGAGAAGCTGGCCTTCCTCGACGAGCAGTATCTGAGCCGTATGCCCAAGAGCGCCAGCCGCCCCCGCCTGACGGTGCAGGACGAGCAGGTCGGTGTGAAGCGGAATATCCCGTACTATACCGAGAAGCCGGAGCCGGACGAGGCTCAGTGTGTGCTGGCGTGGTACACCGGTGCGTTCAGCGACCGGGAGCGCCAGCTGGGCGTGGAGATCCTGCTGGACGCCCTGCTGGGGACGAACCAGGCGCCTCTGAAAGCCGCCCTGCTGGAAGAAAAACTGGGCGCGGACATCGACGTGGGCTTCGATGACAGCACGCTGCAGCCGACCTTGGAGCTTGTGCTGCGGGGCGCGACGGAAGAGTCGGCGGGCAAGTTTGCCGCTGCAGTGCGCAAAGCCGTGGGCGGCATCCTCGAGAAGGGCATCCCCGAGGAGCTGCTGATGGCAAGCCTCAACTCCACCGAGTTCGCTTCCCTTGAGCGGCCGGGCAGCATCCCGGACGGTGTGCTGGACGCCATCAATGCATCTACAGGCTGGCTCCACACCGGCGACCCGGCCCTGCTGCTCCACACGAACGCTCTATTCGCTTCCCTGCGGGAGAAGCTGGAACAGGGCTGGTTCAATGAGCTGCTGCGGGAGCTGTTCGCGCCTGCGCCGGTGGAGATCATCCAGGTGCCGACCCTGCCCAAGAAAGAGGAAGAGGGGCGCGCCGCCCGCACCGACGGCAAGCTGGTGCTGGACCATCCGCTGACAGCCGCCGACCTCGGCGAGGGCAAAAAGCAGACACCGGGCAGCAAGGAGCTGCTGGCGGGTGCAGAACTGCTGCACCACCCCTCGGCAGGCAATACCTACCTGTACCTTTACTATGATCTGGGCGGTATGGCACCGGAAGACATGTCCTGCCTGCATCTGCTCACGGATGTCATGGATGAGCTGGACACCGAAAAGCACACGGCCCAGGAACTGAACACTCTGCGGAACACCTGGCTGGGAAGCAGTGGTGCGTGGATGGACTGCTGGACGGGACGGCAGGAAGGCAGGCCCTGCCACGCAAAGCTCATCGTGGGGATGAGTATGCTGGAACGCAGCCTCGAAAAGGCTGTGGAGCTGGGCAGTGAGTGGCTGTATGAGACAAAGTTCAGCGGCCAGCAGGCCGAAGCTGCTATGGAGCGGGTGGCAAGCCAGCAGAAGCTGCTCATGGAGCAGAAGTTCCTGCGGGAGGGCCACGCCTTCGCCGCCATGCGGGCGGCGGCACATTTCTCGGTGGAATCCGCACTGAGTGAGCGCTGCAACGGCGTGAGCTACTACCACTATATCTGTGAGCTGCTGGAAAAGGCCGACTGGACCGCTCTGGGCAAAAAGATGGAAGAGCTGTGGAAGAGCGTGCTGAAAAAGAACGCCCTGACCGTCAGCCTCCACGGCAGCGACGCGGCGCTGGATACCCTGAAAAAGCTTCTGCCGGGCAGTGCCTTCGCGGCAGAAAAGCGCGGCGAGGCAAAGCCCTACACTGAGGAGCTGACAGCTCCGGTGAACGAGGCCTTCATCATCGACGGCGGCGTGAACTACGATGTGCTGGTCTGGCCCATGGAACGGCGGTTGGAGCGGAAGGTGTTGGCCCGGGTGATGAGCTACGAGTATCTGTGGCACAACATCCGCGAGGTGGGCGGCGCGTATGGCACCGGCATGGTGACCCAGAACGACGACACCGAATATCTCTACACCTACCGCGACCCGCACCTGAAAGAAAGCTATGAGACTTTCGCAAAGGGGCCGACAGAACTGGCAGGCCGCGACTACACCGAGAAGGACATGAACGAGTTCATCGTGGGCGCGGCAGCAAAGCTGGACACCCCGCGCAAGCCCCGGGAAGAGGCTGCGTCTACCGACTGCAAATATTTTTGCGGCATCACCGACGAGATGACTGCCGCCGAGCGCAAGAGCCTGTGCAGTGTGGATGTTGCCGCCCTCAAGGCCGAGGCGGCGGACCTGTCGGCCCGGATGGAGAAGGGCGTGCGGGTGGTCTTCGGCAGCAAGGAGGCTGTGGAGGCTGCAAAGGAGCTGTTTGACCGGGTGGAAACCCTGTAAAAATACGCAGAGAATCTCCCGGAGACTTTGCGCAGAAAATTGAGTGAAAGATCCCCTGTCTGTGGAAAAGAACACAGGCAGGGGATTTTTGCTGCTTTGAAATATTACTTATAGGATAAAATATACAGCAAAATACAAATATGAGGGCAAAAAGTATGTACTCCTGCGGTGGAGAAAAGCGTGGTATCCTTTTGCCAGCGACAGAACGAAAGGAAGTGAGAACACAGGATGGGGCAGGAAAAGCAGACTGCGGCCAAGGGACAGGAAAGTCTCCGGAAAGCTACCGACACCCTGAGCACCATGCTGGCGCAGGAGGTGAAAGATTTGAATGCCCGCCAGCGCGCAGCCCGCAGAGAGAACAGCACCGACCCCGGCATCATGAAGGGACTGAAAGAAGCGACTGCCGTGCTGAAAGATCTGGCGGGCGTGTCGAAGACCCTGAACGACCAGGGCGTGGACGCAGAAGGGCGGGAATGCGGCGTGGTGCTGCTGCCGCCGGTGGAGGATGTATGACGACAGAAAACAAGAATGCGGGCGTCGTGTGGAGGCCTCAGCCGAGGCAGATGGAATTTATGCGGAGGCCGGAGCCGGAAGCACTTTACGGCGGCGCGGCAGGCGGCGGTAAGAGCGACGCCCTCGTCATCGAGGCGCTGAGGCAGGTACACATTCCGCACTACCGGGCGCTCATCCTCCGCAAGACCTATCCGCAGCTTTCCGACCTCGTGGATAAGAGTCAAAGCTATTACCGCCGGGCCTTTCCGGAGGCGCAGTACAACGCCACGAGCCATGTGTGGGTCTTCCCCAGCGGGGCGAAAATTTACTTCGGCTCGATGCAGTACACCAAGGACCGGACGAACTATCAGGGCAAAGCCTTCGATTTCATCGGGTTCGACGAGCTGACCCACTTCGAGTGGGAGGAGTACAGCTACATGATGAGCCGCAACCGCCCCACTGGGCCGGGCACCCGGGTGTATATGCGTGCCACCACCAACCCCGGCGGCATCGGTCACGGCTGGGTGAAGGCGCGGTTCATCACGCCCGCCCCGCCCGGCACCCCCATCGTGGAGGAATACCCGGTGAGGATGCCGGACGGCACCGAAAAGGTGCTGCGGCGGGCGCGGGTGTTCATCCCGTCCAGCATATTCGATAACCCGGCCCTTCTGGAAAATGATCCGGACTATCTGGCCAGCCTCGCGGCCATGCCGGAGGCCGAAAAGCAGGCGCTGCTCTACG
>ERZ780190.3433-NODE-3433-length-10347-cov-5.743004_pt1 | contig 10347 bp, 9 predicted proteins | sample MGYA00510980_ERZ780190 | MGnify/ENA primary metagenome ERZ780190 (study PRJEB29588, sample SAMEA1972188) | human gut metagenome | biome: human gut; feature: human-associated habitat; material: faeces | place: Denmark | collected 2008/2010 ... | reverse complement strand
ACCTTGCCAAGGTCGAGGCCGCGGGTTCGAGTCCCGTCTCGCGCTCTTTTTATTTCTAGGATTTATGCGGGTTCCGAGGTTTTCGGAGCCCGATTTTAATTTACATAGAATTGCTAAAAGTTTTTACTGAAGGTTTTGTATTATCATTCCGTATATGCTTGTTGGAAGAAATTCAAGAAACGAAGAAAAATGAAGGAAAATGCGTGATTTTTTTAATTTCCACTTGCATGTATACCTTGCCTGTGATATAGTATAAAGGCTGAAAATTCACGCCGGTCGGATTTGCGCAGGACGGTGCTCATTATGAGTCCCCGCGGAAAGCATGAGAAGACGGCGGAAGAAAAACCAAAATTGGAGGAAAGAAACATGAGCGTTATTTCAATGAAGCAGTTACTCGAAGCAGGTGTACATTTTGGACACCAGACCAGAAGATGGAACCCGAAAATGGCTCCGTACATCTACACCGAGAGAAATGGTATCCACATCATCGACCTTCAGAAATCTGTAGGTAAAGTAGATGAGGCTTACAAGGCAGTATCCGATATCGCAGCAGACGGCGGCACAATCCTGTTCGTTGGTACAAAGAAGCAGGCTCAGGACGCTATCAAGACCGAGGCTGAGAGATGTGGTATGTTTTATGTAAATGAGAGATGGTTAGGCGGTATGCTGACAAACTTCAAAACCATCCAGAGCCGTATCGCTAGATTAAAACAGATCGAGGCTATGTCTGAGGACGGAACTTTCGACGTTCTGCCGAAGAAAGAAGTTATCGAGCTGAAAAAAGAGTGGGAGAAACTGGAGAAGAACCTGGGCGGTATCAAAGATATGAAGAAGATCCCGGATGCTATCTTCGTAGTAGATCCGAAGAAGGAAAGAATCTGCGTACAGGAGGCTCATACTCTGGGTATTCCGCTGATCGGTATCATCGATACCAACTGTGATCCGGAAGAGCTGGATTATGTAATCCCGGGTAACGATGATGCTATCCGTGCCGTAAAACTGATCGTTTCCAGAATGGCAGACGCTGTTATCGAAGCTAAGCAGGGCGAGGCTGAGGCAGCTGCAGCAGAGGGCGAAGCAGAGGCTACAGAGGCTTAATTAACCCCAAAATTAAAAACTGAAACCAAAAGACCAGGAGCACGCCGCGGTTTTCCGCATAAAAGCGTGCTCCGCGCGGGTATACGAACGTGTACCTGAATTTATATACACGGAGGGATTTAAGATGGCAGTTACAGCCGCAATGGTAAAAGAGTTACGTGAAATGACAGGCGCTGGTATGATGGACTGTAAGAAAGCTCTTGCAGCTACAGATGGCGACATGGACAAAGCTGTTGAGTTCCTGAGAGAAAAAGGACTTGCAGGCGCTACTAAGAAAGCTGGCCGTATTGCAGCAGAGGGTATCGTTATGACTAAGGTTACCGCTGATGAAAAGAAGGCAGTTGTAGTAGAAGTAAACGCAGAGACAGACTTCGTAGCTAAGAACGAGAAGTTCCAGAACTATGTATCTGATGTTGCTGAGCAGGCGCTGAACACAAGCGCAGCAGATATTGACGCATTTCTGGCTGAAAAATGGGCAAAGGATCCGTCCCTGACAGTTGCAGAGGCTCTGTCTTCCCAGATCTCCATCATCGGCGAGAACATGAAGATCCGTCGTTTTGCTCAGTTAGCTGAGGAGAATGGTTTCGTTGCTTCCTACATCCATGCAGGCGGCAAGATCGGCGTTCTGGTAGACGTTGAGACTGACGTTGTAAACGATGCAATCAAAGAGATGGCTAAGAACGTAGCTATGCAGGCTGCAGCTCTGAAACCGCTGTACACCAACGACAGCGAAGTAGATGCAGATTACATCGCAAAAGAGAAAGAGATCCTGACTGTAGCAGCTAAGAACGAAAAGCCGGATGCAAACGACAAGATCATCAACGGTATGGTTATGGGTCGTATTAAGAAAGAGCTCAAAGAGATCTGTCTTCTGGATCAGGTATATGTTAAGGCTGAGGATGGCAAGCAGAGCGTAGCTCAGTATGTAGCTCAGGTTGCTAAAGAGAATGGTGCGAAGATCACTGTTAAGAAGTTCGTTCGTTTCGAGACTGGCGAAGGTATCGAAAAGAAGGAAGAGAACTTTGCAGAGGAAGTTGCAAAGCAGATGGGACAGTAGTTCTCATTTTCAAAAAAAGTCCAAAACGTCGGAATCGAAAGGTTTCGGCGTTTTTTGCGTCTATGTGCTAGTCCATCTGCTCTGGATTGGAAGGACAGCCAGAAAGGGGAATGTTGACAGTCCGCTCCCCAGGATATATAATATTTCTCAGGAAATAACACCAGCATGGAAGGGGAAACAAATAGAATGAAGAAAATTATTTTAACCGGCGATCGTCCTACCGGGCGCTTACATGTCGGACATTATGTTGGCTCTCTGAGCGAGAGAGTGAGACTTCAGAATTCCGGCAAATTCGACGAGATCTATATTATGATTGCCGATGCACAGGCGCTGACAGATAACGCAGATCATCCGGAAAAGGTGCGTAAAAATATTCTGCAGGTTGCCCTGGACTATCTGGCTTGTGGAATTGACCCGGAGAAATCCACCATCTTTATCCAGTCGATGGTGCCGGAGCTGACAGAGCTTACTTTTTACTATATGAACCTGGTTACGGTATCCCGTGTACAGCGAAATCCTACCGTAAAAGCAGAGATTCAGATGCGTAATTTTGAGGCAAGCATCCCGGTTGGATTCTTTACTTATCCGATTAGCCAGGCGGCGGATATCACTGCATTCCGCGCGACGACCGTTCCGGTTGGAGAGGATCAGATGCCGATGTTAGAGCAGTGCAAGGAGATCGTCCACAAATTCAACAGCGTGTACGGCGAGACTCTGACGGAACCGGAGATCCTGCTTCCGTCCAACAAGGCATGTCTGCGTCTGCCGGGTATCGATGGAAAGGCAAAGATGAGCAAATCGCTTGGAAACTGCATCTACCTTTCTGATTCGGAAGCAGATGTGAAGAAGAAGATCATGTCCATGTTTACAGATCCCAATCACCTGCGTGTCGAGGATCCGGGTAAAGTCGAGGGCAATCCGGTCTTCATCTATCTGGATGCATTCTGCCGTCCAGAGTATTTTGCAGAGTTCCTGCCGGATTACCAGAACCTGGACGAGCTGAAAGCGCATTACCAGAGAGGTGGTCTGGGCGATGTGAAGGTGAAGAAATTCTTAAACAACGTCATGCAGGCTGAACTGGCTCCGATCCGCGCGAGACGCCAGGAATGGGAGAAGAGAATCCCGGATGTATTTGACATCCTGAAAGAGGGAAGCAAGGCAGCAGAGGCGAAGGCTGCTGAGACGCTTCGCGATGTGAAGGCTTCGATGCGGATCAATTATTTTGATGATGACAGCCTGATTGATACGATCGAGGACTAAGATAAAAAGTGGAAATTCGGCGTGGCTTTCTGGAATGCCGGGAGTGTGCTGCCGGAAATGAATTGATTTAAAAAATAGAGAAAAGTCTGTCTTCTGGCACGGGAAAGGTGCCGGGATGACAGGCTTTTTTTCGCGTGATTCCCACTTAAAAACGGTTTACATAGTCCCTAAAATTCGATATAATAGTCTGTATCGCGTTATAACACAAAGTTATATCAAATATGAAATGAAAGAATACTAAGAGGGCTACACATGAGCAAAAACAAACAATGGGCGAGTAAGCTGGGCTTTATTATGGCAACGGCTGGGGCGGCGATTGGATTGGGAAATCTGTGGAAATTTCCATATCTGATGGGAAAGAACGGTGGATTTCCATTTCTGGTTGCGTATCTGTTTTTTATCGTTCTTCTCGGACTGCCGGTTATGATCACGGAAATGTCCCTGGGACGGAAGACGCGGCATGATCCGGTGCAGGCATATGCGGACATTCATCCGCACGCACGGATTGTCGGTATATTCGGCGTACTGGCGGCGTTTATTATTTTGAGTTATTACAGCGTCATCGGCGGCTGGATTTTAAAGTATATTGCCAGCTATGTGACGACGGCGGCAGCGCCGGATTTTAACGCCTTTATCGGCAGCAGCGAGCCGGTGATCTGGCATATTGTATTTATGGCAGCGACTATAGCTGTCTGCTATTTTGGCATCAATGGCATTGAGAAAGCGAGCAAATTGATGATGCCGATGCTTCTGGTTCTGTTATTTGTCATCATTTTCAGAAGCGTGACGCTTCCGGGAGCTTCGAAAGGACTGTTATTTATCTTCCAGCCGGATTTTTCGGCGTTCACGCTTTCCTCCGTCAGCGCGGCACTGGGACAGGTGTTTTATTCGCTGAGTCTCTGCATGGGTATCACGATTACCTACGGAAGCTATCTGAGTGGAAAGGAAAATATTCCAAAAAGCTGTATGATCATCGGCGGTCTGGATACTGTGATTGCGGTTCTCGCGGGTATTGCGATCTTTCCGGCAGTATTTGCCTTTGGTCTGGAGCCGGGACAGGGACCGGGACTGATTTTCGGTACACTGCCGATGGTATTTGCGAATATTGCGGGGGGAACTTTTTTCGCAATTCTGTTTTTTGCGCTGGTTTTTTTCGCAGCCGTTACGAGTGCGATCGCACTTCTGGAAGTCTGTGCCTCCTTTGCGATTGATTCGCTGGGCTGGGGACGCAAGCCTGCGGCGCTTGTGATTGGTACGGCGATCACGCTGCTTGGCATTCCGAGTGCGCTGTCCTTCGGCGTCTTGAGTGATGTCACAATCCTGAATCAGTCGGTCTTTGATTTCGCTGGACTGGTAACGGATAATATCCTGATGCCGCTCGGCGGACTCACGATGTGCTACTATGTAGGCTGGAAATGGAAACCGGAGTATCTGCTTGCGGAGATCGAGGCGGACGGTACGAAGTTCCGTCTGGGAAAACTCTGGGTGTTCTGCATCCGATTCCTGACGCCGATTATGGTGGGAATCGTCAGTGTAACTGGATTTTATAATTTGTACTTAGCGATCCGGTAGGAAGAGCGGCTTTGTTGACAAAAGCAGGAAATTGCCGTATAATTGTTAAAGTTCAGACAAGGTTACGGAAACGGGGATAGGATGTGCTTGACGGTGGATCAAGGACAGGAAAAGACCGTTTATGTGATAGTTTGGACGGACAGACAACTTGGGGAAACTTGAATATAAGACAATAAAAATATGGGGATACCGCAGAATGACAAGGATGTGATTGGGCGGTGTCCCCGCTTCGACTGTGGAGAATGAACCGGACATGAGGCATTGCTGCGGGTAAAGAAGCGCTGCGTAACTGTGTGCGCAAAATCATGAGCCGGAAGACGTCGTGGAGAAAACAGAGAAGGAGGATGAGATATATGGTTCCGAGAAAGAAAACATTAGCCAAGACAGCGGAAAAGAAATCTGTTTCAACGAAAGAGAAAAAGGTTCCGTCTGTTGTGGAGAGAAAAGAGACAGCCGTAGCTGAAGTAGCGAAGAAAGAAACGGCTGTGGCAGCAGTCGCAAAGAAAGAGACAGCGGTAGCGGAAGTAGCAAAGAAGGAAACAGCTGTGGCAGCCGTGGAGAAAAAAGAGACGGCAGTAGCATCCGTTCCGAAAAAGGAAACTGCACTGGCACACGTAGAGAAGAAAGAGACAGCCGTAGCGCCGGTACAGAAGAAGGAGACCGCCCTCGCAGAGAAGAAAGAGATGGCAGCAGCCGCAGAGAAAAAGGAGACAGACGTGACCGTAAAGAAAACAACTGCAAAGAGAACCACAAAGACAACCACAAAGACAACCACTGCAGCAAAGAAGACAGCTGAGAAAAAGGAAGTAAAGACAGTTGCATACGTACAGTACGCAGGTGCAGAGATTTCTATCGAGAAGCTGGAGGCAGAAGCAAAGAAAGCATATGCAGCTCTGGGACATAAAGAGGACGAGATTGAGACTCTGACCCTGTATGTTAAACCGGAAGAGCGTGCCGTTTACTATGTGGTAAATGGAGAAGGTTCCAGCGAGTACAAGATTGTGTACTAAGGTGGGCGTTCGGTGAAGTTTCCGGCTCTGTATGACGGGAAGTTTACATACCATATCTGCTTAAAATGAGGGAGCAGGTATAAAAATCTAAGAATGGTAAAAAGCCAGTTTTTATATCTTTGGTGTATTAAGAGAGATATAGAACTGGCTTTTTTTGTTGATAGGGAGATGTTTAAAAAACGCTTTGCAAGAATTACAACAGGGAATGCGGATGATTCGATGCCAGGCGTAGTGAAGGAAAAAACAGCCAGAACAGTACGCCAGCGGTTAAGGTCAGGCAAATTTCCATGGCACTGTTGATGATTCCCGATAAAATCCAGCTGTCCAGACAGAAAACACAAGAAATCCAGAGAAGCAGGAGGCAGAGGCGCCCACGGGCAGCAGGAGAATCCAAAGAGTGAGTCAATTTGCTGAAAAAGGCAGTATTGGAGGGTGTTTGGGAATAACGGGCAGGAGCTGGGGACGAAAGATAGAGCTGCAAGCTTAAATAAAACAGATTATAAAGAAATAACAGTGCAGCCGCCAGTGCCAGAAGCGTGTGAAGGATAGCGCAGACTGGGAGGTGCTCCGGGGTATAGGGCAGCAGGGCAGCGGCAGTGAGGAGAAGCAGGCAGCATTTTGCCTGGCGGGGGCGGTACAGGGAGAGTTGGGAGTAGAAAAAGCCGCCGCAGAGCAGGCACCAGAGAAAAAATTCCCCGCGTCGGTGCAGTGCGATGCTGATACTGGAAAAATTGGAAGAAAACAGATTGCATCCGCGTGTGAGTGAGAAACTAAAAAATGGGAGGAGAACGAACGTAAATATCCATCGAATCATGAGGATAGTGTGGGAAAATGGGGCGGAAAAGATACTGGAAAGAAGAGGCAGAAATAGTTGACGGAATTGCTGTTTATGTAATAGTATTATTATTTAGGAAAGATGAAGTATATGTTTGATTAAGAAGGATAATACAAAACCATGATAAATTTACCAGCAGCATTTACTGAACGAATGAAACAGATGCTCGGCAGGGAGTACGATGCGTTTATCGCCAGTTACGACAAGGAGCGCTCACAGGGACTGCGCGTGAACGGACTGAAAACGGATCCGGCGGAATTTGCTAAGACGGCTCCATTTTCTCTGAATCCGGTTGCGTGGGCGGCGGAGGGATTCGCTTATGGGGCGGAGGATCGTCCGGGGCGTCATCCGTACCACGATGCGGGCGTTTACTATATTCAGGAGCCGAGCGCGATGATTGCGGCTTCGCTTTTAAACCCGCAGCCGGGGGAAATGATTCTGGATCTCTGTGCGGCACCGGGCGGAAAATCGACGCAGGCGGCGGCGAGACTGGGCGGAGAAGGACTTCTGGTGAGCAATGAGATCCATCCGGCGCGTGCAAAGATTCTCTCGCAGAATATCGAGCGCATGGGAATCCGGAATGCGGTTGTGACAAATGAAGATTCCGGGCGGCTGACGAAGTATTTTCCGGCATTTTTTGATGGGATCATCGTGGATGCACCGTGTTCCGGCGAGGGAATGTTCCGCAAGGATGAGACGGCGGTCACGGAATGGAGCCCGGAGAATGTGCGTCGCTGTGCTGGGCGGCAGCAGGAGATTCTTGAAAATGCGGCGATGATGCTGAAACCTGGCGGACGGCTGGTGTACTCCACCTGTACGTTTGCGCCGGAGGAGGACGAGCAGGCGATCGGACGTTTCTTAGAGGCACATCCAGAGTTTGCGCTAGAGGAAACGCCGGACTATTCGGGACTTTCGCACGGTGTTCCAGCCTGGGGGGCGGGCGTGACGGATGGAATCGAGAAAACGGTCCGTATCTGGCCGCACCGGACCGAGGGAGAAGGCCATTATGCGGCACTTCTTCGAAAAACGGGCGAGCCGGAGAGCGTGAAGCGTAAATATCCGGCTTCGATGAAGGACAAGAAGCTTCTGGCAGTCTATGAGGATTTCTGCAAAGAGATATTTATTGAGCCGAAGAAATGGACAGCGGACAGTACGATGACGATGTTTGGCGACCAGCTTTACCGGACGCCGGAGGAGATGGTCGATTTTAAGGGGCTGCGGGTGCTTCGCCCGGGGCTTCAGATGGGAGAATTTAAGAAAAACCGTTTTGAACCGTCCCACGCGCTGGCACTTGCCCTGCATCCATCGGAGGTAAAACAGAACGTGAACCTGTCTGCCGACGCGCCGGAGACGGCGGCATATCTGCGCGGCGAGACGATCCAGCTTTCTGAGGAAGACGCCGGAAAAGGCTGGTGCCTTGTGAGTGTGGACGGGTATTCGCTCGGATGGGGCAAGAAGAGCGGCGGGACGCTGAAAAACCATTATCCGAAGGGACTGCGGAAGCAGTATTAATAGAAGAAGGAAAAATCCTCCGGCATCGGAGCCGTAAACTCCATTGCTTCCCCAGTGATCGGATGCCGGAATGCCACCGTATAGGAGTGAAGCGCCTGCCGTCCGATGAAGCGGTAATCCGGGTTGTATAGAAAATCCCCTAAAAGCGGGTGCCCGATGGCTTTCATGTGGACCCGGATCTGGTGGGTGCGCCCCGTTTCCAGGCGAAGCCGGACGAGGGAGCAGCCGAGATCGTCCCGGTAATCGAGACACCGGTAATGGGTGACGGCGTGTTCCCCATGATCCATATCGATGCAGCGTTCGATGGTGGAACCATCTTTTCGGGCGATCGGCAGATCGATGGTGCCGGATTCTTCTGGTTTACCAGCAACAAGCGCGAGATATTCGCGGCGTATCTCTTTTTTTGCAGTCATGGCGGAGAGAAATGCGCCGCTTATTTTATGTTTGGCGATCAGCAGAAGACCGGTGGTGTCGCGGTCTAAGCGGTTCACGGCACGGAACACGAAATGTTCGCCGCGCGAGGCAAACCGGTACGCGAGGGCGTTTGCCAGCGTATTTTCATGGTGTCCCTGGGACGGGTGGACAGGCATTCCGGTGGCTTTGTTGAGTATTATGAGATCTTCGTCTTCATATACTATATCGATCGGAAGATTGACCGGAAGAATATCTGAAGAAACGGGTTCGTCCGGGAGAAAGAGCGTCAGGGTGTCTCCGATCTGAAGCGGTGTGTTCAGCCAGGACGGTGTTCCGTTCAGGCAGATCTGCTCAGGGTTCTGTTTGAGCTCGATGAGGATGCGGTGGGAATATCCGGCATCGCGGAGGAAGGCGCCGATGGTGTCAGCTTTGTTTTTATTTGTAATAGTGTATGATAATGTCCGTTTCATTTAGGGAACCTCTTTGTAATCATTGTGATGCCAATAAGGATAACATAAAAGCAAGGAGGCTGCAATCTCATAGTATTTTTTGAAGGATTCTCGAAACCCTATTGACTTGCGATCAAAAACCTAGTATCATTACTAATAAGTAAGGCTGTTTTTATTCAAATTACTTATAAGTAGAACTAATAAATACAATGCAGAGAAAAGGAGAATGAACGATGGCAAAAGTAGGAATTGTAATGGGAAGCGATTCGGACATGCCGATCATGGCACAGGCAGCAGATTTTCTGGACAAGATGGGGATTGATTATGAAATGACAATCATTTCTGCACACCGTGAGCCAGACATCTTTTTTAACTATGCAAAATCCGCTGAGGAGAAAGGCTTTAAGGTTATCATTGCAGGTGCTGGTAAGGCAGCGCATCTGCCGGGTATGTGTGCGGCACTGTTTCCGATGCCGGTGATCGGTATTCCGATGAAAACCTCGGATTTAGGCGGAGTTGATTCTCTGTATTCGATCGTACAGATGCCGTCCGGTATTCCAGTTGCGACGGTAGCGATCAACGGCGGCAAGAATGCGGGTATTCTGGCAGCCAAGATTCTGGCAACTTCCGATCCGGAGCTTTTAGCAAAATTAAAAGCATACTCTGAGGAGATGAAGAATGAAGTAGCCGGTAAGGATGAGAAATTACAGAAACTGGGACATAAAGAGTATCTGGCACAGAAATAAATATTAAAAATATAAACAAGGACATACGGAGGAAAACCATGGATTACAAGAATTCCGGAGTAGATATTGAGGCTGGTTATAAGTCGGTAGAACTGATGAAAGAGCATGTAAAGAAAACGATGCGTGAGGAAGTGCTGGGAGGTCTGGGCGGCTTTGCCGGTGCATTCTCCCTGGCAAAGATTAAAGAGATGGAAGATCCGGTTCTCTTATCTGGTACGGACGGCTGTGGTACCAAGGTAAAACTGGCGATCATCATGGACAAGCATGACACGATCGGTATCGATGCAGTGGCAATGTGTGTCAATGACATCGCATGTGCCGGTGGAGAACCATTATTCTTCCTGGATTACATTGCATGTGGCAAGAACTATCCGGAGAAGATCGCAACGATCGT
>ERZ780190.3429-NODE-3429-length-10357-cov-6.646865_pt1 | contig 10357 bp, 8 predicted proteins | sample MGYA00510980_ERZ780190 | MGnify/ENA primary metagenome ERZ780190 (study PRJEB29588, sample SAMEA1972188) | human gut metagenome | biome: human gut; feature: human-associated habitat; material: faeces | place: Denmark | collected 2008/2010 ... | reverse complement strand
CATCAGACGGAAAAGAAGTTGTGGATTTGTTTAAAAATCATCCACGAGGCACATAGGCTTTATCCGAAGAAGACTCCCTTTTCTTGAGTGCCTGTAAAACCATTCTACTACTCCTTTGCTTAATTCAATGTATAAGAATACATTTAGAATCGTCAAGTATAATATATGCCAAAATAGAAATGCATCGCAGTCTAACGTTATAGCGTTATAACATTATAACTTTGTAGCTTTTCAACGTTATAACTGTATAAAATATCCTGCGTATCGCCCCATCCAAGCGGCTGATCGAGGAAATGCCGGTCAGCTGTGAGCAGCCGCAGATAAGAAAGAGACCGTTTGCGCGGCATGGATCAAGCGCCGCGCGTATATCCCATTTTTATTCTGAGGAGTGCAAAATCCGGCTTTCCTTGCGAAGATCAAAACGCAGGTTTCCCGCATCCGTAAAAACGTGTGTGCTAACAAAAAGGACAAGCCGCGTGTCGTCCGCCGCAGGCTGCGCAGGCAGATCGAGCAGCAGATCAACGCCGACGCGCTCCGCCGTCAGTTTGGCAGCGAGCTGACCGGAACGGTCGTGACGGCAGTCTGCAACATCAAGTACGCAGACAAGCTGTTCATCAAGGGCGCTGCGGTCACGCAGGAGCATCGCGAGCAGATCTCCCGCCTTATTTCTCAGGAAAGCATGGAACGCTTCCTGAACAGCGTCACGATCGACTTCGGCCGCATCGACAACCCGGTCGCATACTTACGGACTTCCCTGTATACCTACCATCAGAAGCTGCTGCAGCCTTCGCAGGCCGAGCCTGTCAGCACCGGCACACCCGAGCAGCCGCTGGCCGACTGGGAACTGGAGTGGCTCAAGCGCGTAAAAGCAAAACGCCACTCGCAGGAAACCGAATAACCTTTTAAGCCATGATTGACCTCATGGCTTCTGGTCGTGCCCGGAAAATCATATTTCCATCCCCAAACACCGATGACGGCAGAAAAGCCGTCATTTTTCTTTATCTGCCATACCGTTACCCTGATTTTACAGGGTACTCTGTTTACAGGCAGTATGCTGAAAGACAAGATGCTTTTTGAGCAGATGCAAAACAGGCTGATATACTAAAATCCTTACCTACTAAAACTTCTTTATTCAAACTTCACTACTCAATCTTCCTGACAGAAAAGGAGAGAAAAGAGTGAGAAATACACAATCTGAACGAATCTCTGAACTTATAGAAAGAGATAACGTTATAAAGTTACACAGTCTTAACGTTATAAGGGGGTGCGGACGAAAAGTTGGACTATGCAGAGGCCGCAAGGAGGAAATAGGTATATTGTTCACATACGAAAAGAAAGTCCGCGCCCTGCAATTATATAAGCAAACCCATTCTGTAACTGAGACAATACGCATCCTGGGCTACCCAGAACGAGCAACGCTGTATCGATGGATCTCCGAGAAAGGGCAACCAGAGAAAGTCAGATCGACCAAACGCGGGGAAAATACACCAGATCATCCGCGGCATCCATCGGTTGAGGTAAAACTACAGGTGCTTCACCGTTGCTTTGAACACGGGGAAGATGTAAAATCAGTTTCAGAGGAGATCGGTTACAGCAGAGCCAGCATCTATAACTGGCGCCGAAAGTATCTCCAGAGAGGACTGGTTGCACTCATGAATCCGTCAGATGATCCTCGCGAGGAACTCGTACCCGGAACATTCTCGGCTACAGAGGATATTGCTGAGCTTAAAGCGCAGGTGCAGGAAATGCAGATGCAGATTGATATTTTGAAGGAAACGATCAATGTATTAAAAAAAGACCCCGGCATCGATCAGACAGCTCTCCGGAACCAGGAGAAGGCAGCGATTATCGATGCCCTGAAAAATAAGTATTCGCTGCCGGAACTTCTGTCCGCATTACACTGCCCGCGCAGCAGCTATTATTACCAGCAAAAGCGCGCAAAGAAGCAGGATAAATACTGCCATGTCAAAGAGAAAATCAAGGATATTTTTGAATCAAATCATCGCTGTTATGGATATCGGCGAATTTATGCTACGCTGAAAAAAGAGGGCTTGCGGCTATCCGAAAAGGTAATTCGCCGTCTTATGAAGCAAGTAGGAGTGCAGGGAGTGAACAGAAAGAAGACAAGATACAGTTCCTATCAGGGAGAAATCACGCCAGCTGTCCCCAATCTTCTAAAACGGGATTTCCACGCAAATCGTCCCAATGAAAAGTGGCTGACAGATATTACGGAATTTGCAATCCCTGCAGGCAAGGTTTATCTTTCTCCAATCATCGACTGCTTTGATGGCATGCCTGTTTGTTGGAGCATTGGCATCAGCCCGAACGCAGAGTTGACAAACGGAATGCTGGACAAAGCGATTTCTCTTCTAAAAGTCGGAGAGCACCCAGTTGTCCATACGGATCGTGGGTGCCACTATCGCTGGCCAGGCTGGATCAGTCGTATGGAAGCAGCGCATTTGCATCGATCCATGTCCAAGAAAGGGTGCTCGCCTGATAATTCAGCCTGTGAAGGTTTCTTTGGGCGAATGAAGAACGAGATGTTTTATGGGGTTTCCTGGCTAAACGTTTCAATAGAGGAGTTCATTCATACAGTCGAAGATTATATGATTTGGTATCGGGAAAAGCGAATTAAGATATCTCTTGGTGGACTTAGTCCGCTGGAGTATAGACAAAAACTCGGCCTATCGGCATAGTCCAAGATTTTGTCCGCACCCCCGTATAATCAGAGTAAAAGTACAACAGTAGCTATTGCGAAGATATTTATAAAAATGTTGTGGGGGTATTGAACATTAATGAATGTAAAATTAAAATCTGGAAGCAAGCAAGCGACTGTAGCCTGGAGGGTGGGAGAAAGATGAAGAAGTGCAAATTAGTACAGAATATAAGGAATTTTAAATTTTGCTACTTTATATTTTGCACAATTATATGTTTTATTGTTTTATCCGTTCCTGCATCTGCCAAAGAAAACTCTGACAATGTTATCCGGGTAGGATCTTTTGAGGAAACTTATAATGTAGTCAATGAAAAGGGAGAAAGAAGCGGCTATGGTTATGAGTATCTTCAAGATATTGCAGGTTATGCAGGATGGACATATAAATACATAACAAGTGATTGGAAAAACTGCTTTACACAGTTGGAAAATGGAGAGATTGATATTCTTGGTGGCATTTCCTATACAGACGAACGTGCTGAAAATATGCTTTTTTCCGATATGCCTATGGGGGAAGAGAAATATTACATCTATACGGATGCATCCAATATGGATCTTACAGCAGGAAATTTGGATTCTTTTGAGGGAAAAAATATTGGTGTGTCTAAAGATAATATAGAGGAGGATGTGCTTAATGAATGGGAATCAAAATATGGTCTGCATACGAAGCATATCAATGTTTCTACAACCACAGAAATTATGGACAAACTGTCGAAACATGAAATTGACTGCTTCGTTTCGGTAGAAGAATCCCGTTGGGAAGAATCGGATATTTCACCGCTTACAAGTATTGGAGAGACAGAAATCTATTTCGCTATAAATCCAGAACGTCCGGATATCAAAGAAGCATTGGATAGTGCTATGCGCAGAATCAAGGATGACAACCCATTTTACACAGATGATCTCTACAGGCGTTATCTTTCTGCACAGAGCAGCTCGTTTCTTTCAAAAGAAGAAAGTGAGTGGATCGGGCAGCATGGTGCAATCCGGATAGGGTATCTGAATCAGGATGGAGGTATCAGCAGTGTAGATCCATCAACAGGTAAACTGACAGGTGTTATTACAGATTATGTGGATCTTGCAGAAAATTGTCTGCAAGGTCAGACTCTGGAATTTGAATTAAATGGATATGAGACAAGAAGTGAACTGCTTCAGGCATTGCAGGATGGAAAAATAGACCTGATTTTTCATGCAAACCAGAATCCATACTTTGCAGAAACAAATGGATTTGCTTTGTCGGATACGCTATTGACTCTCAATATGGCAGCAATTACGGCAAAGGATTCTTTTGATGAAAATAAAGAGAATATAGTTGCCGTTGAAAAAGATGATTTTGCATTGAAAGCATATCTTTCATACAATTATCCGCAATGGAAGGTTGTGGAATATGAAACATCAGATGCAGCAGTAAAAGCAATGCAGAAAGGGGAGACGGATTGTATTGTAAGCAATTCAGGTACTGTTTCAGACTATTTGAAAAATAATAAGCTTCATAGTGTTTTCCTGACAAAAGAAGCTGATGTTTCATTTGCTGTTCAGCAGGGAGAACCGGTTCTTTTGTCCATTCTGAATAAAACACTGACATCTATGCCTACAACTCAATTTTCAGGTGCAGTAGTTTCGTATAATGCTTCCTCACGAAAAGTTACAGCGAAGGATTTTATTCAGGACAATTTACTGACAGTATCACTTATCGCTGGAATTTCTTTTTTCGTTGTTCTGTGTATAATTCTTGATTCTTTGAAAAAATCAAAACGTGCGGAAGAAAAATCCAAGAAGTCTGCTGAGCAGGCATTGAAGCTGAATCAGGAGCTTGAAGAAAAACAGCAGGAATTACAAAATGCACTTGTAGAAGCACAGAGTGCCAATAAGGCTAAGACTTCCTTTTTAAATAACATGTCTCATGACATCAGGACACCGATCAATGGCATTATGGGCATGCTTACAATTCTTGAAAAAAGCGGAAATGATGGTGAGCGGGCAAAAGATTGCCTGAATAAAATAAATGAGTCTTCGAAACTGCTATTATCATTGGTAAATGATGTTTTGGATATGGCAAAGTTAGAATCGGATACCGTGGTTTTTAGTGATGAATCCATCAATCTGGATCAGGTATGTCAGGAAATCACGGAGTCACTATCTTTTCAGGCAGAAGAAAAAGGACTTCATGTTATAGGAGAACATGATGATTACAGTGGTATATATGTTTGGAGCAATGCAGTTCATCTGAAAAAAATATTGATGAATCTGTTTACAAACAGTATGAAGTACAATAAGGTGAATGGTTTTATTTACATGAGTATGAGAACGATTGAAAGATCAGAAGATCACATGACATGTGAATTTAAAATAAAAGATAATGGAATTGGAATGTCAGAAGAATTTATAAAAAATGAATTGTTTACTCCATTTGTACAGGCAGATAATTCCCCACGTTCTGATTATAATGGGACAGGTCTGGGAATGCCTATTGTGAAACAACTTGTAGAAAAGATGGGCGGAACCATAACAGTTGAAAGTAAGCTGGGTGAAGGGAGCTGTTTTACTGTAGTACTTCCATTTGAAATTGATACGAATGCACGACCGGAAGAAAAAGAAGATTTCAATGCAGATATATCAGGTGTCCGGATATTATTGGTTGAAGATAATGAGCTGAATGCGGAAATAGCAGAATTTATGCTGACGGAAAATGGGGCTAAAGTAGAAACAGTGAAAAATGGGTTAGAAGCTGTTCAGCACTTTGAAGCCTGCGAATCAGGAACATACGATGTTATTTTAATGGATGTCATGATGCCGGTGATGGATGGGCTTACTGCCACAAAAACAATAAGATCCCTGGAACGGCAGGATGCAAAAACAATCCCTATCATTGCTATGACTGCAAATGCATTTAGGGAAGATGCAGAAAAGTGTATGGAAGCAGGAATGAATGCACATTTGTCAAAGCCGATTGTGATTGAGGAAGTTATAAAAACGATTTTAAGGTATGTTCATAATGATTAGCAGAGGTTCATGAATTAGTGGAATACAATTGACAGGAGGGCTAAAAGATGACAATGCAGGAGTGCTATAAAGCTATCGGAGGAAACTATGAGGCTGTTTTGGGACGCCTTCACAGCGAAGCACTGATTCAGAGATTTACATTAAAGTTCCTTGAAGACCAGAGTTATCTACAGTTAAAACAGGCATTGGAAAATAAAAATTATGAAGATGCTTTCCGCAGTGCGCACACATTGAAAGGGGTGTGTCAGAATCTTTCCTTTGACCGTCTGTATGAGGTTAGTAATGAGTTGACAGAACTTTTGAGAGATAGAACCGGAGAGAAGCCGGGGATACCGGAAGCAATGGAAAAAGTAACAGAAGTATATGAGATGACGATGGAAGAAATAAAGAAGATGTCACATTAAGCAATGCGGCACGACTTGCTGTCTTTGACCAGATGTTTGGAGCATCAGAAAACCCACACGGATGAAGGGGAATAAAAAGATATGGAGAAAACAAAAAATCCTGATGGTAGATGATGCAGAATTCAACAGGAATATGTTGAAGGAGATTCTCGAAGAAACTTATCATTATCTGGAAGCTGAAAATGGAAATCAGGCGATTCAGATGATAGGAGATAATTCAGGGATCGATCTGATGCTTTTGGACATCAATATGCCACAGATGAATGGTTTTGAAGTCTTGGAAATAATGAAAAGAAGCCAGTGTATTGATGAAACTCCAGTTATTATGATCTCTGCTGAAGAATTTGTTGATGCTATGCGTAAAGCATATGAAATGGGAATTACAGATTATATTACACGACCTTTTGATTCTGTTATTGTAAAGAAAAGAGTCCAGAATACCCTAGAACTTTATGCGAACCAAAAGCGTCTGATCAATGTGGTTGTTGATCAGGTTTATGAAAAAGAAGAAAACAATGATATTATGCTCAGGATTCTGAGCAATGTATTAGGGTCACGCAACAGTGAGAGCAGCGAACATATTTTACATATCCGTACTGCGACGAAAATGATGCTGAGACAACTGTTAAAAACAACGGATGCCTATCATCTGACGGAGACCGATATTGCTATAATCACAACCGCTTCTTCGCTTCATGATATTGGTAAAATACGCATTCCGGAAGAAATACTGAATAAACCCGGAAGACTGACCGATGAAGAATTTAAAATTATGAAAACTCATAGTGAGATTGGAGCATCCATGATCTGGGATATGCATTTTTTACAAGATCATCCACTGGTACATACCGCATGGGAAATCTGCAGATGGCATCATGAAAGATGGGATGGAAAGGGTTACCCGGATGGTCTGAAAGGTGAAGAAATACCAATTTCTGCACAGGTGGTGTCTATTGTGGATGTTTATGATGCTCTTACCAGTGAACGATGTTATAAGAAAGCATTTGATCATGATACCGCAATCAAGATGATTCTGGACGGGCAATGCGGGCAGTTCAATCCGGTTCTTCTTAAGTGCCTGAAAGAACTAAGCCTTCAGTTTTCCAAGATGTATAAGAATGAAACGAATGATAATACACAGTATTATGAAGCACAGAGGCTCTCTGACGAAATACTAAAGGAAAAGTCTTTACCCCGTAAAAATTATTCGCAGCGTGTCATTAAGCTTATGCAGGAAAAGATAGAGTTTTTTAAAATGGACAGTGGCAAAATTTCCATTGAGTATAATGCAATTTCAGGTCGGCTGATTATAATTAACGGAAACCGGCAGATACTGTGTCAGAGAGATGATCCGAAATTTGATATATTCAAACTGTTTGAAGTAAGCAGTGAAGATATTCAACATATCAGAGCGTTACTGGACCAGACATCAATACAGAATACAGAAATCTCATTGCAGTTAATGGCAAAGGTGGAAAATAAAAGGCAGATGTATGATCTGAAACTGCATACCTTATGGTCTACTTTAAAGAAAGATGGATATATAGGAATTGTCGGATATCTCTCTTGATTGGTGAATAAAATGGGAGGCACGATTTCTGTTACCAGCGAAGTGGGAAAGGGATCCACTTTTGTAGTTGAATTGCCTTTTGAGATGGGAGCTGCACCAGAAAAATCTAAGAAAGAAGAGGCGGATAAAGAGAATAGCATTCACGGTTTAAATCTCATGTTAGTAGAGGATAATAAGTTGAATGCCGAGGTTGCAGAAATACTTTTAGAAGATGAAGGTGCAATAATTACAATGGTTAATGATGGACAGCAGGCTGTCGAATTATTTAATAATAATCCGGTGGGTACATTTGATGCAATACTTATGGATATTATGATGCCGGTAATGGATGGACTGACTGCAACACAGACCATTCGAAAACTTGAAAGGAAGGATGCGGCGACGGTGCCGATTCTTGCCATGACAGCGAATGCATTTGCCGATGATGCCAAGAGGAGCCGGCAGGCGGGAATGAATGAGCACCTTTCAAAACCGTTGGATATCGGCAAGGTAATCGAAGCGATTGAAATAGGGCTATCGCAATCCCACTGGCTTTAGACAATGGGTAGTTCACAAGTACAGGAGATAGTATGTATCGTATTTTTATAGTGGAAGATGATGAGACAATTGCAAAAATGGTGGCAAAGCATTTGGAAAAATGGGATTATGAAGTCTGGACAGTAAAAGATTTTTCCAATGTGATGACGGAGTTTGTGGACTTTGATCCGCAACTGATTCTGATGGACATCCGTTTGCCGTTTTTTAATGGATATCACTGGTGCACGGAAATTCGCAATGTTTCCAAGGTGCCGATCATCTTTTTGTCATCAGTGGCAGACAACATGAATATCGTTATGGCTGTGAGTATGGGGGCGGATGATTTTATAGCCAAACCGTTTGATCTGGAAGTTTTGACGGTAAAGATTCAGGCGCTGCTTCGCAGAAGCTATGATTTTGCAGGAAGCAGCAGTGTGATCGAACACAAAGGAGTCATGTTTCAGGTAAATGATGGAACGATCACTTACAATGGGGTGAAACTGGAACTTACGAAAAATGAGAGCAAAATTATGCAGACGCTACTTGTAAATAAAGAGGAAATTGTGACAAGAGATACCCTTATGACGAAACTCTGGGAGAGTGATTCCTATGTGGATGAAAATACGTTATCAGTCAATGTGAACCGTCTGCGCAAAAAGCTTGCAGAAATCGGACTGGAAAACTTTATTATTACAAAGAAAGGTATCGGGTATCGTATCGGATGAGTTGTCTCAATAAATTTGTAAAAAGAAATTTTCTGTGGATTCTGCTTGCGCTGCTTTTGGCAGGAAGCCATCTGTTATATCTGTATCTTTTACCAGCATCTGTGGAGGATATTGGTTATGCGGCACTGCTGGATGCGTGTCTTTTGGGATTGTTTTTCTTTCTTGCATGGATGGGATACATCCGAAGAGTAAAGAAGTTTCAGAAGCTTCTTGCATTGCCGATACCGGATCAGATTAAAGTTCCGGAACCGGTGGATGATATTGAACAGTTATATGGGCAGATACTGGAAAATGTTGCGATACAGCAGCGACTGCTGGAGGATCAGACACAGTTACAGCAGACAGAGATGTATGATTATTATGCCCGCTGGGTGCATCAGATCAAGACACCGATTGCAGCCTTACAGCTGCTTCTGGAAACGCAGAAAAAAGACGTCGCAAAGGATGCAGAAACGATTCTGGAAAAAGCGGGAAAAGAAAATGCGGTGCTTGAAAATCTTCTGGAGCAGCAGTATACACAGAATATGGAACAGTTTTCCGATATGGAAGAAGAATTGTTTTGCATTGAGCAGTATGTGGGGATGGCATTGCAGTATCAGAGGGTAAAAAGTGAAAGCAAGGATTATGTATTCACACAGGTTTCGGTGGACAAAATGGTGCGCACGGTCATCCGTAAATTTGCAAAGCTGATGATTCGAAAGAAAATCCCCATGCAGTATGAGGGCTGCAGACAGCAGGTCATTACGGATGAAAAATGGTGTGCATTTGTATTGGAGCAGGTTCTTTCCAATGCAATTAAATATACGAAGCATGGAACAATCCGGATTCGAATAGAACAGGAACCAAATTGGCTGTATATTGTGATTGAAGATCAGGGAATCGGAATCCGAAAGGAAGACATTCCGCGTGTATTTGAAAAGGGATACAGCGGATACAATGGGCATGAAGATAAACGGTCCACCGGCATCGGATTGTATTTGAGCAGACAGATTTTAGAAAAACTGGGACATACGATTCGAATTGAATCGGAAGTGGGAAAAGGCACTGCAGTGTGGATTGGATTTTCCATGAAACAAATTAATGTGCAGGATTAACAGGCGTATCTTACAGAAATGTAAGGTACGCTTTTAAAATGTAAGATAAATCGATGGTTGGAAGGAAACTCATTTGTTATACTTACAGCATAAAGAACTGGCGCCACAAAAAATAAAGGAGTATATCAAAATGGCAATTTTAGAAGTAAGTAATCTAAAAAAAATATATACCACACGATTTGGTGGAAATCAGGTACAGGCTTTGTCAAGAATCAGTTTTTCTGTGGAAGAGGGCGAGTATGTTGCTATCATGGGTGAATCCGGTTCCGGTAAAACCACACTGTTAAAAATTATCAATGAACTGGTTCCTCCTGACACCGGAAGCATCAAAC
>ERZ780190.3427-NODE-3427-length-10358-cov-29.066680_pt1 | contig 10358 bp, 9 predicted proteins | sample MGYA00510980_ERZ780190 | MGnify/ENA primary metagenome ERZ780190 (study PRJEB29588, sample SAMEA1972188) | human gut metagenome | biome: human gut; feature: human-associated habitat; material: faeces | place: Denmark | collected 2008/2010 ... | reverse complement strand
TAAATATTATAAAAGATAACTTATAGTCAAAATTTTCTTTTACAAATAAGTAAACTATGATTATAATTGGAAGAAATAAAATTCCACATATTAACATTATAGTTCTTTCATGAGGATTTTCCAATCTAAATTTATCTCTATTATATATAAATAATTGATAATACATTGCATCTATAAAAAATTTCATTTTAATGTTTCTTTGTATGAGTTCAAAAAATATATCCACAAATTAATATTAGTGTCATTAGGAGAACCATATTTACTCTCCCACAAAGAATAAGCAAACAAAAATCTTTTTTCTTGATACCATTCTGTTTGTGAAATAATACGACCAAGTTCCCAACCAATATTCCATGCATAAGAATAGATATTACCTTTATACCTTTTAATAAATTCTGCTAAACTAAAAGAAGAAAGCTCTGTAACCAATGTTGTATGACTAATTTCATCAAAATATCCCTGCTTAAGCAAATTAAAAACAACATAACCATTCAAAGCATTACCTGCATTCTTTAACATTTTTTGCCATTTCAAAGCATCGCTAGGTCTTCCATATTTTCGGGTTTTAATCCTTGATGGATATTCATAAAAACTATGATATTGAAAATCTTTTCCCAACCATTTATCTTTTGCTATATCATATATACGACTTTCAGATTCAGAAAGTGCAATTCCTGTAAAAAAATCCCAACTTGGAACTTTTACCTTATTCTGACAATCAATTTGCTGATTATTTGCTAACGAATTTATCTCATTGTTACATCTATCATTAATGAAATCATAATGTTTTCTATAAGAAATTATATTTCCAAACATAGAACAATCATCACCTTTAGGAGTAACAACAACTTCACATAAGACATAACCTAAATCTTCTACAAAACCAGAATAAGGTATCCCTTCCATGCACAACCATTCATATAAATACAATGGAATAGCCTGTTGTTCGTTATATTCTTTCATGCTAATTAATTTATCCAATCATTTGAAAAATAAAATCCATTTAAAGATACTGTTTCAGGAGAAAGGATTAGAATTGTTTCTAATCCTATTCCTACATTCAGATTTCTTTGCAAACGATAACAATATGCATTCGTAAACGCCACCTCAAATATTACCCCGGACGTACCGGTCTTGAACAGCACCGCCCCGTTCTTCTTTACCCACGGCTTGATGGCCCATCCGTAGATATTGTTTTTCACCGTTTGCGAAAGGGTAATCATGATTCGTCCTCCACGCACTTCTCCTTCCGGTTGGTTCTTGTTTCCGTCAACAGGCTGGTGGAAACCTATCTTGAATTGTTCTACTGCGTATTCGTCGCCGTCAATGCTGAATATGACATTCACATCGCTGTCCACTTGTGGAAAATTAAAGAGTCCCATAGCATTATCTTTTTTAGAGTACCCACTGGTTTTCAAATTCCTCTGTACCGAACATCAGTTTCTGTGCCTGTACGGTCAGTTTGGTCGCAATATAGCCCTTACCCTGCCGGATATAGCTGATTTCCATATCCACGCAGGTCGCTTTCTCAAAGAGTATCTTCTCAAGCGCGGAGCCTTGGTTGTCGTGCACGACAATGGCGCCGCTCTGATATTTGCGCGCATCCAGCATCCACTGGATCATGTCCCGGTTGGGCAGGTGGGGATAGGTCACATAAAAGGTTCCGCCCTTGACTTCCGTCTGCACCTGTCCCTTGACATCTATCCCTTGGGCGAATCCGAATTCACAACCGATCAGTTGGTAACTGTCCTTATACATATCTGTCAGCGAGGTGGCTGCCAGATTGCCGATTTTTAAGAATACTGTGTATCCAAACATAGTGCATACAAAATTTAGGAGTGAATATTCAAGGTTAATTCGTTTCGTTCATCCAGGCCGACCTCCAGTGTCTTTCCCTGGCACAGTTCCTCTTTGATAATGAGGCGCGATATGGGTCTGCGCAGATAGTTACGGATTACGCCGGCCACTTGGCGTGCGCCGTATTTGGGAGTAAATCCTTTATGGGCAAGCATCTTTCGGGCATCATCACTGATGATGATGTTGATACCCTGTTTGTCCAGTAGTTTCTTGACCCCGCTGAATTGTATATCGAATATTTTTAATAGGATATCTTCGCTGATAGGGGAGAATGGGACAATTTCAGACAGGCGGGCAAGGAATTCCGGGCGGAAATACTGCCCCATCACTTCCATTATCTGGTTGGTGGTCGGTACATTGCCCGATTCCAGCTGTCTTGTCAGCCACTCGCTTCCCACATTGGAGGTGAACAGGATAATGGAGTTCGAAAAATCCCCTTCCTTTCCCAGCCGGTCATGCAGTTTCCCTTCGTCCATGATTTGTAGGAAAATGTCATATACGGAAGGGTGCGCTTTCTCTATCTCGTCAAATAGTACGACGGCGTATGGTTGCTGGCGTATCTTGTTGACCAGCATACCGCCTTCCTCATAGCCCACGTATCCCGGAGGCGCACCGTATAGCAGGGCGGCAGAGTGTTCTTCCTTGAATTCGGACATGTCAAAGCGGATCATGGACTTCTCGTCGTTGAATAGTGTTTCTGCCAATGCCTTGGCGAGTTCGGTCTTTCCGGTTCCGGTGGGTCCCAGCAGGAAGAAGGAGCCGATAGGTTGTCCCGGCTTGTTCATGCCGCTGCGGGATTCCAGAATAGCGTCCGTCAATGTCTTCAATGCTCGGTCCTGTCCGACGACCCTGCGCCGCAAATACTCCTCCATATTGAGCAGGCGTTCTTTTTCCTGGGACTGTATTTTACCGATAGGGATACCTGTCTTGCTGGCAACAACGGCAGCAACCTCATAAACTTCCACCTGCTCTATTTCTTTCTCGGCAAACCGGAGAATGGCATTCAATGCGTTTCTCAGATAAGCTGCCAGTTCTTCATACTTCTGCAATTCATGGACATCCGTCTCTTCTGGTATGACTCCCAGCAGGATAGGGCTTAGCTTGTTGTGCATCAGAAATATCAGGTCCCTCAGTTCTTCTTCCTTCTCTACAGGCTCCTTTTCCGCCTGCTCAATTTCGTTCAATTGGCCAAGCAGGATTTCCGCATCGTTCTTGCCTGTTTCATTCACCATTTTAATGGCGGAGAGTGTCATGTCCAGCAGTCCTATGGCAGAATCCGGCAAACGGCGGTCTTTCACATACCGTTTGGCAAGGCGCACACATTCGGCTACTGCGTCCTCGCTGATTTTTACATGGTGGTAGTCCACATACTGTTTCTGTACGGAATGTAGCATCTGAATGGCGGACTTCATGTCCGGCTCATTGATTTGTATCACCTCAAAACGGCGGTTAAAGGCATGGTCCGGCTCGATGATCTTACGGTATTCGTCAATGGTAGTGGCGCCTATCACGGTCAGGTTACCGTGCGACAATTCGGGTTTCAGCACATTTCCGGCGCCCGAATTCCCTTGCCGGCTATCCAGCAATACATGGATTTCATCAATAAACAGGATAGCGTTGTCGATGCCGCGAAGTTCTTTCAGGATATTTTTCAGGCGGTCTTCAATTTCTCCTTTGTAGGTCGCTCCGGCTATGAGTGAGGCATTATCCAGTTCAAAAATACGGGCTCCTTCCAGGAAGGAGGGTACTTTATGGTTCACGATATCCCACGCAAGCCCGTAAACCAAAGCCGTTTTCCCGACCCCGGCATCGCCGACAATCAGCACATTGGATTTGCTGAGGCTGCCTAAAATCTCCATGATCATGCGGTTCTCGCGGTCACGGTTGATTACCGGATGCAGGCTGTTCGTCGCAGCAGCGGTAAGGTCCATGCAGTATTTGGTTAAAAAGGAAGATGAAGATGAATTGGGTGACAAGACAGGACTTTCCGTCATGGAAACGGGAGGGTTGCCTGACGGCTCATTATTATATATGGAACGGATATCCTTTTCCAGTATGGGAAAGGATTTGAGCTGGTCGCTCGAAAAGGCGACTCCCGGCTTTGCCAGGGCTGCCAATACACATATAGGGTTAATATCGAACAGCCCGAGCTCTATGCGCACATCATCGGCAGCACGGAATAGGCTGCCAATCTTTTCCGAAGGCTTGATTTCTGACAGCTGGGTAGATTTCGGGCATTGCTCGATATGGACATCCGCCCATTCTTCCAGATAGCCCAAATCCTTACCTATACTTAAAATAAAATCTCTTAGCCCTACTTCCTTATGAAGTAAGGCTTTCAATAAATGCGAAGGGGTATAATACTCATTTGCATTTTCACGGGCCACTGCCTGTGCTATGTTAAGCGCAATTTTTATAGAATCATCAAGATTAATGAAACCAACTCCTGTATCCATAATCAATAAGATTTAAAATTGCGCAGGAGAACACCGCAAATATAAGGCAAAAAACGAAAATCCGCTACTTTTAGAGCGTTTTTTTTATGCCTGAGGGCATTTTTTCGAGAAAAATCGAAAATTTTTCCTAAAACGCTTTGTTATTTCAGCAAAATGCCATAAATTGGGCACCGAAATTAGAAGTCAAAAATGACGGGGCAACCGGTCATGGATGAGGGATAATTTCAGAATTAACATTTTTATTAACTTAAAACATTGAGAATATGGCATTTAAAGCGTCATTTAAGTTCTCGGACTCGAAAGAGTTTGATGTGTTGAGATGGGATGTCAAGTTCAACCGTGATGTGGATCCTAAGGGTCGTCCGGCATCTGACATCTATGGTGGTACAATTAATGTCGAGGTTGAATCAACTCCGGATACGATTGTACTGGACAAAATGTTCAAGCAGTATCAGCCTGTAAACGGAAACATCGTCTTCAAGAAAGCAGACGAGGATGCCAAGATGAAGGAACTGGTATTTGAGAACGGGTATATCGTGAAGTACGAGGAGGCACTGAATGTAGCGAACTCATACCCAATGACAATCAAATTCTCCATCTCTGCTCAAACAGTGAAGATGGCTGATGCTACATTTGTACAAGACTGGCCGGAAAACAACTAACCGTTGTTTCTAGTCAAATTCTTGGAGTGCCGGAATATACCAATTCCGGTTATTTCGGCACTCAAAAACATACCGACCAGTCGGATTAATAAGTGGGAATTAAATAGATATTAATAAGTATGGGAGCAAGTTTTCTGAATTTGGTAGCCACCAAGGTAACCGTGAAGGGGGAAGAACAAAAATTCGTTTCTTTACGCCTTCATCAAGGTTTCAACCGGCATCACACGTTTACTATAATTGTAAACTATCTGTCGCCTAACAACACCTTTCAGCAGACTCCGGAGAAATTCATCAATTACATTGGGGAGACTGCCAATATTTCATTCGTCCACAAGCAGACCGGAGAAAGCTATGATTTCGAAGGGATTATCAATCAGGTGGAAATGATTGGAAGTGTGGGCGAAACGGGCGGAGTGGCTATTCATGGAGCAAGCCCTACTATACTGTATGAAAATAACAAGACACTCGACTCATGGACGGATCAGACCTTATCCGCCATTATAAAGGAAGTGACACAGGAGTACGGAAAAGTCAATCTGGTCTCTAATCCTGAATATGATTTGCCTATCCCTTACATGGCACAATACAACGAAAGTGTCTTTGATTTTATGAATCGCCTTTCGGCCCTGTATGGGGAATGGTTTTATTACGATGGCGCCAAAACTTATTTTGGCAAGCCGGACAAGGAGGACGACCCTAAGAAGATCTTGTATGACGTGGACTTGGAAGAAGTAAGGTTGGTAGCCAATCTGGTACCGGGGAAATCTGCCAGATACGATTATGTAGCGCAGGAGAACAAAATACATAAGGCAGATACGCCCGCTAAACCGGAAGGAATGAACGACCTCCAGTCCATTGCTCATGGCTGTTCGGAAAAGGCTTACAGCGCCCGCACCACTTCTGCGGCAAATCCGCATATCACAGACAAGGCGGGATTGGACGAACAAATGAAAATTGTAAAAAATTCATCCGGTGCCGGTCTCTTGAATATAAAGGGGATCGGAAAAACATGCCGGATCAGGATCGGAGAGGTTATTGACGTGGCTTTTCCGGATAGGATGAAATTGTCTCCTTTAGGGAAATTCCGTATTACTGAAATCACCCACGAGGTGAATCGGGACGGACATTATATGAATAGTTTTGTCGGCATCCCGGATCAAATGACACATATCCCTGTGCCCAATGTGAAAATGCCGTTGGCATTGCCTGAGTTGGCAACGGTGGAGAAGAACGATGACGAAAAAGGACAGGGACGCGTGAAGGTTGTCTTTGATTGGCAGAAAAAGGGAAAAACGACCAATTGGATCAGGGTACAGAGCCCTAATGCGGGAACAAGCGATGCGGTATCCAAAAACCGGGGATGGGTATTTGTTCCGGAAGTCGGGGACCAGGTGATGGTCGGTTATGAACACGGCAATCCGGACCGTCCTTATGTAACCGGAGCCATGTTTCACAAGGACTCGGGAAAGGGCGGAGACAAGGACAACAAACTGAAAAGTATCATCACCCGAAGTGGAAACACCATTCTTTTTGATGATGAGACGGGAAGTATCACCATTATGGACCAGACTGGGAAACAGCTTATTGTTCTGGATGGGAAAGATACGATTAATATCATGGCAAAGAAAACGGTGACCGTCACCAACGAAGAAGAGTCGGTTATTATCATGGATGGCAGGTCTATCGGCTTGCAGTCTGATACGATTTCCATTGAAGGGAGGAAAAGCATTACACTGTTGTCAGGCGGTGAGAACATGATACTCAGCGGTGAAAAGAAGATAATCGGCAGCAGTGGAACCAATATCAAGCAGGAGGCTTCCAAAGGATATGACTTGAGTACTCAGAAAGGCACAGTCAAAGGTACAAACTTGTCAATCGAAGGCACAGCCGATGTAGCGGTAACAGGAGGAATCATAAAGTTCAACTCATAAAACCTCAGGATATGGGAGCATCTGCGTCTGTTGTACAGGAATACTTTAAAGCGGTCGATTATTGGGCGGATATTGCCGATAAGAAGGACTGGAAACTGGCTATATGGATTGCCGGACAGAACGATGTGGATTTGGTTGACAGGTTCTTGGAAATCGAACGCTCGCCTGTCGGACAGTTCGAGGATATTTTCTTCCGGTTTGAGACGCCGTATGAGGGAAGCGAGGATGAATACATCGAACAGCTATGGCAGGAATATGCCGGCTGGTTCTCAGAAGAAGTGGAGGAAAAATACGACATCATCAAGGCCTTGCGGCACGATGGGCTGTTGAAAGAAGAATATGTCCCGGACACGTCTGTCGAACATACGGCAGCCAATCTGTGGAAAGAGATGTTGCGTTTCAAGGCATGTATATCCGGATTGGAGAATGCCTGTTTCTGCATCTATTTTCCTCCGGGACAGGAAAGGGGGCTTTCCAGGACCGAATGGTTCAAGAAGGTCTTGGAAGAAGGGATTCCGCAGGGAATCCGGTTAACGACCATTGGCATGAAGAAAAACAGAAGTGTCAATCTGGATGAATCGCCGGCTGTAATTTATATCTGCCCCAAGTTCGATATGGCGGCGGCCCTGCATAACCGGATGGCACGGAGCGATACGGGCAATGACCTGATTGCACCCGAAAACCGGTTCAAACAGCAGGTGAGTGCCGTCATGGATTGCACACAAAAGCAGGATTGGAAACTGTTGGACAAGGAAATCCGGAAACTGCTGGATGTTGCCGGGGAGTTGAAGGATACGAATATATTGACGTCCGCTCTGTTCATCGCCGCTGAAGCGTGTTATGCGATTCGGGAATACAAACATAGCATAAAGTACAGCGACGATACGATCAGGGAAGCGGAAAAGGCGATGGATAATGGCGAAGCGGCTGGATATAGCTATTGGAAAATGGCAACTTCCATGAAAGCGGCTGTCCTGACGGCAGAGAAAAAACGGGAGGAAGCAATTGCACTGTATGAGGGACTGGCGGAGAAAGCTATCGGACAAAAAGATCCCTACTATGTCATGGAAGGTTATCGTATGTGTGGCTTTTTACGCTACGAGGAAGGCCAGCTGAATCAGGCTTTCGAGTATTTTCTGCTTGCTTTGGCAGCCGGGAGTTATCTTTCCGAAGAAATCAGACGGAACTCCACGTTTACTTATGCGGCATATCTGGCGCTCCACACTGGCAGGCAGGTACGTGCGCCGATTGATATGGAGGTCTTGGAAGGGCAGCTTCAGGAATGGCTGGGAGAAGATTGGAAACAACTGGTGGAGGGTCCGGCCATGCAGCAGGCAAAAGCCAGAAGAAAAAGTAAGATTTTCGGATGAGTGAGATTTACTAACATATTTTTTTAATTATAAAACAGATTAAGTATGGATTTAGGAAATTACGGAATAGGCGGAAATGAAGTGAAAATGGATGCCTCCGAAGGTATTGCGGAAATTCCACAGAACCGGACATTATTGGTTGAACAATTGACAAAGGACGAACCGGTAGCTCCCGAAGTGGTCATCGGTCTGACTAGCATTGACGAAGTCTTTGCACATTTCCAGCCGGAAATTGATATAGAGTTCGCTGATGCGGAAGGGGCTCCTGTTGAAGAGAACTTCCGTTTCCACAATGTGGGAGATTTCTCCGTGAAGAAAATGACGGAACAGAGTCCTTTCCTGTCGGGGCTGAATGCCGAAAAACAGTTTGCTGACAGGATGGAGAAGTCGTTACGGTCTAACAAGGTACTGCAACGGGTTCTGGAAAACCCGGCTACACGCAAGGCGTTCGTCAATACACTGTCTATCATGTTAGACGAATTAAAGGAAAATGAGAAGTCTAACCCTGTAAATGAATGAGAACCATGAGCGAACAGAACACACAGAAGGAAACCGCAGTACAGCAACAGCAGGCTGCGGTACAAACCAAAAACTTGAATGCGGAGTTACAGGCTTTGGCAAAGTTCGGAGGTTTCAACGTCTTGGAATCTTCGGTGGACGGCATACAGAATTTGAATCCGGAACGTAAGGCACGCCGGAATATATTCCTTACTGACCGGGAACGGGCTAACGAGCGTAAGGAACTGAGAAAAAGGATTGAGATGTGGATAGATATGCTGAAAGACGGCAAGTCCATCAGCGAAATGGTGGATTTGTGCCAGAAAAAGTCTGCTGCCGTCTCTGACCTGCTCTCTCAAAATCAGCTGAAGGCGGTAGAAGAAGTGAAACAGCTGGAAAAATCCTACCGCACGGTCATGCTTTTCTACAAGAATACGGATGCTGACAAGATTAAGAACGTATCCATTGTCAACGCTTCCATGGCGCAGCTTACCGATTTGGACAATTCTTTCTTTATCGATGCTATTGCCGACGAGCTTCGTGCCAATTATGACCGTTTAGATTTACGTACCAATTATTCACTGCTGGTAATCCCCGGATACTTGGGTTCCAACAAGGTGGTGGAGAAATGGGCAAAAATAGCGCATGACAACAAGGTTATGATTTTCACTGATTTTGCTGACCTTGAAAAACCGGATGATGTGATTGAGATGTTCTTCGATTCCAATCTGACAGGTGGCGATGTCTATAAGTCCAATGTCTGCATGACATGCAACTATCTGGTAGGACGTGGACGCTATACCGAATTGGGAGAAACCGAGGACTTGCTGATTCCACCTTCGGCTGCATTGGCTGGCAGTGTGTACAAAACCGTGATGGCACAGGTCACTGCCGGAAAAAAGTACGGCTCTATGAGCGAGGTGGACAGCGTGGCTTTCAACCTGAAGAAGAGCGAAATCTCCGAAATAGAAAAGATTGGTCTGATACCGATGGTAAAGGAATACGGCAAAGTCATGGCTTTCTCGGCAAAGACCTTGTTCAACGGTGACAATCTGGGCTTGCAGACCTACTCGGTGGTGCGTGTGTTCGATTGGGTGACAAAGGTCCTGATGGATTTTCTCAACCGCCGTGCCTTCGAAAATTGGAACAGCAAGGCCGAAAGGGATTTGCGCGGGCAGATTAGCAATTTCCTAGACAGCATACAAGGTCCCGGACGCCTGATTGAAAAATTCAAGATCCTGCGCTTCGAGAGAGACCCGAAGCAGAAAGACCGTATCTTTCTCGACATTCACCTGACTCCCTATTTCCCGGCAAAGAGCTTTGTCATCAAGCTGGAGGGAACGAAGGGGGATGATGAAAATGAATGGAACAGCGATTATGCACAGGATGCATAAATAAGTATTTTCAGAAGTAACTGAAGGGTCCGGCGGGACTCTTCAGCTATTTTCCTTTTTACATCCTAAAAAATTCTCACTATGTCAGATGTATTCAAAAATATAGCTGACGCCGTTGATAGCAACAGCGTCAGACGGGGCTTTTCCGACCTTTTCACGGCCTCGAAAGCGGCTCTGGACAGGCTCCAGT
>ERZ780190.3419-NODE-3419-length-10383-cov-2.874806_pt1 | contig 10383 bp, 8 predicted proteins | sample MGYA00510980_ERZ780190 | MGnify/ENA primary metagenome ERZ780190 (study PRJEB29588, sample SAMEA1972188) | human gut metagenome | biome: human gut; feature: human-associated habitat; material: faeces | place: Denmark | collected 2008/2010 ... | reverse complement strand
CCAAGTTTCGGGCAAACAAAGTCTTGAACGAGCCTGCATTCCTTTAATGCGCAGACGGCGTCGGATTCATCCAGTTCTAAATTGGACGGATAGCGAACTTGAACGCCGTATGGCGTCAGTTCAATACAGGAGTCTGCCAGTTGCTCAAACTGCGTGTCTACTTCACAGCACAGCTTACAAAGCTGGATAAGGTCATGCGTTTTGGGCGGCTCTCTGTCGAATTGAACAAGCGTGGCTTTTAGAAATTTTTCGGCAGCCTGTTCACAGTGATAGCAAATAATTTCCACAGGCAGCGGACGCATCGTCAGCAGATGTTCCGCGGCGCTGAGATCCATATAGGCAAAGTCAAGCCATTCGCTGCTCCAGCCGGTGCTCATACAGCAAGACCCCCTCTCTTGCGATTTTCCGCTCCAGAGAAGCGTGTTCCGCTCTCTGATGGAATGCGTTAGAGCGATAAACAATTACATCCAAGGGGACGGACTGCGCTGAAAAGAGCGCACGGCGGATTGCCTTGACCGCGTCTGCCGGACGCATGGAATTTTCCGGGATAATGACGCACAAATCGTAGTCACTATCATCGGTTGGTGTACCATAGGCGTATGAGCCGAAAAGATAGATCTTCTCTGTATCCACAGTTGCGTCAATGATCCGGCAGATATCAGAAAGCTCATTTTTCACAGATTCTGTCATTCGCGCCGCCTCCTTTCCTAATTTCCATTATACCCAGCACGCAGAAAATAAGCAACTGATTTTTACCCTTGCACTACTTAGATGCCAATGATGCTCCAAATGTATTTCGGAGCCGTCAGCGTGAAGATGAGGCAGGCAAAGAGGATGGCGGGGCCGGTCCATTCAAATTGACCTCGCTGGCGAAAATCAAAATACGCGCCGCCAAGCTTAACAAAGAATGCGATGGCGAGGATCATATCCAATGCAGGGAACACCACCTTCTCCACCACGCTCTTGATCTGCTTGGCCGCCTCTGTCCATGTCTGCTCCACCGCTCCCGCAACATCCCCGCCCGCAGCGAGCGCCGAGGTGCAGCAGAGAGAGGTCAGAAGCAGAAGCGTCAATGTCAGAATAATCATTTTTCTGTATTTCAAGAAATCTCAACCTCCTTAAAATGGGGATGCCGCCCCTTGCGGAGCGGCATCCGTTGTTAGTCCTTAATAACCGGTGCGAGGCAGGGGCTTGCTGGGGGCATAGACACGGGTGACCCAGCGGGAGGTCGCCATGATCCACTGCCCGTTGTAGACGCCGCCCGCGTCCGCCTGATTAACGAACTGCGTACCGCCGGTGAGCTTTGAAAGCACCTTGCAGTCTACGCGGGGCGCCTCTACCTGACGGAAGTTTGAAGGTACAATGCCGAACGCCGCCATGAACTCCGTCACATACTCGTTGGCAGCAAGTCCCAGCGCCGCGGGGGAAGCATCCAGCACATAGTTTTTGGATGTGCTCAGGTTATCCGCCAGTGTGCGCCAGGTATCGCCGCTGAGATCGGTTCGGTAGACGATTTTATAGTTGCCGGGGGTATTCCACGTGCCGGTGTAAATCTTTTCAAGGCGCACCGCCTTGACGGGCAGGGTATCGCGCCAGTAGAAGGATTCCAGCGCCGTGGTGGAATTGTTGGCAATGCCGGTGAAGTTGTAGCGGACAAGCTGCCCCGGCATGACCTCCACGTAGCCGGTTTTCTTGATCGACACATTCGTGTACAGGCTCTTATTGGTCATGGCTGCCTTGACGATCTGACCGGCGTGTTCGATCTCTACCTCGATGGGCGTCTTATCCAGCCCATAAAACTCCGCCGCCTTGGATTCTACGATTTTGTACCGCGCCAGAGGCAGAGGCTTACTGACCGCGAGCCCGTTTTTATCCGTCTTGATGGTATCCACCAGGCGGTTGGTGCGGGCATTGTAAACTTCAAAGACGGTGTTGGGGATCGGCGTTCCGGCGGGCCAGCCGTTCATGGAATTATAGTCCGCCGAGGTCTTGACGATCTGGATTTGGCCGGTGATGGGAGTATTCTTCCACTCAACTTCCGTGGTTTCGCCGCTGCGGACATAAACCGTCTTTTTCTGCGTGTCGGGAATATATCCCTCATTTTCCAATTCACGCAGATAGTAGCGGCCAGCGGTCAGATTTTCAAAACGGACATACCCTCGGTCATCGCTTGTTTCCTGCGCAATGGGATTATTGCCGCCGTCATAGAGAATGAAGGAAACGCCGTAGATGCCCTCGCCGGTGGCCGAATCGACCTTGTGGATCAGGATACCGGAGATGGCTTTGTTGGTCACCGTTTTGGTCGTTGTTCTACCATCCTCCACGGCGAAATAGATGGGGGTATTGTCCAGCTGGAAGCCCTTGCCCGCCTCGGTTTCCACGGCATAGTAGCTGCCGCTTTCCAGCGGCACATACACGCGGCCGTCCGTTCCGGTGGTGACGGTGTCCACCAGACCGCCATCGCTGACGCGGCGGATCTCGAAGGTGGTGTTGGGGATGCGCTGAGTCTCGTCCGCCGCATTGACCTTGATAAGCTCCACGCCGCCAATGGGGGCGTTATAAAAGTACAAGGACTGCGTATCGTCGGGGTTGACCACCACGGTCTGCGTGCGGGTGTTCTCGTCGATGGTGTAACCGGAGATGGATTTTTCCTCTGTCACCACCAGTGTGCCGGTGACGCCCTTGAGAATGATCTGCCCGTTTTCGTCGGTATAGTACAGACCGTTGGAGCTGATTTTTCCGTTTTCGTCGGGGACAAACTCGCCAATAGCCGTAGTGATCTTGAAGGTAACGCCCTCCAGCGGCGTCTTGCGGTCCAGAGAGGACAGCTTGTTGATGATGAGCGCGCCCTGTCGCTCATTCCAGAAGGTCAGCCGCTGGGGAGACTGGTTCTGGTCGATCTTGATGCTTTGCGGCGTCCCGTCCAACACGAATCCATCCACTGTCTTGACTTCCTTGGCAGTGATCGTCATGCCGTCGGTCAGACCCTCAATGACGATCTGGCCTGCAGCGTCGGTGGTATAGTAGCCGTTGTTGGGGCCGACTACCGCGCCGGAGGAGTCCGTCACAAGGAACTGTACCCCGGCAAGCGGTTCATTTTTCGTGCCAGAAATGTATTTCTGGAGAGTCAATGTTGTAGTGGGTTTGTTGTAAAAGGTCAGCGTCTGCGTGTCATTGGGGTTGACGACCACCGTCTGTGTACGGGTCGCTTGGTCAATGGTGAACCCCGAAATCGTCTTGGTTTCCGTTGCTACCACGGTGCCGACGACGCTGGAGATGCGAATTTCACCGGATTTATTGGTGTAATAAATGCCGTTGCTGGACAGTTCGCCGTTGGCGTCCGGGACAAAGCTGCCATCCGCGTAGGTGATCTTAAACTCTACGCCCTCCAGCGGCTCCCCGTTGGGGCCGGAGCTGACCTTGCGGATGACGAGATTTCCGGCAGGCTGGTTCAGAAACTGCAAATGCGCCGTTTCGCCGCTCTTGATGAGCGCGTGCTGGGGGCTGTCATCCAGCAGGTAGCCCGTTTTTGCTCTGACTTCACGGGCAATGACCGTCATACCGGGTTCCAGACCATCCACCAGAATTTCGCCCGCGGCATTGGTGGTGAAGCGGCCGTTGTCGTTGCCGAGATAATGGCCGCTGCTGTCGGTCAACAGGAACTCTACGCCGGAGAGCGGTTCGTGCTTGCTGTCGTCGCTCAGTTTGGTAATTAAGAGCGATCCCAGCGGGGCATTGCCGAAGCGGAGCGTCACCACATCCTGATCCTCGCCGGAGATCCACACGGTTTGCGGTTCGCGGTCGATGATGTGATTTCCGTCGCTTTCGAGTTCCTGACAGACATAAGTGCCTTTTTTAAGGTTCGTCACGGTGAACGCTCCGTTGGGGCCGGTCACATAGGTCCCGATGACCGTGCCGCCTGTTCCGCTGGTATTGCCGCTGAGATAGCGCAGCTCAAAGCGGCAGCCCTCCAGTCCTTTTCCGGTTTTGGCGTCATATTTGTACACAACAAGGGCACTGTGAGGAACATTGTCCACGGTCACGGTCTTAGAGGTGTTTGCTTCCAGATAGAACTCGGTGACACCGCTGCCCTGAATGCCGAAGCCCTTGGGAGCGGACTCCTCCACCAGCTTGTACCAGCCACGGTTTACATCGGTGAGGGTGATTTTTCCGCTCTCGTCCGTTGTGAACACGCCGAGGTCGTTGATCTCGCCGGTGGTGGTATTGTCCGAGCCGTAATAGATATGGAACTTGGCGTTGGCAAGATAATCTCCGGTGACGCTGTTTCGCTTTAGGATCGTCAGGGAGGGTTTGACCGCGTTGAAAAAGGTCACCGTGCGGGTGCAGCCTGCTTCCAGATAGACCTCCTGGGGGATCTCAGAGAGAATGACATGGGAAGGCACATTTTTCTCCGTGACGCGATAGCTGCCCACGGGGATGAAATCGAGGAAGATGCGCCCTGCGCTGTCTGTGGTGGCGCTGGTGGAGTAGCTGCCGTCGATCTGCTCGATACGGAAAGTGACGCCCTCGATAGGTTCCCCGTTGGCAATGTTCTTCTTGACAATTTCAAGACCGGGCTTTTCGTAGTCCACAAAGGTGACCTCGGAGATTTTTCCGGGGCGCAGCGCCACGGTCTGCTCCGTATTGCTCACGATGTACGGCTCCGGTACGGATTCCTCGCGCACGACATAGACGCCTGCGGGAATGGCCGAGAGCGTTGCGGAACCGTCCATCCCGGTCGTGACGGAGGTGGAATAATTGCCGGTGACGGACTTAATGGAAAAGACCGTGCCAGCGATGGGCTTACCGCTCATGGCGTCGCGCTTCGTGATCTTCATATTGGGCTTTTCGTAGTTGACCGCCGCAACGGTGTATTCGCGGTCACCTTCGGACACATCTACATAAACGCTTTTGGGCGTGGGATCGACACAGTAACCATCCGGTGTAGCGGTTTCTACGAAGCTCCAAAGGCCGGTGGCGGCATCCTCAACATAGATCTCGCCCTGCGCATTGGTGATGTCGCTGCCGACAATCTGGCCGTTGAAATAGATGCTGAAACGTGCACCGGCGAGGCCGGTTGTGGTCCCACCAGCAGTCTTTTTCAGCACGATCTTGCCCGTGCCGCCCGTAGGCTGCTCGGGCTGGTCAGGCGCTGGCTCGCCCGTTACGAGCTTGCGCGGTCCATAGTAGTTAAAGAATGACTGATTTTTGCGGTTGCTGGAGATCGCGTACACCGCCCATCTTGCACTCTCATCCTCCACGATGGTTGCGGCAATGCCCTGCGCAGCGTATTCCTCGATCTGGCGCTGGAACTCGGCATCCTCAGCTGCTTTCTTTGCAAGGAGGGAGTCGATGAGGCTCAGATACAAATCATAGGTGTCGGCGTTGGCATAGCCGCCCGCGTCGCCGTCTCCACCGGGTTCGCCTTTATAGCTTTGATTCTCCCAAACGTAGGTCTGTACGGCCATAAAAAGCTGGCCGACGTTTGACTCTTTGCAATCGTTGAGGTAGGTCATCATCCACTTGACATTCTCAACGGTCGCGGCATCCATCTCGCTGAGACCACTGTTTGTGAGCGCCGACTGCAATACGGCATCTGCATCTGCACCGGTGCCGGAAGTCCATGTAAAGGAATTCAGGTACGAAGGCGTTGCGTAATGATAGCCAAGTCCGCTATCCATGCAGTACACGAGCTTGCCGTCTGCCAGCGGCGGGCGGTAGCTGTACGGGGTACCGTTGGCGAGCAGGCGCGTGCTCCAATATGCCTGGTTGGTGGTGATTTTGAGGCCGGAACCCGTGTTCGACGCGGCGAAAGCCGCAGTCGGCAGCAGGCTCAAGATCGTCACCAGTGTCAAAAGCAGAGACAGCAGGCGTTTTTTCATAGGTTTCATAGGGTTCTCCTTTCTAAAAATGCGTAATAAAAAGAGCAGACCTTGCCGATCTGCTCTTGCGTGAGAGTTGATGATTTACTTGCTTGCGGGAGTATCCACCCAAGTGACTTCACAGCCGTCCAGCAGGAAGACCTGCACGCAGTACCAGCAGTCGAAGCCGTCCTTGTCAATGCCGCGCGCCAACCCGACGCCGATCTCCCCGTATCGGGAGCTCGTCATGTTGTCCGCGTGGGCCTTGGAGTTGGACCACAGCTCGACCACCGCCTCGGAGAGCGTTTTGTGCTGTTGCTCGAGGTACAACTCCGATATACTGTGAATATTTTCTCCAGTGTATTTGCTGTCGGTGACGGTGTTGCTCTTGCGCCCATCCGGACGGGTGTGAGAGTAGACGCCGCTGGCGGCCATCTCATCCGCGCGAACCTGTGCCGCCTGCATGAGCTTGTCGTTGACGCGCAGCGCGGCAACGCCTTTTTGATGCCGTAGCGCATTGGTGCGGTCAATGATGTCCTGCTTTGCAGCGGCGACATCTGTCTGCGCAGGCTGCTCCACGGGCTTTGCCTCCGCAGACGTTACCGGCGCTTCGCCGGTGTACGGCTTTTTCGATTCGACCTGTACACATTTGGCGTCGCTGTCCCAGTAGACATTGAAGTCGACCGCTCTGCCGACGTCGCGCAGCATAACGTAGTTGTTGCCGTTGATGTTGTACGCCGTCAGGCGGACTTCCTGCCCGTCTACAAGGACGCGGTTGGTGGAAAGCGTCGCTTTCAGCGATTCCACCGCCTGCGCCGCAGGAGCACTCAGCGAAAGCCCCAGCGCAAGGCCGCAGAGGACGAGCCCGGTGTTCTTCATTCTGTTCATATCCATACCTCCATTTTAAATTGATATGTGGTGATCTCTGCAGCACGAACATATCACAGGCAAGGCTGAGAAGTCGAACAGAACCGATCCGGCAAAACGGAGAAAGAATCAAGCCTCCACCGCGGTCACGCACCAGCGCTGATCCCGCTGGTTGCGGACGCAGGTGTAAAGCGTGAGCATATTCTCGCCGGAGTCCGCAAGACCGCTGCGGTCTGTCTCGCTGACCTTGCTGACGTCCGTCACATGGTAGGTTCGCGTCCCCAGCTTGGTCGTCAGGGTGATCTTGTCCCCGATGTTCAGCGTGTGGATCTGCCCGAAGTAGCTGTTGGCACCGCGGTTGTGGGCGGCGAGGCAGACATTGCCCTCCCAGATGGAGGTATCTTCAAAATGCCCAACGCCTTTGGCAAGCGTCTTGCTGTCCGTTCCCTGATAAATACGGACACTCAGATCCAACGCGGGGATCTCGATCTTGCCGAGGGAACCGTTTTTGTAGTAGAGCTCGCTCGTTACATCCGTGAACAGCACAGAGAGCTGATAGCCGTTGCCGCTGCTTACCGTACTCCCAGGGGTAACCACATCACCGCTGCCGCTGATCACGGCGCCAGCCGTGGGAAGGGTGTGCGGCGCAAGATTCGGCGTCAGGTATTCGCCGGTATGGAGCGCATTCATGCTCTCCGAGCCAAAGACGGGCGGAATGAGCGCTGCGTTCTTACTCACATCCTCGTTGCGCATGGCACCGCCATCTGCCGTGTGGATGACCTCGATGGAGGTGTCCTTGCCGAAATCGTAATCGTCCGGCGAGTCGATACTGTATTCCAGCGCATACGCCGGAGCTGCCAGAGCCGCTGTCATACAAAGGCTCAGGCAAAGGGTAATGATTTTTTTCATTCTGTCGCATCCTCCTCATCTGCGTTTTCTTTTCTGTGCTTCACCAGCAGCGCGCCGCCGACGCCCGCGCCTGCCGCAGCCACAATTCCGAGGGGAATCAGCACATAGGACCAGCGGAAAGCGGATGCCGCGGAAGGCACATTCACAGGCTCTGCGGGCTGGATGGGTGTTCCCTCAAAGATGGCGACATAGCGGACACGGTTGAGGGCGATATGGCTGACCGTGCCGGAATAATCCGCCGTGACGGTATAGCCCTTGACATAGCTGCTGGTGGCGCTGCCGGTGTAGGTGGCGACGGCGGTATAGCGGTCCGCCACGGCGTAGCCGTCCATGTTGGCGGTATTGTCGGTCTGCCACTGAATGTCGGAGAGCGTCAGGGTCCTGCCGCCGTCCTCAATGCTCTTGGGGATGTACTGTGTATCCTGCTCGGCAAGATTGGGATAGCTGCGCTTGACGGAAAGCTGCTTTGTAGAACTGCCGTAGCCGGACGGCTCGACCTGCACGGTGTCGAGCTTCAGCGTGAGCGTGCCCATAAGCCCGTCGTCCGTGATGAACTCACGCTCCTGCGGCAGCAGCGCCAGCACGGATTCCATATCCTTTTTAGCGCTCTCAATGGAGACGTGCTCCGTGTGCTGACGACTCTCGTTCTCCGGAAGCTCCTGCTTCAGAAGATCCGTCAGGGTGTACTGAAAGCCGTCCTGCCGAAAGTCCGAGCGGGGAATGCCTGCGGGATCATCTTCCGGACTCAGATCATAGATTTTCTTCAGTTCTGTGCCATCGTCGTTTCGGACGATGGAAGTGGGATAGCAGACCTTGGCGTCCGGCACCGCGGGTTCAAAGTCCGCCGCCAGCGCAGTGGGTGTCAGTGCCAAAGTCAGGCACAGCGCCGCAGCGCAGAGGGATAGCATTCGTTTCATTTTGTGTTCCTCTTTTCTTTATTTTTATAGTGATTTTTCGTCTGCTCCAGCAGAAGGTCATATTCCCAAGGCTCAAGTTCTAAGGAGAGGTAGGCACCGTCTTTCGACATACCGTCTACCCGGTAGTTCAGCACAAGTGGAAGATGCCGCTGCTTTTTCACGTCCTGGGGTGAGATCCAGCCAACGCCGCCCACAAAGACGGAGCGGATGGTAGACTCATAGTTTTCTTCATAGCCCTGCCAGAGAAGGGCCTCCCGCAGTTCTTTCCGCAGCTTCTTGCGCTGGGGGACGGGGATCAGGCGCTCCGGCTCCAGCAGAAAACGGGGACGCAGGCTTTCCAAGCAAATATCCAGCGCGTCTTTCAGAGCAGCGTTCTTTTTCGTCAAGCCGGCGCGCCGGTAATCTGCCGCCAGAACATCCTCGCCCTGGGCGTCGCCGGGGAAAAGGCGCACACAGCGGATGAGTTCATAAGCGTGAGCGTCATCCGCCATACCAAGGACGCGGACACCGTTCATAGGGAGCGTCCGGTAATGGTCGATGGCCTCCGCCAATGCAGAAAACTGCCTCACATCCCATCCGGGTCTTCCGGGGCGGAGATCGTCCACGGTGTAATAGGTCATGCACATTCAGACATCCTCCTCATTTCATATTCATGCCACCCATCGTGGGCGCGTCGGTCTGCTCCTGCGCTTGAAGCTCTGCCAGCTTCGGCTTTGCCCATTCCGGAAGGAACTTGTCATCCAGCACACCGATAAACTCGCTGCGGTTCCAGCGTGTCATCTCCCCGTCGCTAAGGCAGGTGCAGCGCACCGAGCGGCCAATGGCGTGAGGCGAACAGCCAAAGCCGTCATGGGCATACCAGAGCTGGTTTTCCTGACTCCAGCAGGATTCTTTCAGCGTGTCGGGGCTGAGTACCAGCACCTTGCCGGTATAGTCCTGCTCGGCGCGGTCACCGACACAATGCTCCGCGCCAAAGAGATTTAACGCCTGCACCGCCTTGCGGTAAAAACTGACGAAGCCATCCAGCACGGCCGGATGGCTTCGGACAACAAAATCGCTGTTGTGGTTGATGTCTTTGGGGATGCAGGCGTGCTCCGCCCACTGCTTGTTGGCATGGCCGAAGCGCCCGTCCCACTTGAGTTCGTGCAGGGTGTTGGCAAGCACCCACGCGGTGCGCTTGTAGCCGTATTCCTCCAGCACCGGCGTGAGGCAGTCCTTGTCCAGATGCATTCCGTCGAAGCTCTGACGGATGGCGTCCTCGATGGCGTTGCGGCAGGCGATGTTCGCCTTGTGGCTCTCCCGCCAGAGGGAAAGCTCGTTCCGATCTCTCGCCTCGGCAGAGGAGTAGGGGTAGAGATAGGTGTCATTCATCATGATCCAGTTCCTCCTTCAAAAGCAGGAAGAGCCCGGACAACGAAACACCCGCGCTTTTCAGCAGATCGCGGAAGTCATCATCCAGACTCTTCATCATTTCATATACATTTGTATCAGCGTCGGATCGCAGCACCAGCGTACCGTCCTTCACCGCGCATTCGAAATCTCCTTCTGCCGGGTCAATGCCAGCCTCTGCCAGCATACACAGCGGCAGGACATCCTGAAAACACTCTTTTTCCCAATGGCATCCATCGCACGCGTCATTTTCGGCGCCGTGGGCCAGAGCGCTGCTTTTTGCCAGTCGGAACAGAAGCTCCGCGTTGATCGCCGTCAGCAGCTGGAAAGTTTTCAGCGTTTGCGCGACGGACAGCTTTTCCGGCAGCAGCAGAACACAGCCGTTTTCGGTATGGATCGTCAGGTCGCTGGTTTCGGCAAGGCCGGAGAGCTGCAAAGCG
>ERZ780190.3417-NODE-3417-length-10385-cov-2.660019_pt1 | contig 10385 bp, 7 predicted proteins | sample MGYA00510980_ERZ780190 | MGnify/ENA primary metagenome ERZ780190 (study PRJEB29588, sample SAMEA1972188) | human gut metagenome | biome: human gut; feature: human-associated habitat; material: faeces | place: Denmark | collected 2008/2010 ... | reverse complement strand
AAGCCGGTACACAATCCGGCGGCAAAGACCATTCCGGCCTTTCGTCCCCGGGTGATACTCTGTGTAATCACAAAAAGTATATCCGGTCCCGGCATCAAAGTCAGCAGCACTGCCGCACAAATAAATCCCCAAAGGTTCATAACTATAAATCAGATTCTAATTATTTTCAGCTAAAATTAATGCTAATAATCAAAAAAAATTAATTTTGTGAGAATAATTTAATCAATAACCATTAAAATCCATCGATCATGATTTCACTAATTATCCTGGGTATTATCTTCCTGTATGCCATTATATCTTACAATACGCTGACCCGAAAAAGAAACAATGTCGACAACGCTTTCGGTTCGATCGATGTCATGCTGAAAAAAAGATTCGACCTTATTCCCAATTTAGTCGCTACTGTACAGCAATACGCGAAACACGAAGAAGAGACGTTTGCTAAAATCACAAATTTACGGACGAAGAGCTACGACTCCCTCACAGCTGAAGAAAAAACAGATTTTGACAAAGCATTCACGGCTGCTAAAAATAATTTCTTTATGGTAGCAGAAAACTATCCGGCCTTACGGTCTTCGGAAAATTTCATGCAACTACAAAAGACACTGAACGAGACAGAAGAACAGCTTTCGGCTTCCCGCCGGACCTATAATGCAGCTGTTACGGATTACAACAATTCGGTGATGACCTTTCCATCCAACATCATTGCCAATCTGTTCAGTTTTACCAAAAAAGAAGTATTCGCTATTCCGGAGGAGGAAAAAGTGAATCCGGATGTAAAAAAATTGTTCCAATCTTAATCCACAGTTATGGAACAAAACTTTCAGGATATCTATGAACAATTGCAATCCCGAATCCGACAAGCAGAAGACAAGAGGTTGCAATTAAAAGCGAAAGGAACGAAAAACGGGCTGATAGCGGGAGGTATTACCCTTGTCGCAGGAGTTGTCGTCAGCCTGATTATCGGAGGGGGATGGCCGGGTATCCTTATAGCATGTATGCTCGGCTTGATCGTACTATTTTCTTGCATTCAGTCCAAGTCGGGAGAATTATGTGCTTATTATAAAGAAAATATCATCTCATCCATTATTTCTTATCTTTGCCAGGAAGCAAGTTACCGGCCGGAAAGCGGAATCGCAGAATCGGTCTTTATGAACAGCCAGTTATTCAATACCTCACCCGACCGTTATCGCAGTGAAGATCTGATTTGCGGAAAAATCGATAAAACCAGTTTTATCTGTTCGGAAATTATAGCCGAAGAAAAACGGGTCACGACCGATTCCAAAGGCCGCAGGCAGGAACACTGGACAGATATTTTCAGAGGTTTCTTTTTTATAGCCGACTTCAACAAAAACTTTCAGGGCCAAACGGTCGTTTTCCGTAACTCCTGGTTTAAACTCAACCTGAGTAAACAGAGAGTCAAACTGGAAAATCCGAACTTTGAAAAGCAGTTCGACGTATTTTCTACAGATCAGGTAGAAGCCCGGTACATCCTCACTCCTAATTTAATGGAAAGATTACTCGAACTTGATTCCAGGTTTCCGGGGAAAATAACGGTAAGTTTCAGAGATTCTTCTGTCATCATCGCCATTCCCGATCAAACGAATCATTTTGAAACCAACATTTGGGAATGCCAGTTGAATACGGATAAACTGAAACGGGAATTCGGGACCTTGGTCAATCTATTTCAAATTATTCATGATTTAAACCTGAATCTGCGTATTTGGACCAAAGATTAACTTTTTATTGATTTATGTTACTAAATATCATTTACTTATTAGCAGGGTTTATTATTTTAGTGTATGGAGCCAATTTTCTGGTCGACGGTGGTGCAGCACTGGCCCATCGGCTGAAAGTACCGAATATCGTTATCGGCCTGACAGTGGTAGCCTTCGGAACCTCGACTCCGGAACTTGTAGTGAATATCATTTCATCGATCGAAGGAAGTTCTGCGTTGGCATTAGGTCATGTTCTGGGGAGCAACATATTCAACATCATGGCAATCCTGGGAGTGACCGCCTTATTCGTCCCTATCGGTATCAAAAGATCCACGACATGGATTGAAATTCCGCTGGCTGTACTGGCAGCGGTTCTTATCCTGATATTGGCAAACGGTGAGCCGGCAGGTATCATCACCCGGGCAGAAGGATTTTGTTTACTTTGCTTTTTTGCCGTTTTTATCGCCTACACCTTATTTATTGCCCAACGGGGTGGTCAGGAAACCGAAGAAGTAAATATAAAACCTTACAGCCTGAAGAAATCTGCACTTTTTCTTTTGTTAGGCCTAGCCGGCCTCGTCGGAGGAGGACGCTTATTGGTTGACGGAGCAGTCAGTCTGGCTCAGATGGCAGGTATTTCGGAACGAATCATCGGATTGACCATTATCTCTATCGGAACCTCCCTGCCGGAATTAGCCACTTCCTTGATCGCTGCCCGCAAGAAAAACGCAGATATAGCCATCGGAAATGTCGTGGGTTCGAATATCTTCAATACCTTCCTGATCCTGGGAGCTTCAGCCGGCATATCCCCTCTGAAGGTAACAACGGATAGTGTAACCGATTTATGGGTCAATATCGGAGTTTCCGTCCTGCTGTTTATTTTTGTTTTCACCGGCAAGGGAAGACAGATCAACCGCTGGGAGGGTGCTTTATTTTTAACCCTGTATATCACCTATCTGACTTTATTGATCGTATCATAAAAGACCGGCATGTTTTTTTATACCGTTATGAAAACCCCTATCGTATATCTCTTATTTATAGTCGTTTCATATCTGTCTTGCTCACCTCGTCCCCAGAGCCCGGCCGATATTCACACCGATCTCAGCAACAACAAGATATTACAATTATCCGAACTATTCGACGGAATCCGTTATATTCCTTTGGAAACTCCAGATACCGCTTTGATAGCCAACGTACAAGCAATCACTTATCATAACGGCCGTTATTATCTTATCGCCGAAAACACCCTTTATGTTTTCAACCGCCACGGGCAATACCTTTCCCAGCATAACAATCAGGGACGGGGAGCAAACGAATACAACAGTATCTTCCAGGTAAAAAGTTCCATCGGTGATTCTGTACTCTATGTATCGGGTGATAACGGCAAAGGCCACATCGTCATGGCTTACGACAGGAACGGAAACTACCTGAAAACATTGATACAAAACCGATCCTTCAATATGGAATTTAACGTACTGGAGAATAGTATTATCATTTCGGACGGGCGAACTGTCTCCCTATATGACAAACAAGGGAAATTGGAAAACGAAATTCGGATCAGTCCTTTCGATTCTATCTCTTTCGGTACGAGCAATCATTTATCCGATTTCTCCAGCCAGGAGGTTATATTCAGTTGTCCCGGTAGTGACACCCTCTATTTTTTGGGTAAAAGCGGCATTACCCGTAAAATATCCCTGGATTACGGTCATAATCAAAGCCCGGAGCAATTCAAAAAATCGCTTTCGAACCCGATCACCTTCCCTTATTTTCACAATTTCATTTCCTTAGGTAAAACCGTTCTGGATCTCATCGTTATCGATCAGAAACAATACATGATTCAACTGGACTTAACCCGTCGGACCGCCACTGTATGCGATACCCTTGTCAACGATATCGACCACACAATACCCTATATCCCCCGGGAGATAGTAGAAAATCAAGGTTTGATGGTTTTACCGGCCCCGGTTTTCTTTCATTTTATCCAACCGGAACAACTTTCAGCTATCCCAGCCCTCCGCAACCTGACCGAAGATGCTAATCCGGTAATCGTCGTTTTAAATTTAAAATCCTCCTCTTTATAAAACAATAGAAATATTTCTCGGCCTATCTTCACAGGCAAATCACAGAAATCATTAACTTTGTATCTGTGAGAAATAATTGTTTTAAAAAAACATAAAATTTTATTGACAAAATTTATAAACACATGAAAAAGGGATACATTGTTTTAATCGTTATCGCTGTAGTTGTATTGAGTATTTTCTTTTGGTTTAAAGGGGCTTACAACGGTATGGTCAATATGCGCGAAGCCGTATCGGCCCAATGGTCGAATGTGGAAAACCAATATCAACGGCGCCTGGATCTGATCCCCAATCTGGTCAATACAGTGAAAGGGTATGCTTCACACGAAGAAAATACACTGACCGAAGTAGTCAATGCCCGGGCAAAAGCCACTCAGATGCAATTGAATATCGACCAGCTCGACGAAGCGACCCTAAAAAAATTAAGTAACGTACAAGGGGAATTATCCTCCGCTTTATCCCGATTGATGGCTATTTCTGAAAATTATCCGGATCTGAAGGCTAACCAAAACTTTCTTGATTTGCAAGCCCAGCTCGAAGGAACGGAAAACCGGATAGCAGTAGAACGCCGGAAATTCAACGATGTCGCCCGCAGCTACAATGCTTTCATCCTGCAATTCCCCAGAAACCTGGTAGCCGGAATGTTCGGATTCACCTCCAAACCCTATTTTGAAGCCAATGCAGGAGCTGAAAATGCTCCTAAAGTAGAATTTTGAGCAATGAAACCATCCGATTTTTTCACCCCGGCTCAGAAGACCGCTATGGTTGCCGCCATCCGGCAAGCAGAAAAAGATACTTCCGGCGAAATCCGGATCCATTTCGAAAATCATTGCCGGAAGAATGTACTCGACCGTGCAGCCCAGGTCTTTGCCGACTTGAAAATGCATAAGACAGCCTTGCGGAACGGTGTACTGATTTACGTCGCATTAGAAGATAAACAATTGGCGATATTGGGAGATGCAGGGATCAATGCGAAAGTGCCGGACCATTTTTGGGATGACATAAAAAACAATATGATAGAAAAATTCAAATCAGGACAGATTTGCGAGGGAGTTTGCGAAGCTGTCCTGACTGCAGGACAGCAGCTAAAAGTTTTTTTTCCCTATCAGGCAGACGATGTCAACGAACTGTCGGACGATATCTCATTTAAAAATTAAACATGAAACGATCAGTCCTTATTTTCTTTATATGCATTACTTCCTTTTTACAGGCTCAGGATCTACCCGAACCGATGCGCCCCAAACGGATAGTCAATGATTTCACTCAGCTGTTCAGTCCACAGCAACAACAAGCATTGGAACAAAAATTGAGAAATTTTAACGACACTTCTTCCACCCAGATCGCAATAGTAACCGTCCCCACCCTACAAGGCTACGCCCCCAGCGATTATGCCCAGCGTTTAGCTGAAAAATGGGGAGTCGGCCAAAAAGGAAAAGACAACGGAGTCTTACTTCTGATCAAGCCCAAGAGCAGGACAGAAAAAGGACAAGTAGCCATTGCCGTCGGATATGGATTGGAAGGAGTCATTCCGGATGCCATCGCTTCGAGAATCATCCGGAACGAAATTATACCTGAATTTCAACAAAACAATTATTACCGGGGAATTAACAAAGCGACAGATGTACTCATGCAGCTTGCCGGTGGGGAATTTACAGCCGAACAATATGCCCGCAAAAACGGAAATGGCAGTGCCGAAGTGATCATCATTCCTATCTTGATCCTATTTCTCCTGCCTCTGTTTTTCCGAAGAAAAAAAGGGTATACCACAGGTAGCCATGGAAGTGGAGGAATCCCTCCCATATTTTTCGGAGGTTTCGGCGGTGGCGGCAGCAATTTCGGTTCTTTCAGCGGAGGTAGCGGAAGCTTCGGAGGTTTCGGCGGAGGGAGTTTCGGCGGGGCCAGTGGAAGCTGGTAAAACGATAAATACAGATAATGCAAATACCGGACAGTACCATATGTTCACTCCTCAATCAAGGCGAGGAGAAAGGCATGGAATATTTGTTTACCAGATATTACAAGCCTTTGGTACTATGGGCGGCTTCTTTCCTGAACAACATTCCCCAGTCGGAAGATCTGGTACAGGACTTTTTTATCCGTTTATGGGAAAAAAGGACCCAAACCTCCCTACAAGCAACCACCTTCAAATCTTTTCTTTACACTTCTGTACGCAATCTGGCATTTGACCGGATGGAAAAAAAAGATCCCCTGCGCCATGCTACCGATCTGAAGTCTTCCGACAAAGCCTGGGAAGAATACGATACCCTGGAAGAAGAAGTATTGGCCCGGGTCAAAAACGAAATCGATAAGCTTCCCGAAAGAAGCCGTCAAATCATGCAATGTATCTATTTACAAGGATTACATTATAAAGAAACTGCAGCTAAACTAGGCATTTCTATCGCTACGGTGAATACGCTTTTAGTCAACGCCCTCAAAAAAATTCGTCAGGCCTATCCCGATATAACCCAAAATATCATCCTGTTTTTGCTTTTATCCGACAAAAAAAAGATAAAAAACCAAAAACACAAAAGATTAAATTCCAATTCATTATTTTTTCAACTATTTCAAAAAAAGTTGTCTTTTCCATTCAATGAAAATTAATATTTTCCCGTACTATGGATAAATGCAACCGATATGCTAAATAAAGACAACATCGATCAATTACTTTTAAAGCATCTCTTACAGGAAAACGCCGTAGAGGAAGAACAGCTTCTGAAAGAATGGTTGGGACACGATCCTGAACATCAAAGGTACTTCGAAAGATTCCGTCGGCATCACATTCACCTTCAGGCTGCTATCCAATCCGGCCGTATTCAAGGTCAATATATTGAATTTGCATCCTGTCTGAAACGGCGTCATATCCGCCGTCTTTTTATCCGAGTTGCAGCCATCGCCCTGATTCTGCTCGGAGGCGGACTTTCCTTTTACCTGATCCATACCCCTTCACTGATTCCGACTTTAGCCGAAGTTCCGATTCATCCGGGTTCGTCAAAGGCGATTCTGCATCTTTCTTCCGGAACTGCGATTCCCGTAAACACCACTTCGCAGGAGTTAAAGGAAAAAGATGGAACACTAATCCGTATTTCCAATGAAGGAGTCTTGAATTACGCAGAATCAGCCAACATTTCGACTGCAAACCTGATAAACCGACTCGAAATCCCCAGAGGTGGAGAATTCAAAATCAAACTGGCAGACGGGACCGAAGTATGGTTGAATGCAGAGACAGAACTCCGATACCCAACAGTTTTCTCAAGCCTGGAAAGAAGAGTAAAACTTCAGGGAGAAGGCTATTTTAAAGTTGCTAAAAATGAAAAACAGCCTTTTATTGTCGAAGTCGGCGATATTGAAGTCAAAGTATATGGTACCCAATTCAATATCAGTACTCAAAATAAAGACAACATCGAAACCGTTCTGGTCAGCGGTAGCGTCAGTATCCGCCACCACGACCAGGAGACTCACCTAAACCCTTCCCAAAAGGCAGCCTATACCTCCTCCGGGAAACTAACGATTGAAGAAGTGGATGTTTTACCTTATATCACCTGGAAAGACGGAAATTTCATGTTCCAAAACGAGTCCTTGGAATCGATCATGAATAAATTAGCCAGATGGTACGATCTGGACGTATTCTACCTCAACGAGCAAACTAAAAATATTCACCTGTCAGGTATGATGACCAGATATAAAGAGGTATCGGAACTTTTCCACTATTTTGAAAAAATTTCCACCGCCCGTTTCATCATCAAAGGCCGGACCGTGACGGTAAAATAAATGTTCGTTTATTCAAAATAAACAGCCGGGAATGTACCACCATTCCCAGCTGCAATCAGATAAAAAGACAGCGGACAAAGCTAACTGTAGGCTGTCGGATTGTTTTACCTTAAAATACAAATTTATGGAATGTAAACGAATCTTTGTCCTTTCGGACTTAAAAAGATTAAAAATTGTCAGGATTATGAAGTTATTCTCAATTTTTATGCTGGTATTCACCTTGGGAGGTTTTGCTTCCGGATACTCTCAAAAGCAAGTCGTCACTTTGAATTTAAAGCAATGTGACGTCAATACGCTATTACAGGAAATCTGGAAACAAACCGGGTTGCGGTTCGTTTATAACGAACAGGATGTCGCCCAACTAAAACGCTTTGACGTTAACGCCCAACAGAAGCAAGTAGACGAAATTTTAGACCATATCTTCAAAAACACGCCTTATCAGTGTGCTTATGAAAGCGACGTTATTTATATCACCCCTCGTCCGGTAGGCGATCTTCCTCAAGTCAAACAGGAAAGAGTGAAACTTTCCGGTAATATCAAGGACAAAAACGGAAATGTTTTACCGGGAGTAACGGTCTTCATCGGTAACTCGGACATTGGTACTTCTTCCGATATCAATGGTAACTATCAGCTTGCCATCCTCAAAGGTAATGCGGTGGAAATCGTCTATTCTTTTATCGGAATGAAAAAAGTCACCTATAACTTTCCGGCAACGGAAGATGTCCGTCATAATGTCGTCATGGAAGAAGATCAGGTTGAATTGCAAGACGTTGTAGTTATCGGTTACGGAAGCAAGTCGGCAAGAAACCTGACCAGTTCCGTATCGTCGGTCAAAGCGAAAGACCTGGAAAAATATGCCAACGGAGCCACGACTTTCGACAACATGCTAGGTGGAGCAGTGAAGGGGGTATTGGTCAATCAAAACTCAGGAGAACCAGGTGCCAAAGCAACTTTAAACATCCGGGGAATCACTTCCCCGTTAAAATCGCAAAACAATAATGAACCCTTGTATGTCGTCGACGGTGTACCTTTCTTTGTCGAGCGCAGCCTGAATATGCTGAATCCGCTTTCAACTCTTTCCCCCAACGACATCGAAAGTATCGACGTATTGAAAGACGCTGCCGCAACAGCTATTTATGGTTCCAGAGGAGCCAACGGAGTAGTCATCATCAAAACCAAGGACGGTCACCGCAACGAACAAATGAAAATCAGTCTGGGATATACCTTGAGTGTCGGTAACCAAATTAAAAAATTCAAACCATTAAACACAACTAAATTTAAAAATCTCCAGGAATTAATCATTAAAAATACACTCGGAGCCATCAACAAAGCACAAATCACAGACGATAATATCATATACGGCCAAATCTATCCTGCAATCGATTATATGGCCAATACTTCCTATGATAATTACGGAAATATGATATTCGACGGATTAAAAGACGAGGCTTTCGGTGAAGAAAATACCAATTGGGTAGATGAGACCAATAATAAGAATGCACTGACTCACATGTATAATCTGGCTATCCGCGGAGGTGGAAAATTATCCAATTACTCCTTTTCTTTCAATGCAATCGACCAGGAAGGTTTGTTTATCAACGACGATATGCAACGTTACAACAGTCGTCTGTCCTTTGACTCGGATGTCTCGAAACGCTTCAAAGTAGGAGCAGCCCTGGGTTATACAATGACCAAACGCCATAGCGGAGCTGCAGGCGAAGAAATGGGTATTACCCGAGAATGGAATGTCAGACCCGATGTACCCGTATACGATGAAACGGGAGAATTATACCGCATCGACGGAACTCTGACCTGGGGTTTCCCCGTAGGTTTAGCCAATCCAGTCGCAAACCGGCAAAATAAAAACAAAAAAGAATCTTATCAATTCCTGGGAAACAGTTATCTGGAATACAAAATCTTCAACGGTTTGAAAATCAGAGGAGATATCAATATCTCTATGTTTCAGGATCAGTATAGTAATTACAACCCGCTGGTCGCCCAAGACGATTGGGGAGGCGGAGGCATGTCCACCCTTCAGGACGACCGCAGCAAAGCCGCCAATACTTCGATCAACTTCAGGGCCGACTATAATTTCCAGATAGAAGACCATTATTTCAGTTTTATGGTCGGCTATGGTTGGGACCGTTCTTTTAGTGAATATACTTCGCATTACTACATGGGCTTCCCGGATGATGAAGTCCTGAATAATGCGGGGTCTGCAACAGAAACACACTGCATCGGAGACGCAAAGTCCAAAAGTGCCCTCAATTCCATTTATGCCCGTGCCAGCTATAATTATCTCGACAAATATCTGGCAGAAATCAATTTCCGTTCTGATGCCTCTTCCAAATTCGGCCCCGGTAATCAAAGAGGTTATTTCCCTTCTATATCCCTGGGATGGCGGATGAGCAGCGAAAATTTCATGGCCGATGCAGAAAAAGTCGACGATCTGAAATTACGTTTCAGTTGGGGACAAACCGGTTCTACCAACATCAACGATTTCGTCTACAGACAATTTTATGAAAAAGGCAATCCTTATATAGGACAATCGACTCTGACTCCCGGTTTATTACCTAATCCGGATATCAAATGGGAAAGGACATCCGAATTCAACGGTGGATTAGATTACGCTTTCTTCAACCACCGCCTGTTCGGTAGCATCGACGGATACTATCGTTACACCAAAGGTGCATTGGCTCCTTCCCCCTATCCGCTCGAATCAGGTTCCACTTCCTATACGTCCAACTTAATCGACCTCTCCAACAAAGGCGTTGAGATTGAAATCGGCGGGGATATTATCCGTACAGCCGACTGGACCTGGACC
>ERZ780190.3409-NODE-3409-length-10407-cov-3.442716_pt1 | contig 10407 bp, 9 predicted proteins | sample MGYA00510980_ERZ780190 | MGnify/ENA primary metagenome ERZ780190 (study PRJEB29588, sample SAMEA1972188) | human gut metagenome | biome: human gut; feature: human-associated habitat; material: faeces | place: Denmark | collected 2008/2010 ... | reverse complement strand
TTGCCTGCGCAGGCAGCAGCCGCCACTTTTTTGCGGTAAGTGGAATCCAGGAACGCACGGTTATATACACCGGTCACATAATCGCGGCGCATCTCCTCGCGGTACTGGCCCAGCAGGCGCAGCAGGGCGTTTGCCTCGCGGTCATTGGCGGGCAGATCTGCCGTAAGGAAATAGGTGGCAGCCAGCACAAACGGGCGGTTCTCCACCTGGATGTTCTGGTAAAACACAAAACCGGTATCCTCACCCAAAATCGGCTGCCAGCCACGGCCATCTGCATTCAGCACAGGCACAGCATCGGCATGGCCGGTGGCCTGCAGGGTGGCGGGGTCCACCTCGGCCTGGGCCAGCGGGTCGATCAAAGTAACCTGGTCAAAAAAATTCTGCAATGCGGTAACCTGCATGCCAATTTGTTCCAGAGTAAATTCCTGCATGACGCGTCTTCCTCCATGTAAAACATACAAGATCCAACAAAGCGTTTTTCGGTTCTCTATGTTGTCCTAATGCTACAACTTGACATAAAATCTTTGTATATTTTACCATACCGTGCATGCTTTTCCCATACCCGCATTACACAAAGAATTGCTTAATAATAAAAGTATTACTGTTCAAAAAATCACTTTGCACTTTTTGCTGCTTTTTTCGCCGGTGCTGTCGTTTTTTCCTCTTTTGCGTCAGCCGCCTTGGCCTTGGGCTGCGGGGCGGGCGCTTTTTCCTTTTTCGGCTCCGCTTCCGGCAGGGGTTCCGCGCGGAAATACCGTGCGCTCATCTCGTGGATCTTCCGCGCCAGCGCGGGGGTCAGGTCCTTAGCGGCAACGCGCCACTGCCAGTTGCCCGCCGGGTTGCCGGGGGTGTTCATGCGGGCTTCGCTGCCTTTTTCCAGCCAGTCGGCCATCGTCACAATAGCCAGCTCCGCCGGGCTTGCCAGCACACCGCGCAGCAGGCCGGTGATCTCGCCCTCCTGCTCGGTCAGGGCAAAATATGCCTTGGCCTGTTTGCGCTGGGCGGGGGTGGTTTCGTTTTCCAGCCAGCCGCGCAGGGTGTTATTGTCATGGGTGCCGGGGTAAGCCACGCAGTGGGCCGGGTAGTTATGCGGCAGGTCCAAGCTATCGGTGCCGTTCAGACTGAACTGCAGCACCTTCATGCCGGGGAATCCGCTTTCCGCCAGCAGCACACGGACGGAATCAAAAATTTCGCCCAGATCCTCGGCCACAATGGGCAGGTCACCCAGAGCGGTGCGCAGAGCACGGAACAGGTCCATGCCGGGGCCCTGTTCCCACTTGCCGCCGCGGGCGTTTTTGTCCCCCGCCGGGATAGCCCAATAGGTATCAAAGCCGCGGAAGTGGTCAATACGCAGGATATCATAAATGCTCAGCGCATGGCGCACGCGGCGCACCCACCAGGCATAGTTGGTACGCTTGTGGTAGGCCCAGTCATACAGCGGGTTGCCCCACAGCTGGCCATCCTCGGCAAAATAGTCCGGCGGGCAGCCAGCCACGCGGCGGGGGTGGCCCTCGCTGTCCATCTCAAACAGCTCACGGCCTGCCCACGCATCGGCAGAATCCGCCGCCACATAGATGGGAATATCGCCCATGATCTTGATGCCCTTGCTGTTGGCATATGCTTTCAGGGCCTGCCACTGCTTGGCGAACTCATACTGCACAAAGGCCCAGAAGCCCAGTTCATCGGCATGGCCGGTGCGGAACTCTTCCAGCGCCTTGGGGTCGCGCAGGCGCAACGGGGCAGGCCAGGTCTGCCAGTCGCACATCTTGTTTTCTTCTTTGATTGCCATGTACAGGCAGTAATCCGGCAGCCAGGCATCGCTCAAAAAGGTAAAACGGTACCAGTCATCGCTGTAGGGGGTATCGTACCCCGGCACCGGGCGCTGCTGCAAAAATGCGGCGTATGCCTTGCGCAGCACCTTGTAGCGCTTTTGGTACAGCAGGGCATAGTCACAGTAATTGGGGTTGGTGCCCCAATTTTCTTTGGCATAATCTTCCGGCTTCAGCAGGCCATCCGCAGCCAGCTGATCCAGGTCAATAAAATACGGGTTGCCCGCAAAAGCCGAGCAGCTCTGGTACGGGCTGTCGCCATACGAAGTCGGGCCAACGGGCAGGATCTGCCACACGCTCTGTCCGGCCAGCACCAGAAAATCCACAAAATCTCTGGCAGCCTGGCCCATGGAGCCAATGCCATACCCGCCCGGCAGGCTGGAAACCGGCATCAGGATACCGCTGCAACGCTTCTTCATTTTTTCTCTTCTCCTTAAAACTTTTTGTATTCCGCAAAGCCCATCTAGGGTGCGCCTGTTTTTCAGGTACACCCCGGGGCATCAGTTATCGTCTGCTTCGGCGCTTTCTGCGCCAAGGGCCGCCATCACGGCGCTGCGCCAAGCAGCGGCGGCATCTTCATCCCACAGGCCATCCCGCAGGGTAATGCCGTCCGCTTCATAATACAGCCCGCGCTGGGCCTGCTGCAATGCGGCGGCCTGGGTTTTGTCCAGCGCTGCGCCAGGCAGAATACCGGCTGTCACCTGCGCCGCCTGCATGGCCGCGGCGGCGTTCTGGTTGCTGCCAGTACCCCAGGGGGTGATCAGGTCCAGGGTGTCGATCAACGCGCTTTCCCCCGCCTTGCTGGTGTACAGCCACAAAATAGCGGCGGCTGCGGCGCGGGCGCTCTCCTCATCGGCATCCGCCGGGATAGCCAGCCAGGCACGGTTGGCCAAAATGGGGTAATTCATCAGCCCGGCCAGGTTGAACCGCTGGTTGGCAATGTCGGCTTCGGTCAGGTTATTTTTGATGGGCAGCCACACCAGCGCGTCTTTCTGGGCGCTGCTCAACGCTGCGCCGCTGTCACTGATCAGGTCGGCCAGGTAGCCGCGGTAGAACAGGGCATTGCCCTGCTGGAACAGATACTTGCTGGTCCATAGGTCTGCAATGCCGGCCTGCCAGGCGCTGTTGGCATCTTCCAGCCGCAGCTCCTGCTCCAGCGCGTTCAGCGGACCGGTCAGGTTTTCTTCGGTCAGCGGCTCCCCCGCCGCCAGCAGGGCGGTGGTGTACAGCGCAGGGGTATTTTCCGCCACGCCGCCATCCCCGCTGTTGCCGCTAACCTCCGGTCCCTGGGCGGCAAACACGCCGTTCAGGTTTGCCAGTGTCTCCCGCCGCTCAGCGGGCAGGGTGTAAACATTGCCGTTCAGCGTTACCTGCACAGCGCCGGGTTCCGCGCACCAATGGGTCACAGCTGTTACGAAATCGAACCATTCCTCCCAGGTCGCAGCGCGCAGGTCGTCCAGCGCGGCATCGCTCTGCAAAAGCTCGGTCAGCACACGGTTATCCGCCCAATAGGCATACAGGCTCTGGCCCACCGGCAGGGCGGTGACGGTGCTTTCCGTATCCAGTCCGGCACGCTGCGCGGCGGCGGCCAGCAGCTCGTTCTCCGCCAGATTCTTCCAGGTTCCATCATCCTGCGGCGGGGCATCCAGAATGACCAGGTCCGCCGTTTCGGTCTCAAAGCTGTTTTGCAGCGTCACATTCTGCGCCTGGGCATACAGCTCCAGCGCGCCAACAGCAGCGCTGGTGTCCAGCAGGCCGTTCACCGTCAGGCTTTGGGGTGCCGCGGTGGGCACGGCCTGGCTGGGTGCTGCGGTTTCGCCGGTAGCAGCCGCCCCTTGGCCCGCGCAGCCCGCCAGCAGGCAGCTGCTCAAAACCAGTGCTGAGATTCGTTTTTTCATATGGTTCCCGCCCCCTTTCCGGCTCCCACCTTGCCGGGGAGCCGCCGGAATTATAACTGATTTTTATTATAACGGATTTGAACTGTTTTTTCCACTGCCGTTTTATGCTATAATGTAAAAATATTCCGAAAGGGGGATGACCTTGCATGCCCGCAACGGCAAAACTATACGAAACAGGCCCATATGTTCAAACTTTTACCGCCACGGTGCTTGTCTGCACCCCGGCCGGGGAACAGTTTGCCGTGCAGCTGGACCGGACCGCCTTTTACCCGGAGGGCGGCGGCCAGCCCTGCGATACCGGTGCGCTGGGCACCGCCCTTGTAACGGATGTGCAGGAGCATGGCGGCGTGATCACCCACACTGTCAGCGCAGCGCTGCCGGTTGGGCAGACGGTGGAAGGCCGCATTGATTGGGCGCGCCGCCGCGACCATATGGAGCAGCACACCGGTGAACACATTTTAAGCGGCACATTGCACCGCCTGTTTGGGGCGGAGAATGTGGGCTTTCACATCGGTTCCCCCGCGGTGCGGATGGATATGAGCGTTCCGCTGACCGCCGGCCAGCTGGCCGAAGCAGAAGCCCAGGCCAACGCGGTGATCCGTGCGGACGCCCCGGTGCGCTGCTGGTACCCCGCGCCGGAAGACCTTGCAAAACTGACCTACCGCAGCAAAAAGGAAATTGACGGTGCGGTGCGGCTGGTAGATGCCGGCGGGGCCGACCTGTGCGCCTGCTGCGGCACCCATGTTTCCACCACCGGCCAGGTGGGGGCCATCAAAATTTTGAGCGCCCAAAGCTACAAGGGCGGCACCCGGCTGGCGGTTGTGTGCGGGGAGCGTGCGCATCAGTCCATTGCTGCCGCCTGGCAGGATGCCGCCGCGGTGGGCACCCTGTTAAGCTCCGCCCCCGGTCGCCTGCTGCCCGCCGTGCAAAACCTGCAAACGGCGGAAGCTGCCCTCAAGCAGCGCCTTGCCGCCATGCAGAACGCATTGTCCGAAGCACTGGCCCAAGCCGCCGTGCCCGGCCAGCCTGCTGTGCTGCACTGTGACGGTGCGGACGGCGACGGACTGCGGCGGATCTGTTTGGCGGTATCGGCCCGCACCAACGCGCTGACGGCGGTGCTGGCCTCCGGCGGGCAGGGCCTCGCCTATACGCTCTGCCTGCCCGGCGGGGATGTGCGCCCGGTGTGCAAGGCGCTGAATGAAGCGTTCGGCGGGCGGGGCGGCGGCAAGCCCGGCTTTTGCCAGGGCAGCCTTGCCTGCACTGATTTTGCCGATGTCCAGAATTTTTTAGTGAATTATCATGAGTGAGGTATTGTTGTATGCGTATGCGTTTTAAGCCCTATGCCAGACCGGAACTGCTGGCCTGCGATTTCCATGTTCACGAACCGCTGACCCATGCCGGGCACTGGCATGAGCTGTATGCCCGGCCGGAGCAGCCCCTGCACCTGGAGCTTGGCTGCGGCAAGGGCGGCTTTTTGAGCCAGCTGGCCCCCCTGCACCCTGATATCAACTACCTTGGCATTGATATCACGGATAAGGTCCTGATTTTGGCCAAGCGCAAGGTGGAAGCCGCTTACGCCGCCGCTCAGCTGCCGCCGGATAATGTCAAGATCGCCTCGCTGGATATCGAGCGGCTTTCCGGCGTGTTCAGCCCGGCGGATACCGTGCAGCGCATCTACATCAACTTCTGCAACCCGTGGAGCAAAAACGCTGGCAGCAACAAGCACCGCCTGACCCACCCGCGCCAGCTGCTGCAGTACCGCGCTTTGATGCCGGAGGGTTCCGAAATCTACTTCAAGACCGATGACGATGACCTGTTCCGGGACAGCCTGGGTTACTTTCCCGCTGCCGGGTTCGAGATTACCTGGCAGACCTTTGATCTGCACAAGAATGAGCCGGACTGGAACCTGCGCACCGAGCACGAGGGCATGTTCAGCGAACAGGGCATTCCCATCAAGGCGCTGATTGCCCGCAAGGGGCCGGATTCCAGCGTGACCTGGGTGGAGCCCAAAGAGCTGGCCCGCCGCCTGGAACCGGAGGAAGAAGCCGACCCCGCCGGGGAGGTACAGGAATGACCACTTATGCCCTGCTGCATACGATATTTTTCTTTTTCGTCTATGCGTTCCTGGGCTGGTGCGTGGAGGTTGCCTATGCAGCCATCACCACGCGGGAGCTGGTCAACCGCGGATTCTTGAACGGCCCGATCTGCCCCATTTACGGCTGCGGCATGACGGTAATGATCGCCGTTCTTGGCCGTTTTACCATGCCAAGCAGCGATATGGCATGGTACCAGAACGTACTGGTTGCCTTTTTCGGCGGCATGGTCATCACCACGCTGGTGGAGCTGGTTGGCGGGTACATCCTGTACAAGATGTTCCACACCCGCTGGTGGGACTATTCCATGTATCGCTTTAACCTGGGCGGGTTCATCTGCCCGCAGTTTTCCTTGCTGTGGGGGCTGGGCAGCGTGCTGCTGATGGTGGTGGTTCACCCGCTGCTCAGCAAGCCGAGCGCCGCTATCCCCACCCTTGTGCTGATCTGGCTGGATGTTATTTTCGGCGGCCTGTTCCTGGCGGATCTGATCGTATCCGCCATTCAGGCTGTCGGCTTCAGCAAACAGCTGGCCCGCATTGATGAGCTGCGCAAAGCCATGCGCACCACCAGCGATGCCCTGACCGAAGTGATCGGCACCAGCGCCATGACGATGGACACCCTGCTGGATGAGCAGAAACTGCAGCTGACCCTGGCCGCCATGGAGGGTGCCACCAACGCCGCCGAGCTGCGTGACCAGCTGCGCGAACTGGCAGGCAAAGCCGGCACCCTGCGCGATACCACCATCCGCCTGAGCAAGCAGCGGTTCTTTGGCACCGGCCGTTTGCTGCGGGCCTTCCCGGATATGAAGAGCCTTACCTACGCCGAGACGCTGGAAGCCTTCCGGGACGCCGGGGCAGAGGTGGTCTTTTTCAGCCCCCTCCGCGACACGGCCCTTCCGGAAAACATCGGCGGGCTGTATCTGCCCGGCGGCTACCCGGAGCTGTATGCGCAGGCCCTGAGCGAAAACAAAACCATGCGGGCCTCCATCCGGCAGGCCGTGCAGGCGGGCCTGCCCACAGCGGCCGAATGCGGCGGCTTTTTGTATCTGGGCCAAACGCTGGAAGATGACGCCGGAACCGCCCACCCCATGGCGGGTGTGCTGCCGGGGCAGGGGTTCCGCGTGGGGCGGCTGGTGCGCTTTGGCTATGCCGCGCTCACCCCGCAGGCGGACAGCATGCTCTTCCGCGCAGGGGAGCCGGTGCCCGTGCATGAGTTCCACCATTGGGATTCCACCTGCAACGGCACCGCTTTTGCCGCCCAAAAAGCCAATGGCCGCCATTGGGACTGCGGCTTTGCCAACGGGCATCTGTATGCGGGGTTCCCGCATCTATACTGGGCGGACACCCCGCTGCCGCAGCGCTTTGTAACGGCTGCGGCGCAGTATGCCCAAACAAAAACAGGGAGAACGGTATGACGGAACCTGAACTGAACACACGGCTGCAAACCATCACCCCGCCCGATGAAGCTGCCCGCGCCGCGGCGCACGCCCACTGGGCCGCGCTGGCCAAACCGCTGGGCGGGCTGGGCAGCCTGGAAACCATGCTGGAGGACGCCGCCGCCCTGACCGGCACCCCGGAGCTGGATTTTGCCCGCCGCGCCGTGCTGGTGCTGTGCGCCGATAACGGCGTGGTGGCCCAGGGCGTGAGCCAAACCGACGCCAGCGTGACCCGCGCGGTGCTGCAAAACCTTGCCGCGCGGCGCACCAGCGTGTGCCAGATGGCAGCTGCCGCCCATTGCAGCGTTGTGCCGGTGGATATGGGCATTGCCGGTGCCCCGGTGCCCGGCGTGCAGGACTGCCGCATTGCCCCCGGCACCAAAGATTTTACCTGCGGCCCGGCCATGACCCGCGCCCAGGCTGTGCAGGCCATCGGCTGCGGCATTGCGCTGGTGCGCGGACAAAAGCAGCAGGGAGTTCAACTGTTAGCAACGGGGGAGATGGGCATTGGCAATACCACAACCTCCAGCGCCGTGGCAAGCGTGCTGCTGGGTGCCCCCGTGCAGAGCATGACCGGACGCGGGGCCGGGCTTTCGGATGCAGGGCTTGCCCGCAAGATTGATGCGATCCGGCGCGGCATTGCCCACAACCAGCCCAATCCCGCTGACCCGCTGGATGTGCTGGCCAAGCTGGGCGGGTTTGATATTGCCGGGCTGTGCGGCGTGTTTTTGGGCGGCGCGCTGGAGGGTGTGCCCATTTTGATGGATGGCTTTATCAGCAGCGTGGCGGCTCTGTGCGCGGTGCGGCTCTGCCCTGCAGCAGCCAAGGCGGTGTTTGCCAGCCATGTTTCGGCGGAGCCTGCCGCCCATATGGTACTGGATGCTTTGGGCAAAGCGCCGCTCATCACCGCCAACCTGCATCTGGGCGAGGGCACCGGCGCGGTGGCTTCCATCCCACTGTGGGATATGGCTCTGGCCGTCTACCGCGGCTGCTATTCCTTTGCGGAGGGCGGCATTGCGCCGTACACCCCACAATGCTGACGCTGGTTATCGGCGGCGCAGCCAGCGGCAAAAGCGCCTATGCGGAGCACCTTGCCGTGCAGAGCGGCGGCCCGCGCTATTACCTTGCCACCATGCAGGTGTGGGACGCCGAGTGCGCCGCGCGGGTAGCCAAACACCGCGCCATGCGGGCGCAAAAACAGTTTGCTACCGTGGAATGCCCCCAAAACCTGCATCTTGTCCGCCTGCCGCAGCAGGGCACCGCCCTGCTGGAAGATTTGGGCAACCTGGCCGCCAATGAGCTGTACCGTCCCGACGGCAGCTGCCTGCCGCCCAAGCAGGCGGCGGAAAAAATGCTGGCGGGGATCGAGGCAATCGCCGCACAATGCAACCATCTTATCATCGTCAGCAACGAGGTATTCAGCGGCGGGGCGGACTATGCCGGGGAGACAGACCTCTATCTGCAGGCCCTTGCCATGGTCAATAATGCCGTTGCCGCCAAAGCCGACGCCGTCTGCCGCGTGGTGTGCGGCCTGCCGGTGTACTACAAAGGAGAGGAACGCCCATGACAGTTTTGCAGACGATCGCCGTGGCATTTGCCATGTTCTCGGCTGTGCCGGTGCCGCAGTTTGACTGGAACGAGAAAAACATGCGGTATTCGCTCTGTGCCTTCCCGCTGGTGGGGGTGCTGTGCGGCGCACTGTGGTGCGTGTGCGCCAGCCTGCCGCTGCCCGCCATGGTGCGCGCGGCGGGCTTTTGCCTGATCCCTGTCTGGGTCACGGGCGGCATCCATCTGGATGGTTACGCCGACACCTGCGATGCCCTTTGCAGCTATGGCGATACCCAGAAAAAGCTCGATATTCTCAAGGACCCGCACTGCGGCGCGTTCGCCGTGATCCGGCTGTGCAGCTACTTTGTGGCCTACTTTGCGCTGTGCTGCTGCGTGCAGTTTACCCCGCAGGTGGGGGCTGTCTGGCTGCTGGCGCTGGTGCTGGAGCGTGCCTGCTCCGGTTACGCAGTGGCGGCCTTTCCCCTGGCCAAAAATACCGGCCTTGCGCACACGTTTGCCACGGCGGCGGACCGCACCACGGTGCGCCGGGTGCTGGGATGCCTTAGCATTGTGCTGGCAGTGTCACTTTTTGCGCTGGGCGGCGGCGTGCTGGTGCTTGTGGCGGGGGTTGCCCTGTGGCGCTACCACCGTGTGGCGGTCAAGCAGTTTGGCGGTATTACCGGGGACCTGGCCGGGTGGTTTTTGCAAAAAGCGGAACTGTATATGCTGGCGGCCCTTGTGTTTTGCCAGTGGAAGGGGTTTTTGTAACATGCTGTTTATTACCGGCCCGCTGTACAGCGGCAAGCGTACCTTTGCCAAACCCTTTGGCGGGCGGCAGATTTACGAGGTGCAGACCCTTGCCGCCAATGCCGAAAGCCTGCCCGCCCTTGCGGACGAGCTTGCCCAATATGACGTAGTAACCGCCACCGAGGTTGGCGGCGGCGTGGTGCCCATTGACCCCGCCCAGCGCGCCGCGCGGGAAGCCGCCGGCCGCCTTGCCTGCCTGCTGGCTGAGCGGGCCGACTGTGTGGTGCAGATGTTCTGCGGCCTGCCCACCGTGCTGAAAGGGGAGCTGCCGCCATGCTGATCTACCTGCTGCGCCACGGCTTAACGCAGGAAAACCTGGAAAAGCGTTACCAGGGCAGGCGAGATGTACCGCTGTGCCCCCAGGGCCTTGCCCAGCTGCGCCGGGCGGATTTTGCCCCCAAGACGGTCATGATTACTTCCTTGCAGCGCACCCGGCAGACGGCGGAAGTGCTTTTCCCCGATGCGGAACTGGTTGTGGCAGACGGGCTGAAAGAGATGGACTTTGGCGTGTTTGAGGGCCGCAATTACCGGGAGATGGAGCACGACCCCCAGTACCGCGCCTGGGTGGAAACCGGCTGCGAAGGCCGCTGCCCGGGCGGGGAAAGCAAGGCGGAATTCTGCCAGCGTGTCTGCACAGCATTTGCCGCGCTGGTGGATGCCGCTTTGGCGGCGGGGGAACCGCAGCTGGTGATCGTTGCCCACGGCGGCACCCAGATGGCGGCGCTGGAACGGTTCGCCGTGCCCCATAAAAACTATTATTCCTGGTGTGCTCCCGCGGCGGGCGGCTTTGTGCTGGA
>ERZ780190.3405-NODE-3405-length-10418-cov-3.253595_pt1 | contig 10418 bp, 9 predicted proteins | sample MGYA00510980_ERZ780190 | MGnify/ENA primary metagenome ERZ780190 (study PRJEB29588, sample SAMEA1972188) | human gut metagenome | biome: human gut; feature: human-associated habitat; material: faeces | place: Denmark | collected 2008/2010 ... | reverse complement strand
AAATCGAAACAGAGCACATTAATATGTATCGTTCTAATGTTATACATTTTGTCACCTTATCTATCTTCATTTCTATTAATAACAAGCACTAAATATCTGTTCTTTTTCTTCATGGGATATTTTATCAACCAGTATGGCAAACAAATATTCTCAATAAAAGCTATTTACCATGGCCTTGCAACACTTGGAATCCTTTTAATAGCATACGTACTCATATTCCATAATGAAAATCGCGTAGTAACGACATTTACTTCAATCACGATTATTGCATCCCTTTATTATTTCATGCCACACAGAACGAACCGTTTCATCTTATGGCTTGATAAAAACAGTTTCGGCATATATCTGTTCCATTCGCCACTTATGTACATCATTATGAATAAATTCTCTATAATAGCACCTCCTGCCATACTGGTACCAATGAATCTGATATTCGGCATTGGAGGCAGCCTTATCATTACATACTTTCTAAGAGCAATAAAATGTTCATTTGTCATTGGAGAAAAAAATGATAGATAACAAACGAATCGCTAAAAACACTCTTCTGTTATATTTGAGGATGTTCCTGTTAATGGGCATCTCTCTATATACTTCACGTATCGTATTGGAGACGTTAGGTGTCGAAGATTTTGGGGTGTACAACATAGTCGGCAGTATTATAGTGCTTTTTAGCTTTATAAACAATGCTCTTACTGCTGCTACAAGGCGTTTTATCAATTTCAACTTAGGAAAGAATAACCCACAAGAGTCTGCCAAAGCTTTTTCGGCCAGCCTGACCATACATTTTATAATCTGTATAATACTCATCATTATAAGCGAAAGTATAGGCTTATGGTTTTTGAATACCCAACTGAATATTCCGGAAAACCGAATGTATGCCGCCAATTGGGTTTACCAATTCAGTATTTTGTCCGCATGTATAGGGATCATCGGAGCACCTTACGAATCGACGATCGTTGCTTATGAAAAAATGTCTGTTTATTCATATCTCAGCATTATTGAAGGAGTATTTAAGTTGATAATTGTTTATATGCTGGTAATTTGCACAACCGATAAATTGATTTTTTACTCAGCACTCATCTTCATTGTCGGGATTCTGATCAGTTCTGCCAAATGGATATATTGCAGCCGGAACTTTCCTATTTGCAGGTATCAGTTCATGGTAGACAAGCCGATGCTAAAAGCGATTGCATCCTTTTCGGGTTGGAGCCTTTTTGGGCAGATTGCTTATATAGGATCTACCTCAGGACTCAATATGATCATCAACATCTTCTGCGGAGTACTGCTCAATGCCGCCACAGGAATTGCCCAACAAGTCAACAGTGCTATATATAGTTTTGTTTCAAATTTCCAAACAGCTTTTAATCCACAACTTATACAGACTTATTCTTCTGGAAATTTAGAAGTGCATCGGATACTTCTTTCACGCGCATCCCGAATTTCATACTATCTATTGTATATCATCTCACTGCCGGTATTGATAAATACAAGTTACATACTCCACCTTTGGCTAAAAGAGGTACCGGACCATTCTGTGGCATTTACTCAACTTATCATCACCTTTTCTCTGGTTGAAGCACTTGGAGCCCCACTATGGATGTCTATGCAGGCAACGGGAAAGATAAAGACATACCAAATCATTGTCAGCTCCATCAACGCCTTGAATATTCCTATTGCATTTGTCTGTTTATATCAAGGATTGGCAGTAGAATCTATTTTTTATGCTAAAATATTAATAGGCCTATTGATGTATATTTTTCGTGTACTCTATATCCTGCCGTTAATCAATTTTTCATATATGGATTATTTCAAAAAGGTGGTTTACCCGACCGTAGCAATCACATTATTTACAATCTGTATATTATTTATTGTTAGTACACATCTGGACGGCGGAGAAAAACTGCTTATTACTACCCCGCTGTCCATCGTCTTATGTGCAGGGTCAATCTATTATATAGGGATCAATAAACAAGAGAAACAAACTATACTACAAATAATAAAAAAATGGAAAATCCAAATTTAACTTCCTCTGTCATTTCAATTTTCGACACCAGCATAGCAGCTTATAATACTGGTAATCAAATCATAATGGATGCCGTAAATTTGGAGATCAGGGATATATTCAAAGAACATTTTTTGGTACAACTTCCTGTTGAAGACATAAAAACAAATGTGAGAAGATACAATTCCCTTAGCTATATTTCATTTTTAGGAGGGACGAATATTTTGAATTCCGACATACGAAATTACAGACAATGGGATTTGTCCTTTCATAATATTCTTGTTTTGAAAAACATTGTTTTAATGGGATGTGGATGGTTTCAATATGAGAATATCAAAATTACGTGTTATACAAAATGGGCATTCAACCGAGTGCTTTCACATCAATATGTTCATTCCGTACGCGATACTTACACGAAAGAAAAATTGTCTTCAATCGATATATCCTCCATAAATACCGGATGTCCTACATTGTGGAGATTGACAAACCAAATTACTGAAAAAATTCCACAGAAAAAGGCAAAACGGGTTATCATAACACTCACTGACTACAACTGTGACCAAGAACGAGATCGGTACTTGCTTGATACTTGTTGCAAGGAATATGAACAAGCCTATTATTTTGCACAAGGAACGGGTGATATCCAATACCTGAAAGATTTAGGTTATGCCCATAAAGTGACACTGCTGTCACCCCAATTGCCTTGTTACAATGAAATACTTTCGCAAGGAAATATTGATTATATAGGTACTCGCCTGCATGCTGGAATCAGAGCTTTACAAAATTCAGTACGTTCGTTTATAATTGGAATAGATAACAGAGCTATTGAAATGGCTAATGATTTCTGTCTGCCAGTATTAAACCAACATAACCTTTCGGAACTCACTACTTTAATCAACAAAGATTACTCACTTGACTTAACCATTCCATTTGAAAATATAAATCAGTGGAGAGCTCAATTTACCAGTAAATGAAAATAGTCCATATTCTATCCGCAGACTCCGGAGGAGCCGGTTTGGCGGCATTACGTTTACATCAGGCTTTATTAGCATCAAATATAGACTCACACATACTTTGTTTTTACAAACAGAGTAAAGTTCCTCATGTTGTATGTGTAGAACGAACTACCTGCACAAAAATACTAATGAGACTACCTATACCGTTTAAGAACGGTAAATACAAAAAAGTCCGCAATTCCTATGGAAATCTTTATGAATGTATTTCATTTCCAGAAGGCTATGATTGCATAACAGACCATCCTCTTGTAAAAAGTGCGGATATTATAAATTTACATTGGGTGGGCAGCTCGCTTAACTATAAGCTTTTTTTTCGGAATATAAAAAAGCCCATCATCTGGACGTTACACGATATGAATCCTTTTTTAGGATGTGCACACTATCAAGGAGATGTAGAAAAGAATATCGATAATTACGCATTAGAAACGAAAATACGAAAAAAGAAGGAAAAATGGATTCATCAAGCATTTCATTTGGAAATAGTCAACTTATGCGACTGGATGAAAAATTTGACAATACAGTCGGAGGCTTTCAAAACATATCCGCAACATATTATCAGAAATAGTGTAAATATAGAAGTCTTCAAATTGTACAATAAGGAATATGTACGTTCAATTTGGAATGTTCCCAATGGCAAAACCGTACTCTTATTTATTAGCCAGAATATATCCAACCCGAGAAAAGGCTTCGATATTTTGTTAGAAGCAATAAAAAAGTTGGACGATAAAACTCATCTGATGATAATAGGAGAATCAATTACCATTCAATCAAAAGCAAATATTCAATATATAGGTAGCATACATGACGAACAATTAATGGCACTGGCATACGCTGCTGCCGATGCTTTTATTTTGCCAAGCCGCGAAGATAATCTGCCAAACACGATGTTGGAATCTTTATGCTGCGGCACACCTGTAATAACAATGCCCACCGGAGGTATGATGGATATCATCACAAATGGAGAAAACGGAATTATTGCCGATGCGATAGAAGCAGAAGCTTTATATAAAGCGATTCATCAATTCATTAACACAAAAAGCCTTTTTATCAGGCAACGAATATCACAAAAATCTCACACCCTGTTTTCACCTAAAAAACAGGCACAAGAATATTATCTTTTATACCAAGATTGTATAAAACGTGCTCAATGATACGTATATTATCCCTATTTGCATCTTTACGATTTGTTCCGCATATTTTTGTATATTATCATTCACGTATACGACATACCGTTCTTGATTATGAAAGAGATATGTGGTTATCGCGTAATAGATTTCAGAAAAAAGGAATCAGAGGTTTTCTATTCTTATTAAATATGTTCCCAGAATACAGGAGTCTGTTTTATCATAGAACAGGAGCTCACTACCTCTCTCTTTTTGCACGAGGACAAAATAATCTATATTTCCATACTCCGTCTTCCCAAATAGGCAAAGGGCTCGTAATTTGGCATGGATATTCATGTGTTGTCAATGCACAATCAATAGGGGAAAACTGTCAGATATGGCACCTCACAACATTGGGTAGAAAAGACACATCACTGAACGAAAACAGACCGATAATTGGAAATAATGTGTCAGTCTGTACCGGAGCAATCGTCATTGGAAATGTTCATATCGGTGATCATACAATTATAGGAGCAGGTAGTATCGTTGTACATAGCACTCCTCCTGACAGCATCGTTACAGGTATTGCAGCCAAAGCCAAGACACATTCCAAGAACTGAATATGAAATTATCTATCATTACAATCAATCTGAATAATAAGAACGGTCTGTCCGAAACCATTAGTAGCGTGATAGCGCAAACGTTTACCGATTATGAGTATATCATTATAGACGGTCAATCTACGGATGGTAGTCTGGAAGTTATCAAACAGAATGCCAATCATATCAACCAATGGATATCAGAAAACGACCATGGCATTTATAACGCCATGAACAAAGGTTTAAATTTAGCAAAAGGAGAATATTGCCTTTTTTTAAATTCCGGAGACTCTTTATACGATTCGGATGTGTTACAAGTTTTGTTCAGTCAGTCTTTTACAGAAGATATCATATCTGGTGGTATCGAATTATATTCTCACACAAAGAAATGGTATCAATTCCCACCCCACAACATTTCTCTTTTTACTTTCATCAATGGCTCGCTACCTCATCCGGGTACATTTATCAGGAGAGAATTATTAAACAAACTGGGTGGCTATAATGAAAATTACAGAATCATATCTGATTGGTGCTTTTTCGTTGACGCGTTAATTGTACAAAACTGTAGTTACAAGTATTATGATATTACAGTTTCTAAATTTAATTGTTTTGGTATAAGTTCGACTTCATCTTCAACAGAAGATGTACAAAAAGTACAATTCCTCAGAAACAGATTTCCTAAAATGGCAGACGACTACGATCTATTTAATGAAGAATCGGTATTTAACTCTTTGTTGGTTAAAATATCACCCTATAATAAAGGTTATAATCGTTTTTCCCTTCAAAATTCTCAATCGTATACTACATTTGAGAAATAGATTGAAAAAAAGAATTATTGTTCTTGATAAATTGAAATCAGACGACACTAAATTATTAAGATAGCAAAATTATCATTTCACGAATTTATACCTTTATTCTAAAAACAATAAATTTTGATGAGAGTTTTAATCTGTATTCCCTGCCTATTGACAGGAGGCACTGAAATACAAACCCTAAACTTAGTGGAAGCTTTAATACGAGGTGGACATCAAGTAACTACCGTATGTTATTTTGAACATACTCCGAATATGGTGTCTCGCTATCAGCAGGCAGGAAGTAAAGTGGTATGTTTGAGTGTGACCGGAAAACGGATTGGAGGAATAAACGGAATTATCTTTTTATACAAGGGGCTGAAGCAAATGATACGGATTAGCAAACCGGATATCACTCATGTACAGTATATGGCTCCCGGTGCTATTCCCATTCTTTTACTGCGTCTGTTTGGAATAAAAAATATCATCGCTACTGCACATACAGCAGCCGATATTTATCCAAATCTAAAATTGGTGCACTTCATTCAAAGGTATTGTGTACGAGTGTTTACTTGTATTACGCAAGTAGCGGAAATGTCTTTTTTTGGTAAATCCAATCTATACACACAAAAAACAGTAATACAAAAGGTGAACCATTTCACCATCTACAATGTATTGCCCTCATATATAAAGATACGAGAAGAACAACGTGATTTCTCCTCACCTGTTACTTTGGGGGTAGTGGGTAGGTTGGAAAAAATCAAGGGGGGCGATTTAGTGATTCCGGCGTTTGTACGAATAAAAGAAAGATATCCGGAAACTCGCTTACTGATAGTTGGAGACGGTTCGCTGAAAGCATTTATGCAACAGCAAGCAAAAGATTTACATGTTAGCGAGTACATCACATGGGTAGGCAGAAAAGATCAGAGTCAACTGCAAGCATATTATGACAAAATACACGTCTTATTAATACCTTCGCGCAGTGAGGGATTCGGACTGACAGCCATTGAAGGAATGGCACGAGGATGCGTAGTAATAGCATCAAAGACAGGGGGACTTTCGGAAATCGTGAAGGATAAAGAGGTAGGGTTGTTACATGACCAAGAGAACACAGAGGATTTAGCAAAAAAGGTTTGTTATGTATTGGAACATCCTCAAGACATGAAAATGCTTTCTATGAAGGCGACACGTTATGTAGAGCAATTTGGGAATAACCAATACACTCTGCTATTCAATGATCTGTATGAAAAAGTAACAAATTAGATTCATGTACTTTTTAAACTATATATACTTTCTGATTATCACAGTGATGGGGGCAAAATTTCTGTTCACAAGACAGGGAATAATCACTCATCCCCTGAATAAAAAGAAAAAATTATTGTTGGACGGACCGGAGTTATTCTGGATACTCACATTCTCAACCGGTCTATTGGCTTTCTCAGCTCCCGGAGTATTAGACTTGATGGCTATCCGGTTGATGGTACTGGAGGCTTTCTGCATCATCGAACTATTTATAGTAAAAAGAAAGCCTCAATGTAGTATTGCGGTCATTCTATATTTGATTTATGTAATTTGGCTGATTATAGGATTGAGCTATACGACATCTCTCGTTTATGGATTCCGTGTCATATTGAAATATAGTTATCCACTATTAATTATGCTTTCAGCGTCAACGGCAGTTAGAAATAAAGAAGTTTTTATTAAGGCTGGATTAGGGGCAAGAATGGTAGCTATCATATCCATCGGGGTTTCTTTCATTCCATTGATGAATTATTGGGTATCGGGAGTATTTTGGTATGGAACGGCACGAAGTATACATTACATATCCATGTGTATATTCTCCTTAGCGTTATACTATCATGGTGGAAAAGAAAAAAAAGATTTATTATTGTGTATTCTATTTATGATTCCTTGTATTTTATGGGTATTCCGTACCAGTATCATGGGAACGGCATTAGCAGTAATGACTTTTTTCTTCTTTAGGTATAAATTAAAGTCAATACCTGTAATATTGGGAGTTTTACTATTATTTGTCATTGCTATTTTCAATATTCCCAGTATGAAAACAAAAATGTTTAAGGAAAGTAGCAACATTAGTATAGAGCAATTTCAGCAAGGAAAGGTTTCAAAAGACGACATCAACAGCAATGCCAGATTCTCTTTATGGGAACATTTACAAAAACGTTTTTATAATCATAAAGAAATAGTTGGCTCCGGTACGGGAAGTGTGCAAAATTATATGTACTCTAATTTTATTTTTGGAGGATTACAAGTGCCACATAATGATTATATTCAAATTTCATGTGACAATGGATTGATTGGAATTGTACTATACCTATTGATCATTGTCAGCATTATCACTCATTGCTTTATAGAATATAATAAAAAGAATAGTACAACTATAAAAATGTGTGCAATTGTAGCTGGAAGCAGTATTGCAGGAGTAGCATTGACTATGTATACAGATAACGTAGTAAATTACTCAATGGCTACACTTTCTTATCCATTCGGATTTTATGGAATGATGTTAGGACTTATAAAAGGAAAGAGATATGATTTCAGTTGTAATACCATTGTATAATAAAGAAAAGCAAATAAAAAGGACACTACAATCTATCCTTGCACAGACTTTTCAAGACTTTGAAATAGTCATTGTAAATGATGGAAGTATAGATAACAGTATAATAGAAGTAGAGAAGGTAAAAGATTCGCGCATACGATTGATTCATCAAAAAAATACAGGAGTATCGGCAGCTCGAAACAAAGGAATAGAAGAAGCGAAGTATGAGTTGATTGCTTTTTTGGATGCAGACGATGAATGGAAAAGTAAATATCTGGAAGTTCAATATAACTTGTACAGGAAATATCCGGAATGTGACATTTTTGCTTGCAATTATGAATTTGTTAATGAAAAACATGATATATCACCTACGATCATCAAAAAACTTTCATTTGAAGAAAACGATGGAATATTAAATAATTATTTTGAAGTGGCTTGCGTTTCACACCCTCCACTTTGTAGCTCGGCCATTGTTATCAAAAAGAAAATAATTCAAAAAATCGGAGGTTTTCCCCTAAATGTAACTTCCGGCGAAGATTTGATAACTTGGGCACGATTGTCTACTGTGGGAATGATTGCTTATAACAAAAATGCATATGTTTACTATTATATTAATACGAAACCGCAGCAAAGTAACGAGCCCAAAGATTTACAATCTACAAAAGATTATGTAGGTACCTCTTTAAAGCAATTATATCTTACAGAAAAAGATATTGAATGTAAAAAAAATATTGCCCGTTATATTTCTTTCTGGTATAAAATGAGAGCTTCCATTAACATTATGTTAAATCATAAGATTCCAGCTATGAAGTGTGCGCTCAAATCAATAAAATATAATCCTTACGATATAAAACCATACATTTTCTTATTATTAGCTACTATTCCCACGAAAGCAGCTTCGCATATTATTAATACATTAAGGAATCGATGAAAATTATATATTGTATACCTTCCTGTCACAATTCGGGAGGAATGGAAAGAGTACTGTCTGTAAAAGCTAACTATCTGGCTGATGTAGTGGGGTGGGATATATCAGTCATTACGACAGAACCGGTTTCTCAAAATAACCATTACCAATTTTCGTCTAAAATCCATTTTTATAATTTAGACATTCATTATAAAGAAATAGAAAACATCTCCTTATGGAAAAAAACGATAATGGTACTAAAAAAGAAATTGCAACACAAAAAGAAATTACAAGAATTATTATTTCACCTCAAACCAGACATTGTAGTGTCGATGTTCACACATGATGTCTCTTTTCTGTATAAAATAAAGGATGGAAGTAAAAAAGTTTGCGAACTACATTTTTCAAAAAAATTCAGAAAGTTACATAATGAAAGTAACCATGCAGGAATAGCAAAGAGAATGATTAGCTACTATTTAGATCATAGAGATTTCAAAGCAGCATCGCATTACGACCGTTTCGTCGTATTGACAGAAGAAGATCAAAAAACATGGTATCCGTTAAAAAACATCAAGGTAATATATAATCCTTTACCTTTTATTGCTGAGCAGACTGCAAATATACATACAAAAAAAGTATTGGCTATAGGACGATTGTGTCCACAAAAAGGTTTTGACATGTTGGTTGATATTTGGAATGTCGTATGCAAAAACATTGAAGGATGGGAACTTAATATTTATGGTGATGGACCGGACTATGCAGCTTTAGATAGTAAAATAAAGCAATACTCGTTGCATAAAACAATACATATGTATCCTGCAACGACTAATATTCAATCAGTTTATTTAAATAGTAGCATCTTTTGCTTTCCATCCAGATACGAGGGTTTCAGTATGGCATTAATGGAAGCAATGTCTTACGGTTTACCGGCAATTGCATTTAAATGCCCATGTGGGCCATCAGAAATTATAGAAAATGGTATCAACGGTATATTAGTTGAAAATAAAAACATCAACGATTTTGCATATGAACTACAAAAGCTAATGAAAGATGAGAAATTAAGAGAAGAATATGGCATAAGAGCAGCCATGGAGACAAAATATAAATTCAACATAGACCACATCATGAAACAATGGGTGTCACTTTTCAACGATTTAAAATCATGAACATATTATTCTTTGCCTCAGATTATAAGATAGGGCTTAGTACATTATTAACCGATCAGCTCCTTGCTTTACATCGAAATGGCATAAATGTATATCCGGTTGCAGGTGAAAAAAATCAAGAAAAAGGATTGGAAGAACAAATTATTGCTCAAAAGATTCAGCTTAAACGCATACATGGATTGGATGATCATAAAAACTTTTTCCGGTTGGTTAACGATATAAAAGAGATAATCCAAACAGAAGACATACGATTAGTTCATGTACAAAACAATTG
>ERZ780190.3403-NODE-3403-length-10428-cov-1.686494_pt1 | contig 10428 bp, 8 predicted proteins | sample MGYA00510980_ERZ780190 | MGnify/ENA primary metagenome ERZ780190 (study PRJEB29588, sample SAMEA1972188) | human gut metagenome | biome: human gut; feature: human-associated habitat; material: faeces | place: Denmark | collected 2008/2010 ... | reverse complement strand
GCAGGGGCTGCTTCCTGCTGTTCCTCCTGCTCTGTCACCGCATCAGCCTCCTGTGCGAATGCTGTCATGGGCAGTGTTGAGAAGCAGAGAATAAATGCCAGTAACATGCTCAATACTCGTTTTTTCATACCGTTTTACCTCTTTCCGCTGGGCATAGTGATACCCATTATCTTAAAGATAACGTACCACACTTTCTCTCAGCGGAACCAGGTTTTGCATGAATCGACCCAAATATGACATGAATCGACCGAAGAGGACTTTAAATGGCTCAATGGTGCAAGTATTCCTTGAAAAAGTCTTTCCGGTATTATATTCTATTACTATGTCCTATAAAAGTTAGTTACAAAGTATACACACAGAAAGGTTTCTATAATGTGGATTGCAGATCATTGGAAAGATTACGAAGTGCTGGATACTTCCAGCGGAGAAAAGCTAGAGCGTTGGGGAGATTATATTCTGGTGCGTCCGGATCCCCAGGTCATCTGGAAGACGCCCCACGATCATAAGGGCTGGAAGCAGAAAAACGGTCATTACCACAGAAGTGCCAAGGGCGGCGGAGAATGGGAGTTCTTCCATCTGCCGGATGAATGGGCGATTCATTATACCCTGCCTTTTCAGAAGGAAGCCTCCGGTAAGGCTGATCCTCTGACCTTCCATCTGAAGCCCTTCAGCTTCAAGCATACCGGCCTGTTCCCGGAGCAGGCTGTGAACTGGGACTGGTTCTCCGGTCTGATCCATAATGCAGGCAGACCCGTGAAGGTACTGAACCTCTTCGCATACACCGGTGGTGCCACTGTATCCGCTGCAGCTGCAGGAGCTGCTGTGACCCATGTGGATGCGTCCAAGGGTATGGTCGGTTGGGCGAAGGAGAACGCTGCTGCCTGCGGGCTTGCCGATGCTCCTATCCGCTGGCTGGTGGACGACTGCATGAAGTTCGTAGAGCGTGAGATCCGCCGTGGCAACAAATACGACGGCATCATCATGGATCCCCCTTCCTACGGCAGAGGTCCTAAGGGCGAGATCTGGAAAATAGAAGATAATATCTGGGATTTCGTAGGACTGACCGCACAGCTTTTATCCGATGATGCGCTGTTCTTCCTGATCAATTCGTACACTACAGGATTGCAGCCCGCCGTGCTGTCCTATATGATGAATTCCACCCTGACAAAAAAGTTCGGCGGTCATGTGGAAGCCGAAGAAATCGGCCTCCCCGTCACCGAGAGTGGGCTGGTACTGCCCTGCGGTGCTTCCGGACGTTGGCAGCGAAAGTGATCTGACTAGCATCATAAGCCTAATCAAAAAGGAGCCTCTGGTCGAGGCTCCTTCTTGATCACAGCCAAAGTCAGCAACTATCGCCTGATGATTGAATTCCAAATATGGTACGTTTTTACTCCTCTGTTTCAATCTCCAATCTATGAAGAATGTCTCTCACAATACCAGCATCCTCAATCAGAGAAATTCCAAAACACTTTTTTCCTGCATCTTTTAGGGAGGCTCCTATATGATAAACATTTTTCTTATCCAAGATTAAAAAGCGATCATGAAACACTTTCGTGTACCGCACTTCCAGTAAAGGATACTGGCTGTTGAAATTATTAACATCTTCCTGAGATAACTTGGTCCTTTTTAATGTATACATCACAATAGCCACATTCTCATTCTTTTTTGCGAGAAGATTCAGCGTTCCTATATCCACATAGCCATCAATTAAAACGATTTCCTTTTCCGCTTTTTGAATCAGGCTAACAATTAGACTAAAAGCATCATATATCTGACCATCAAAAAAGACTTTCTGATTTGATTCCTCATGGTCCGATATATATTCAAATATCTGATCCAATTTTTCATCCGTTTGCTTTTGATATTCCAGTTGTTTTAACTCCACATTACTGATACGCTCAAAAAGCAAGGCGTTATTAGCAATAAATCGCCTCATTTCCACGAATGCGCGCATAATACCAATACTTACCTTAATTGCCACTTCGCTATGTAGAACACTAGCCAACATAGAGATTCCCTGCTCTGTAAATACATAAGGAAGAGTCCTACGACCACCATAATTATTTTCGCCCTGCGCAAAACTTGAAATGCCAGTTTGGCATCTCAAGTTCTGATACTCCTCTTTCGTGAGCTGAAAACGAAAATCTTCTGGAAATCTACTAATATTTCTTTTTACTGCTCTATTCAATGCCCCTGTCTCTACCTGATAAAGAATGGCAAGATCACTATCCAGCATGACTTGCTTATCTCTAATAACATAAATCATTTTTTCAATCGACGGTCGAGTGATTTCAACTAAATCATTTGTAATACCATCCGTCTTTTTCGCTTCTGGTTTAATTTCCATCATAAATTCTCCCTATAACATTTACACGATATCCCGATACCGTACCTTGCCATTATGTTTGGAATGCCTTTCCCATAGAATTCCTTCCTGTGTTTGTTATAACCGCAGGATCAGACATTCCATGTTTATGAGATTATAGTAACAAAAACAGACATACCTATGTCCCATACAAAGTACGTATATCGCGGTCAAAACCCCGCTGTTATTTTAGAATGTTGTAAATTTGGAATAAAAGCATGGACTTTCCGACTCGCTATTCAGAACTTCACAAGATATCTGTAGAAATAGAAAACTTCTATGCTTTGTGCACATTCTAGCATAGAAGTCTTCTGCTGGCAAGGGGTATGCTATTATCAAATATTTGTAATGCAAAACCAGATTTGCCGCCTATATTTCACTTCTGATCACAACACGAATTTTCTTAACACCGGAATCTTCCGAAGCACCCATGCGGTTGCCGTTGCCAGTGCCAGCACTACCAGGCAGAATGCAGCCAGCAGCAAAATCAATACCGCTTGTCCCGCGGCTACAGACTGCACACCGCATTGTTCCAACACCGTAAAGGGTGTGATCTTCACGAATTTATACAACAAGTTCACATACACCGGATGTACCAGGTATACGGCGAAGCTCAAGGCTCCCGCCTCCTGCCAGGGGATCCGGTGTATTCTGTCCTTCTCCCGGGCAGCCAAAGCCGCGCCATCTCCTCCCCCATTCCATCCTGCAGCGAACAGAAGCACTGCAAGCAGTACTGTAAACGGATAATTGTATGCCATCTGAATGGAGAATCCCGCAAGTGTTCTGCTCAGGATCATTCCCAGAGCCAGAACCGCTACTGCAGCTGTCAGCCATACATTCCTTCCCTTGTCCACACATACTTCTCTCACTGCGAAGAGATATCCACACAGATAATACAGAAAATACACACCGCCATCCGGCAATACCGGAATGCTGTTGATATCCAGCACCTTATTCAGAAAAGGTGCCACACTGCTTCCCAAGAAGATCACTGCCATCACTGCCGCAGCACCCCACACCGGCAGCACCCGCAGCACTTTTTTCAGAAGCGGTGTGATCAGGTACAAAAACAATATCAGATACAGATACCACATATGGGACCAGGTATGTCCCATCAAAGTCATCTTCAGTGCCTCCGGGATCATCCTGATCCGGAAGGTCCGCTCCGCCACCACCAGCTCGGAAGCTGCATACGGAACGCCGAATAGGAGGATCGCCAGCGCAATCCTCCTGCAATATTTTTTAATCATGACCGGATAAGTCAATGTACGTTCCGGATTCAGGAACAAATATCCCGAGATCAATAAAAATATAGGAACACACCAGGTCACCAGATCCATAACTGACAGCAATAATGACCGGTATTCCGGCACTATCGACGCATCTGTCACATCTGTCGCACCTGTCAGTACATGCATCAGCACCACTGCACAGGTTGCCAGTACCCGGAGCACGTCCAGGAACTGCTTCCTGGGTCCGGATAAGCCGTTTGTCATGTCTCTCCCATCTCCTCCATCAGGCGCATGCCTGCAGTATCAGTCACAGGAAGGGAGAATACTATGCTTTGTGCTTTACTCTCCAGTCCTGCTTTTTCCATTATAGCACGCATGATGGAATTTTTCTGCTCACTTTTTACCACAATGAACAACATTTCTTTTTCCGGCACCAGTGTCACGCCCAGAAACTGCTGTGCATTCTCTGTTCCGGTGCCCTTGGCATGGATGACTGTGCCGCCCGCCGCATGTACTTCTCTCGCTGCATCCATGACCAGCTCCGTATATCCATGATTGGCTATCACTACCAGAAGCTCATTCTTCGTCTCTTTCAATGTGGACTCCTCTCCTTTTACGAATTCCTGCCCGCAGGTCAGGTAATTCAATGCTTTCTTGCCACCGACACTGCTCACGGGAATGATAAATGCGATTCCCATTCCCGGGAAATCGATCTGCATTTTCTTACGCAGAGCAGGCTTGATCTGCCGCCAGGCAGCATCTGTGACAAGATGGAACAATACGCTCTTCTCCATGCCGTCCAGTCCAAAATAATCTAAGATCTCATTCGCCGCGGTTCCCATGCCGACGGTAACACTGCCGACCTGTGCGCCGTTTTCTTTATAGCATTCCACGAATTTCCTCGTCAGCTGACGATTGGTGATGGTGACCATCATATATAATTCACTCATGGGCACACCTCCTACAGTTCAATGATGGCATTCTCATCCAAAGCACCAAATGCATCCGCCGCACCGGCAAATATACCTGCACCGCTCTTCTGCTGCTTTAACTGATATACCATTCCCAATATCTGAATCGTGATCAGCGGTGTCATGGCTACCATTGCTACCACACCGAAAGCATCTGCGACTAAATTGCCGCCCACCGCCACACAGGCACCCTGCGCTAACGGCAGTAAAAAGGTAGCTGTCATGGGACCGCTTGCCACACCGCCGGAGTCGAAGGCGATCGCTGTGAATATCTTCGGTACAAAAAAGGATAGTCCTATCGCCACACCGTAGCCCGGGATCAAAAACCATAGAATCGGGATCCCCGTCAGCACGCGGATCATCGCCAGTGCTACGGATAAGGATACGCCCACGGACAGAGAAATGCCCATGGATCTGGCAGAGATAGCGCCGTCCGTCAGCTCCTCTACCTGATGATTCAATACATAGACCGCTGGCTCCGCTTTTACGATAAAGTAACCAATCAGTGCTCCCACCGGCACCAGTACCCACCTGTAGGATCTGGCTGCCATGACCTGACCGAGGTAATTACCGGCTGGCATAAAGCCCACGTTCACGCCGCACAGGAACAGCACCAGCCCGACATACGTATACGCAAAGCCGACCAGCACCTTCGCCAGTGTCTTCCCCGACAGCCGCAGGGCAAATATCTGGAACAGACCGAAAAACAATACAATGGGAAGTAATGAGAGTGCGATTTCTTTCATATAATCCGGAATCCCATGGGCAAAAAGCTGCGCCAGTTCCACGGAATCAGCGATCTCCGGGATCGCCACCGGCTGGTAATCCGCATTGGTCGGCTTGTAGATCAGCCCCAGCACCATAACCGCCAGGATTGGGCCGATGGAGCACAGTGCTACCAGACCGAAGCTGTCGTCTGCCGCATGATGGTCATTACGGATGGACGCAATACCGACACCAAGTGCCATGATAAAAGGAACGGTCATGGGTCCCGTGGTCACACCTCCGGAATCAAACGCCACTGCCCGAAAGTTCTCCGGTACGAGAAATGCAAGAACGAACACTGCTATGTAGAAAAAAGTTAACAACGGCGGCAGTGCCACACCGATCAGCATACGCAGAAGGGCAAGGACCAGGAAGATTCCCACGCCCACTGCCACTGCCAGGATCAGCGTCATGTTCGGAACCGAAGGCACCTGTGTCGCCAACACCTGCAAGTCAGGCTCGGAAATGGTGATCACCACTCCCAACAGAAAAGATAACACTACGATCAGCAGAATATTTTTACTCTGGGTCATTCTGGCACCCACTTTTTCTCCCATGGGGGTCATGGACATCTCCGCACCCAGGGTGAAAAACATCATACCGGCCATGACCATCACCGCTCCCACCAGAAAGCACAGCAGGATACTGGAGGTAATTGGAGCTATGGTAAAGCTTAATACGATCACGATCCCTACTACCGGCAGGACCGCCTTCAAGGATTCTGCAAATTTTTGCCGGATCTTTGGATTCAATAACTTCAATATTGGTCTTTCCTTTCTTTAGGTTTTCTTTATCTTAACATGAAGCAAAGACCCGATCCTACCGTTTTTCGTGAATTTATAAAATTTTCACGGGTTCTTAACGCAATCTTTATGCAGACAGCTCCCGGTCCTGCCCAGACTGCTTTTTCACAAATTTATAGGCCCAGACATCCACCACGATCACAAACAGGAAAAAGAAAACGAAGATCCAGTCCGCATCCAGAGACAATGCGGAATCATAGATACCGTGTTCGATCATCGGCATGAACACGCTGAGCTTCAGGTAGCGTTTCCTGCGTTTTTTATCGCCTGCAAGTTCTGCCTCCTTCGCCACACCGAAGAAATATCCCATGATCACGCCATCGATGGCATGGGAAGGCACGGACAACAGGGCTCTGGTCACTGCCGTCCCAAAGTCACCGCCCAGACAATACAGAACATTTTCAATGGCTGCAAATCCCAATGCCGAAGTCACGCAGTACACGATGGCATCGAATTTATAATTGAAGGCCGGATGCTTCCATGCCGCCCATTTGGCCGCTTTCATCTTGCAAAGTTCCTCGATCAATGCCACCCCGATAAAATTATCCAGGATCACGTAGCACAGCGTATCTGCATACATAAATACCAGAAATATTTCATCCAGAATGATTTCCAGTATCATGGCCGGTATCACGGACAACACGCCGAACAGGAATATTTTCCACAATAATCCCCTCGGCTCCTTCTCCACCTTATCCTGTCTGTAGATCCATACCACCAGTGCGATGGCCGGCAATAGTGCCAATCCTGTCAGAAACATAACCTACTCCTCTCCTGTCCACATAGACGGTCCGCCCTTTCAGGACCGCCGCCATACTACATTTTAATCTAATGTTTTTCCTGATGTCAACCTAACGAAAGTATATGTTCCTATTTTTTGTGTCTTAGCTTTTCCGGAGGATCCCTGCCTGCCTTTTGCCTCCGCTTTAGGGGAAAATATACCGGTTGTCATATATCCTTAACTACTTCTTTACACCTTGCATTGCAAAGTAATGGTACTATAGTTATAATAAATTTAAAAAACAACTAACAATATTTCATGGAGGATCACACCGTGTTCCGATCATTTTCCGATAAAAAATCACCGCGGAAAAGCTTCCGCTTAAAACCACCCTTTACCAGGCACGCCATCAGTATCCTGATCTGTGCTGCCTGCATGCTGTGCGCCACACTTGCCTCTTTTTTATATCAGCATATTGTCCCGGACAACCATGCCAATGTAGCACTGTTCTACATTCTGGCACTGGTGATCATCGCCAGATGGACGGTGGGCTACGGCTACGGCATTGTCTGCACCCTTTTTTCCGTAATAGCGATCAATTATCTGTTCACCTATCCGTATTATAAGCTTAATTTCACACTGACCGGCTACCCTATCACCTTCCTGCTGATGAGCGGGATCACTCTGATCCTGTGTACCATGACCTCCCATATGACCATCCAGTCCGAGATGATCGCAGAGCGGGAAAAGCGGCTGGCAGAGGCCGAAATGGAAAAGATGCGGGCCAATCTTCTGCGGGCTATCCCCCACGATCTTCGCACGCCACTCACCGGCATCATCGGCAACAGCTCCCTGTTTCTGGAAAGTCAGAACGATCTAAGCTCCACCGAACAGCGTACGATCATGACCAATATCTACGAGGATTCCAACTGGCTGTTGAATATGGTGGAAAATCTGCTGTCCGTCACCCGTATCCAGGGAGACAGCTTAAGCATCAATACCACAGAGGAGCCGGTGGAGGAAGTGGTGGGAGAAGCTTTGGAGAAGCTGAAAAAACGCTATCCCGATGCCGCCATCCGGGTCAAGATCCCCGAGGAATTTCTGATGATACCCATGGATGCGGTGCTGATCGAGCAGGTCACCATCAATCTGCTGGAAAATGCCATCGTTCATTCCGGAAGTATCCTGCCCATTGATTTCATCGTGGAGGATCATCCGGAGCATGTCTCTTTTATTGTGAGAGACTACGGAAAAGGACTGTCGGAAGAAAAATTACAGAATCTGTTCGAGACGGGTACCTACAACAATTCCCGGAGCTCGGATTCCCGCAAAGGCATGGGTATCGGTCTGTCCATCTGCAAGACCATCATCACCGCCCATCACGGAACGCTGAGTGGCAGGAATCATGCGGATGGCGCGGAATTCTGTTTCACACTTCCCAAGGCGGAAGCTCTCGCTTCGGAAAAATAAGTGTACTCTCAGCCACATACGATAGAACTGTTGAAAATACCGGAAAGGATATGGATCTCAGATATGAATAAGATCAAAGTTCTCTTAATCGAAGACGATAGAAGTATCAGTAATTTCATCACCGCTACCATGGACCGGGAAGGCTACAAGATCATGCATGCCTTAAACGGCAGAGAGGGACTTAGTCTCAGCACTTCTTTCTGCCCCAATGTGATCCTGTTAGATTTAGGGCTGCCGGACATGGACGGGCTGGACATCCTCCGGCAGATTCGCTCCTGGTCCGCTCTGCCGGTGGTGGTGGTCTCCGCCCGCTCCCATGAGCAGGACAAGGTCTCCGCACTGGACCTCGGCGCGGATGATTACCTTACCAAGCCCTTCGGCACGGACGAGCTGCTGGCCCGGGTCCGCACCGCCATCCGCCATACCCGCACCGCCTCCGGCAACGATGAGATCGCCCGGCAGGGCACCTACACCGTGGGCGAATTGACCATTGACTACAATAAGCATCAGGTGCTCATCCGGGGCGAAAACGCCAAGCTGACTCTCAGCGAGTTCCGCATCGTGGCCCTGCTGGGCAAATACGCCGGCAAGGTGCTGACCTACGACTTCATCATCAAGGAGCTGTGGGGCCCCAAGGCCAAAAACGACAACCAGATCCTGCGGGTGAATATGGCCAATATCCGCCGCAAGATCGAGGAAAATCCCGGCCAGCCCAAGTACATCTTCACGGAGGTGGGTGTGGGCTACCGGATGCGTGAGGGCGACTGAGTACCCGGCGCCGCTTGAAATGTGCTCTCTTTCCCTCTCTTTGCCGCCCCGGCTGCGTCATGCGCCGGGGCGGTGTGTTTTTGTGCTGCTTTGGCCTGCGGCGGGGGATGTTTTTGCAGTTGCTTATTTTATTGCCTCCGGCGGCATACCTTTGGGGAAGTAATCTTATTTTGTCTCCGACGGGTGACTTTCTTTCAATAGCGAAAGAAAGTCACCAAAGAACGCCAGCAGAAACCGATGGTTTCTGCACTTCCTTTGTCGTGTGTAAGAGTTGCAACTTAACTCCCGCCGAAACAGGGAATTGACTCAGCAACAGACCCGCTGCCGCTCCCACTCAGGTGGAGGGGCGTGTGGGTCTATCGCTGGGAAATGACAGGCTATCTCTATGGTGATAGCCTTCAGCTGTCATGATACGTCTCGCTTTTGTTGTCTCCGACAGGTAATTCTCTGCCAATAGCGGCAGAAAGATTCACCGTCGTGTCAGCCGGTTTCCAGCCACGTTGTGGCATGAAAACTGGGACACTTCCTCGAAACCGCCTTGCTGCTTCCGCCACAGGCGGCGCTTCGGCGGTTTCCGTTGTCGCTCGCCCACGGCCTCTTGGTCAAGCGCGTGGGACATGTTGAGGCGGGAAATCGTCTTGAGCGATGAGGAGGCGATGCACCATTGGGGGTGGATGTTCCCGTATGGTTTATCATCAGGGGATACTCATAATCCTCCCCAATGCCCTCGGAAGCAGGGCATGAAAACCGTGTCGGCACGCTGTCAGGGGAGGAAGGCCGTTCGCCGGCGGCATCCCCGCTTCCTGACGGAAACGTATCGGTGAATACGCGGAGGGAAACATGTGTGAAAGGGGCGGGTTCGCTCCCGGGCCCGCCCCAATCATAGGCTCACGGAGGAATAGGCCTACAGGAGTTTCCGCTCTCGTGCAAAAGAGAAAGGACGGTTCTGGATAGGCGCACCGCACCGGGAGGCGTTTTTTACTCCGAGTAAATGTCTTCCTTCGTAAAGTGGCCGGGTTCGATCAGCACCTTATTGATGTTTTCTCTGGTCACGACTTTACCGTTGATCAGGAACGCGTTGATTTTATTGCTACCGTCGTTGCCCAGTTCAGAATTGACGTTGACCTTTTTCTTCGTGGCAAGGTTGTAGGCCTCGTCCACGGCGGCATACGCCAGTTCCCTCAGGTCCATGTAGATGGTCGCGTCCTGCGTGCCCGCGAGGATTCTTTTGATGGCGGCGAGTTCAGCGTCCATGCCGGTGATGACGGCATGGTTGGTGACGTGGAGCTCCTCGAGCGCTTCGGCGGCGGCCCCGGCGAGGCGATCATTGGAG